>Ga0129324_10001897_pt1 | contig 13157 bp, 27 predicted proteins | sample CPBDNA_7_FD_96879 | JGI IMG/M metagenome (GOLD analysis project Ga0129324, IMG submission 96879) | Freshwater to marine salinity gradient microbial communities from Chesapeake Bay, USA - CPBay_Spr_15_0.2_DNA | ecosystem: Environmental > Aquatic > Marine > Coastal | place: USA: Chesapeake Bay... | reverse complement strand
TTCTGTGTCTCTTTAGCTGTCTGTGTCTGTGTTTGTGTTGTCATATTTTTTTTTATTTAAGTAAAATTGTATTGATTTATCTAAGTTAATGTAATCTAAGTATGTGTCCGAGTCAATGGACTCGAAGTCAAGTAGCAATGGTAGTTCCCCTGCCGTGTTTAAAAATTCTATGCGAAAGAATAATGGAGACTTTCCCTTTACCACACCAACCATCTGCTGTGCCCATCTATCCTCTATTGGTAGGTAGTCTGTAACACTAACAAGCTGTGTGAGTATGTCGTCTGCGTAGTCTGTAAAATCAGATAGGGCTTCAAAGAACCACCCATCCATCTCAAGTCTCCCTACTATTGGATGCTCGTCACCCTCTGTATACCTCTGTTCTGAATCCATATCTTTCTAATTCTTTTAGTCTGTACTCTTGAAGCGAAGATAGCTTTCCCTTGGGAGTCTTTATCTCGCTAAATAAAACATCTGTGTGTGGTGGTATAGCCAACAGGTCAGGTATACCATTCTTGTTTGTAGTGGTTAGCTTTATCACATAGTAACCCTCTGCTTCGAGCTGTTTAATTCTCTTGGTCTGAATTTTCTGCTCGCTCATAATGCAAATATATGCATTTCATTTATAGGAATCAATACTGCTAAGGACGTATTATTATCACCCATAGCTTTTATATTTCCCTTCTTATAGTAATGCCTTGCTACCTCCTTTAGTTTATTGGTTTCAAGTATTAGCATAACATTATCTTTATATTCACCTGAGAAAATTATCACCCAATAGTCTGCGTGTGTAGTAGCTATGCCTGAAGGCTTACCTCTACTCTCATATTCTATGGCAATGTTACCTGTGATATGAATCCAACTATCTCTCTTAACTTCAATGAGTTTGTCTTTAAATATAGAGTCCACTATTCGCTCTCCTTCTTGACCAACCTCTAAGTCATATCTAAAATCGCTATTAAAATTCATAACAAAGTCTTTTTAAAATGGTTAACAGTAAAATCTTTTTTCTTGCTGACGGCTCTATATATATCTCTCTCTATGCCACCCTTAGCAAAGACCCAATATACATCTGACTCAAGCCTGTCCTTGGTTGTCATCCTATCCCGGCTCTGCCAATAGCTTGTAGCACTAAAGTCTATGTTGTAGTAGACAAGAGCCTCAGCCTGTCGTAGTGAGATGCCCTCACGACCTGACACTATCTGTAGTGCTATCGACTTGTCTGTGTCTTCAAAGACACTAAGCTCTGTGGTTAGGCTGTCTTTCCCGTACACCTCCATCAATGCGTTCAGCTCTTCTTTAAACTTATAGAAGATACCAATCTTAGAGTCAGCAAAGTTGTCGTGGATATACTTGGCTTTACTCAAGTCTATAATCTTAGAGTTGCCCGACTCAAACTTAACTGTGCCTGAGTATATCTGATGTAGCTTCATCATTAGCTTGACAGGTGTATCACCAAGTATGGTCTCCTCTTTGCCCTCTACTACCAAGTTCTTCTTTAGCTTGCCTGCTATGCTGTGTGTTAGGTCTGACATCTCTACCTCAAGTACGTGCTCTCGTGTGTCTACCTTGAAGCCTGCCTCCTTCTGAGTGTACGCAATAGTGTATGGCTTCATAGCGTCTAATATAGTAGTCAACCCATCCTTATACTCGTTGATAAATAATCCGTTTATCTTTCTCTGCTTTACTATCACGTAGTCTTTAGCAAACTTATAGAACGATACGTACTTATTAAATGGGTTAGATGGTATGGCATATACTTGGTGGTACATCTGACTATAAGACTCAGGGGTTGGTGTACCTGATAGCAGTATCACGGATGCCTTGGTCTTCTTAATCATATCCCTTACTGCCCTTGCTCTTCCACTTGGCTTGGGGTATGCTCCCATACTATGAGCCTCATCGCAGATGATAACATCAAACTTAATTGAACTGTCAACTTTGTGTAGTGACTCGTAGTTTATAACCACTAAGTTGTAGTCAGGTCTGAGTAGATTGAAATCATTCTCAATACTACTGATTGCCTTCTTCTTTGTTATGAACAGGACATTCTCACATCCCATAAGCTGCGTTATCCCCATACTTGTAAGGGTCTTACCTGTACGCACCTCCATAGCTAAGTATAAGAAGCCGTGCTTCATAAGTATCTGTGTGCCTTTTGATATTATCTCCTCTTGATAATCTCTGAATTTAATTTGTTTTGGTTTTTCCATTAGTTCTTTGTAGTGTGTTAGCGATGCCTTGGTCTTGGCATCTAATTCATTGCTTGACTCGTAGACTCTCGTCTTTACGATGTGTGCAGCCCGACCTCGACCGACCTTCTTTTCTTTAGTTCTGAATATAATATTGTGGAATATCTCGCATTGTCTATGCATCATCTCGTCTGAAAATCCTGCTATCCTTTTAGTTATCCCACTCTTATACTCTCCCTTTAATATGCGTACATTATCCATATATTACTAAAGACTTATAGGTGTTACTCGTTTAATCATTATCCACTTTCCTGTAGATGTCCTACCTGTTTCGGGTTGTATGCCTGTAAGATGTGTTCCGTATGCGATGAGCCATCTATTAAACATAGTTGCACTAAGTGATTGTTGGTCAGGGTAGTCCCTCTTAAACTCTGCAAGTAGATTGCTTGTCTCAATCCTTATGCCTGTCTCTAATGAGTCTGCTTTTTCTGAGCCTTGTACTAATCCACACCACTCAATGAAGTCGTGAGATGTCTCAGCAGATAGCTGACGAATCTTTAAGTTTATGAATCTGCTTTTTACTAATCCTGTTTTTAGGAATCCTTGTAGGCAGGATATCATATAGTTATCAAATAGACACCACTCATCCTCATCCCACTCGGAGAAGAAATGTTTTCCAAACTCATCAAGAGGAGTGTAGTTCTTATTGTATGCAGAGTGTAACTCTACTTCCCACTTGCGTCTTGCAAATGAATTGCCTGTACCCTTGATTGCGTAGTTAGTTGTTATCCCAATCTTAGGAGAACGTGAGAATGGTATCTTGATTGCATCCTTATTCTTCTTCTCTAATGTCATACCCTCAGTCACTACACTAAACAATCTCTCAAAATCAAAGTTCTTCTTGACATCATCAAAGCATAGTATCTGTGTATCTGCTGATACTAATTGGTATGGAAATGATTTCTCAAATGCAAACTGCTTTCCATCAATCACTACGACCTTCTTCATTTGGGATAGTGCGTTCATAAACAATCCCTTTCCTGTACCTCCTTCGGGATTATCTGATATAACCTCGTCATTAAGTATAACGGCAGGACAGTAGCTAAGGTTCTTATGTCCGTGCATCATAAATCCAATCGTGGACTCCATAGTATTCAGCCTGTCGGTATCGTCATTACATATGCGAGATATGAATACCTTGTAGTCTGAACCCTCTGCATCACACATTGTAAACTTCCTATCTATTACGTGGTCTTTCCAAACGTATCCACCCAAGTCAAGATAGTCAATATGCTCTACACCATCCTTAGTAATCTTTACTGCACAATTATTGTAATATAAAAACGAGGTATCCTTAGAGTCCTCAATGAAGTAAATGTCTATGGTTGATAGCAAGGTAAGGAACTCCTCTCTAAAGTACCTTACAGAGTCTGCAAAGTGGTTGTACACCGAAAGGTCATCTAACTCTATGAGGTAGTTTAAAACAAAATCCTTAATCTCTTTCTCTGATGTGTGGTCAATTAGATTGTTTGTAACCTTTACAAACACATAGTTCTTGCTGCCTTCGGGGCAGTATTTGTAGAAGCCATTGTCCTCAAGGAATTTCTTAAAGCTAAAGTGTACTAATTTTATAACACCCTTCTCGTTCTTTTCCCAAAAGGTTTGCTGTGCATTCTCCTTTTCAATTATATTTATTACAGATTCAATATTATCGCCATCAATCCCTGCGTCCTCTAACTGAAGGCGAATCTCCTTTTTTGATACACCCCTCATCATCTTAGACTTGATGGCATTTACCTTGTCCTCATCCTCGTAATACTTTGTTCCAAAGTTTGCAGTCTGAGAGTATGCTGAGTCTATAGTCCTCTCAATCTCTGCCTTAGAGAAGTCGTTCGCTGCATCCTCGTATTGGTTTAGTACATACCCTGCAAGTGATTTGTTTATACCATAGTCATTGAACGCAGCAGCAAGTACATATGCGTGTTGGTTTCTCTGTCCATCTGACATAGGGAACTTCTTTGTCCACCACTTTACTAATATGTCAACCACCTTGTTCTCATCTGTGATTGGTATCGTTGGTGTATCTCTGTGCCTTACTACCTCATTGTACTCAGGCTCTGCTATCGTATCCCATAGAGATGACTTTTCGTTGATGTGAATCAATGGGTCATAAGACTCGTAGCATACACGAGATATATTCTTTGATGTCTTGTCAAAGTATTTACTATCAAAGTATTTCTCAAGTGAGTTGAAATAGTTTACGTGATTGTTTATATCCGTAGGTATCTTTATCAGAGCCTTTAGACCATTACCCGATGGAGATATGAATACTGAGTATACATATTGGTCTTTGCTTAATCTCTCTTTGTGTTCGAGAAGTATTTTCTTTTTCTCGTATCCATCAAAGTCAAGGCAGATGATTCCACTATGCTCTTCGATAGATGCATCCTGTCTCTTTTGAAAGATACCACTAAAGCATATAGCAGGAAGCCTTCTCTTTAGTTCGTTCCTCTCTATCTTATCCTTGGTCTGTCTTATCTCCTTGACAAGTTTCTTGGTGGCTCCGTTCTTGATTCTTAGTAATACCACCTCTAACTCTCTGTGGAAAGGGGCTTCGGTCTCTTTAATGTTCTTAAATATTGTTACTCTTGGCTGCATTTGTGCTTGTTTCTTGTTGTCTGTGTTCATTTTGTGCTTGATTTGTGTTAATTTTATTTGTATAAGTTGTTGTATATCAGTTGCTGTGTTTATAATGCTTATTTTTTTTCATTTTCTCTAAGGGAAAAAATATATATATATAAGTAGTAGTAGTAGTAGTAGGGAGTCTTGAATTTTACACTCATTAGGAGGTAAAAAAAGGGAGATGTGTAATCTCCCTTTGACAAAAAATATGAAATTAAAAAAACCTAAAAAGGCAAGCTATCATCTGCCTTCGCTGTAGTAGCTGTGGCTTTAGGAGCTGCCTGTTCGGCTTTGGCAGGTGCTTCCCACGTATCAAGTTCGCAATAGTAGTTTCCTCCCTTTGCTATCTTGATGTCGAGGTTTACCCAACCATTCTTTTGGTGTGTTTGTAGGAATGCAATTGCTGCATCTACTTTAATTGACTGTCGTCCTACGACAAATTCGGGGGCGTTCTCTTTTCTCTTGAATGAGAAGCCGTCTGCAAATACTTTTTCTTTTTGTGACATAATATTTATTTTAATTTACTTTATAGTTCTTCTGTTATATAGTATTCATTTATATCCTCCTTTGGATTCTCGCCAAAGAACTTATGATATACTGATACTGCTCTATTTACTTTCTCTTCGCCTCTTGCTACAAACTCCTCTGATGGATGGTATATACCAAGCTGCTTTGTTGTCTTGTCTACCACATAGAATACTAATGGCTTACCAAATAGCTTCTGATATATGTAGCATTGACTATCGTAGTTATACTTACGTGCTGACCACTTGAACTGAGTGATATCTCCTGTGGTCTTTAGGTCAATTAGCTTATCGTTACATACGATGTCAGCCTTACCCTTCCATTGGAGTCCATCAATAGTTGTGATGGCAGGAACCTCATACTCTACACCCTCTTCTCTCACTCCCTCAAAGAATGATAGGTTACCCATCATTGCATTCACGCAGTCTCGAATCTCTTGTCCCTCTTTCTCAAGCATAATGATACCACCTGCATTGGCGTTAACCTGCTCCTTGTATGCCTTTGTATTCCTACTTGACACATCAATAAAGTTGGTCTCCTTTGCCTTCTCAGGCTCAAGTATTAGCTGATGAAAGTATCTACCCTTGTGATAGTTTACATTATCATTCTGTGGTTTTCTGAAGTTTGTTGGGTCATTCAGTAGTGTGCCTATGTCTGAGTTAGACAGGTACTGCTTCCCAAACGAGCCGTAATACTGCTCGTCATCTCTAAGCAATTCTAATACGTCCATACTACTTAGTTATCTTTTTAATCTCAGCAAGTGCATTGTCGCTAAGTGTGTATGACGCACTTATCTTTTTAACTACTGCATTGTATCCGATAGCCTTGTTCTCTTTACAGAAATTTACCAATGCCTCCCACTTGGGTGAGTCGGTATCCACTACCTCTGACTTACTTGGTGTAGGCTTGATTGGCTCTTGTGCTATCGTATCTTGTGGCAAGTCATCGCCTGAGTATAGGTAGATACCTAAGCCGAACATCGCAAGGTTCTTAACCAAGCATCTCATAATCGTCTTATTGATATCAAATGCCGTGGCAGCAGCAACCTGCTTCTCTCCATATCGTGTAGTGTAGGAGTACGGAACTTTCTTCATCGCTTGATTCTTGCTATCCATTACAGGTAGCCACATTGTTAGCGTCTCTCCATCTATGGTTACAGATGTGTAGCACATAATACCTAAGTCATTGTCCACTAACATCTCGCCTATCTCATAGGTGGCATCAGGGCAGTTACTCTTTGTAAGGCTCCACGCATTTGCCCAAGACAGATACGTTAGGTTACTCTTCTTCTCAACATACTTGTTGACGTTGATGGCAGATAACTTCTCAAAAGTAGTCTGCTTTTTTGTTGTTGTTTTTTTAGTTGTTGTCATTTTTAATTTTATTTAATTTGTTATTTATTTCTGTGTACTTTTTTAATACCTCATCTCGTCTGTCCTTGAGCATCTGAACAAGTTTTTTACTTCCTCTCCTGCTCATCGCATCCTTTATCTTATTCTCAATAGAGTCAAGCTTTAGACAATAGTTAGACAAAGCTACAACAAAAACTCCATACCTCCAACCATTATCTAAAAATATTTTTACTTGGTCTTCAGTTAGTTCTGCGTAGTACCCCTCGCTGAATTGTGCGTGTAGTATTTCCACATCTAATGTGATGTTGTCTCTTATAATCTTTACTCCGTATAGCGTATTGGATATGTATCCAACACCATTTAATCGGGCTGCGTATCGGTCTTCATTAGACTGATTGAATACTTCTTCCAAGCTATACATATCTACTTTAATCTATCTACAATGGTCTTCCAATCTCTATCAGACTCTACCTTCTTGGCAACCTTTTTAACTCCGTATATTATAGGGGAGTGGTCTATCTCATACCCATTGTCATCCATATACTCTTGTATCTGTATCCACTTCATATCTCTATGCTTGCATAGGTAATACAATAGGTGTCTTGCATCTGCGATTGTGTTCGCCTTATTCTTTTTGAATAGTTGTGATGGCTCTATGTTGAATACCTTGCAGGTCTTCTCTACATACTGATTGAATATCTCTCTTTTCATTTTCTTTTCTTCTCGTAGTCCTTTACTATAGTGCTGATAGATGATAGGATGGTGTTCAATGCCTTGTCCTTGTCGAACGTGATTGATACCACCTCTGTCTCTTCGTAGCTTAGTCTCTCTCTGTTGTTGCGTCTCCACTCCTCGTATCTGTAGTCATCATCTGTGTACTGATACATCATCTCTTCTTGCATTTGATTAAATAATTCTTTTGATTTTCCCATAATTTTATTTCTTTGATTTTAATTTTAATTTTTCTAACTGAACTCTGTATAGCATTAGGTATCCTATCAAGTCGAGAACCGTGTCCTCCGTCTTGTCGTTTAATCCAACCGTCTTTATTCTACTTAGCTTGTCATCTATCCGTGAGAGGATTGCCTCTATCGGAGATAGCTTTGAGAATATTTGTGGTGGCTGATTAGCCGTGTCGCCATACGCCTTGTTCTTTTCGATTAGTAGCATCACTACCTCTCGTCCTACTTCTTTGATTAATTCTTCTGTTGATTTCATTATTTTTTCATTTCTATTGCTGTCTTGTATGCTGCCTCAAAGCTATCGTACTCTTGAATAAGAAACTTTTCGGGTACGATTAGTCTTTTGTGTGACTTGATTAGTTCTTCTATCTCTATGTAGCTTTTAGTTACAAACAAAAAGTAGTCTGCATCGTGTGCTATAAATAAATAAACCTTGTCACTTGATGGGTCATCACCAAAACATAATCTGTCAACCTCTTCGGCTAACTCTTTTCGTTGGATGTCTATCTTCTTAACATCCTCTCCTTTTTTTGCGTAGTGCAATACTATTTTATTTTCCATTGGTACAAATTTAGTTTAAACATTCTACAATTCCTAATTTATTTTTTGTGTATAAACTATATACGTTTAATCAAATCATAAACTGATTTCCAATCCTCATCCGTTGCTATTGTCTTGGTTTTATATAATTGTCTTAAAGAATTTAAAGCGTCATTCACTCTTGATTTCTTTGTGCTTCTCGATATCTTTATATCTTTAGGTATCCTATCTGTTAGTCCCCATATATAACAATTATTATTGCTAACAATATCTTTCTTCTCTCCCACCTCTATGATTACCCCATATTTTTTTAATTCTGATAGCCTTGCGTTAAAAGAAGAAGGATTTGTGTGTGGATAGTGAGCCTTTGATTTCCTAACTATTTCGTTTGCAGTCATATCTCCGTATCTAAATAGAATTTCGTAAACCTCCATTCTTCTTTTAGATAACAACCCGTTTTCTTTTATTGCATTGTAGCAATCAATTGATGTCTGTCTTCTATTCATATGCTTTCTTGTGTATATATCTCTCGATGGTCTCTAAGTTCTTTGAACGCTTGCCAAATCCCTTGCCCGATGGTCGGTATAGATAGTAACCATTGCTAAGTATCTCAATGTAATACTTGTCTTGGTATATGATGACATCAACTGCCTTAGCGTGTAGCTTTGATACATCGTAGAATGATGTGTCATCTATTGGCTCTATGTGTGAGCCAACCACAAACTTAGCGAAGCTATTGTCTGCCATCGCTACCTGCAATGTATCTACTAACTGCTTGTCAGCCATCTGCTGAAGAGTCCGTATCTCCTCAGCACTTCCACCTTTCATCTTTAGGTCAAGTATCTTTTTCCATAGGGCATCCATCTTACTTTTCATACTTCAATAATAATACTTTTTTTATACATTTGCAATAATTGATGAGTGCTTTATATCATTTATCTTGGCATACCAATACCCATCCTTGAGTATCTTGTCTGCATTATGAAACCATTCATCCTGCTTATGGAATCCCAATCCGATACAAATCCTTGAGTACTTTAATGCTTGTGTTACATCTGCTATGCTCTCAAGTAGATGGTCTGTTCCCTCATCCGTTAACTCATACAATTCAAATGCTTGCCATAACTCTTTGATGGCTGATTTTGTTTTCAACTTTGCGGTTATATCAAACCACATAAAGTTATCTCTTGTTTTAACTATCATAATTTTATTTTAAATTCTTTTCCTAACATTTCTTTTAATTCTTCTATTGTATATTCGGGAATATCGAAACCTCGCATCACACCATCGCTATTTTTATATGTTAGCTCCTTCCCTTTCTCATCATAGGTACGCTCATCCGAATAGCCCTTGCTGCTATTATATGTTAAGACATTCCCCATCTCATCGAAGGTACGCTCTCGCCAATAGCCCTTGCTATTTTTATATGTTAGCTCATTACCATTATCATCGTAGGTACTCTCTCGCCAATAGTCATCGCTATCTTTGTAGGTTAGCTCATTACCACTCTCATCGTAGGTATACTCTTCCCAATAGCCATCACTATTATTAAATGTTAACATATTGCATCTCTCATCGTAGGTACACTCACAAGAGTAACCTTCGCTGCTCTTGAATGCAAGATAATTACCTTGTCTGTCGAAGGTGGACTCTTCCCAAATACCACTATCATTGAAATAGTCGTAAGCTATCTCCCCATTCGTGTGAAATAACTCTAAATGGTCTGTTGTTCCTAATATATTTTTCATAATTTCTCTTTTACTTTTTTCCAATATTTTTTTGTTGACCTTTTCTTGTGTCCTCTGTGTCCACCATTCCATTTACGTGCTACAATCTCGTAGAACTCTAACCTCGTTAACCCATCGCAGCACTCAACTTCCTCTGCCATTATCTCAAACATCTCTAACGACCTTACTCTGCTCCACCTATCGTTCAAGGTGTATCGCATCTGTATGTTGTTTAGCTTGAGGATTCTGTTAACCTCTCTGACCATTATAGGACGTATCTGTAGGCATCCTACAGCATCCTCCTTTGGGCAGTATGCATTGTCATTACCTCTGCTCTCCACTTGGATGACTGCTGCCACAAAGCTATCCCATACCACTACCTCTGCTACCTCTTCTATTGGCTCAGTCTGTATTGATGTTTGCTTCAATGATTTCAAATCATTCCCAATGGATGATAAGAGTAGTGTGCAAAATGTTGCTATTACTATTGTTGTTACTCGTTTCATATACTATTTGCGATAAAGATTGTGAATGATACACCTATCATAAATGACATCGTCATCACGTATGGTGTTGTTATAGTTAATGTACCGAATCCTATCGGCAAGAGTAGAGATAGTGCCAATACGTATGTTATCATACCGAACGCTACTCTATTCTGCTTTCTTATTTTCTTATGTCCTCTCATCGTGCTGCCTGTACCTTTCTTACTTTAGCTTGCTCAAGACTTTTCTTTAACTCTCTAATCTCACTACTGCTATACCTCGCAGCCTTACCTTTCTCTTTGTACTCAGTAATCTGTGGTCTTAGCTTAATGTTGAACGTACTTCTGCTGCATCCAAGGTACTCGTAGCACCTCTTGATACTCCATCGTTCATCTAAACTCTGTGTCTCTGCCTCAGCAAGAAACTTGATAAGGAGATTCTTTAACTCCTCTACATCTTTCTCAATTTTATTTAATTTATTTTCCATAATTTTATTTTTAATCTCTAATAGGCTCCGTTTCATCTGTTCCACAGAACTCCCAATCATCTACGTTATCTCTAATGAAATCCTCAATGTCTTTTAGTGCAATACCTTTCTTATCATATGATAGGTCTATTGGGAAATCAACCCCATTGATAAATAATGTTGTGTCAATATTCTCCACCCAATAATCATCCTCAATCTCACGCACATCAAAGGTATGCTCTATCTGTACGCTATCTAATCTGCCATCTGTTAGTGTATACATCATCTCTTTATTGTTGCCTTTAATTTGTCCCTACTTATCCAAGCATATCTTGGTTTGTTCTCTTGGTATACTCTGTCCTCTGCCTCCCACTTGGAGTGTGCAGATACAACCTCAATAAACTTGGTCGCATACCTTACGTTGTACATTCTTTTAGTCTCTCTCATAATATCTTTCTACCACCTCAACCTCGATACCAAAAGAGGTAACGAGGCAAGATGGATGATAAGAAATAATACCACCTCATCCCCCCTTGAACTGAATCAAGGTGGGGCTTCGATGGGGTGTAAGGTCTGTGTTAAAGCATATCTGATGGTACTTTATATCCTCCCTTTCGGATTAGTTTTACTGCCTCTATTGGTAGTTCAAATACACCATCGTAATCTACCAATTCTTTGCCTTCAAACCATAATCCTATATGCTCGGTTATTTCTAACTCTTCAACATCCCATTCAATCATTGATGGTACATTCTCATCGTCTGTGAATAGTTCCATTGTTGAGATACTCTCGCCAAATGATTCAACCATCGGAGACATAGATGTCTCAAGTCCCAATACGCTGCTAAATGTCAGCATTAAATTTCCGTTTTTTGTTATTGTGTATGTCATATCTACCTAATTTTATCTATTCTTTTATTGTAATCTTTTGACACTTGTCTTACTTCCTCAAGCGTGCAGTCCATTTCTATGTTAGCTGAGTAGTCTATGTCATTGTCCATACAGAATTTACCCAATGTACATCCGTGCTTTGCGTCCAATACATTTGCTTGGTTTAAGATTCGCTTTGCCTCTGTCTCATAGCCTATCCCCTTTGCCCTTTGATATGGCATAAGGAACTCACGTTTAAATGTCTTAGACTCAACCAATATAGTGCCTGCGAAATAGCTTGCACCGTCTACGTCATCGTAATGCTCAAAGCATTCAATCGTTATTTTATCTCTCATCTTACTTGCTTTTTTGAGGTAATACAAGGTACACAATTGCTCCCAAAAGGGATAGGACGAACAAGGTAGCGATGGTGAATGAAACCATTGTAAAGATGTCGTTACTCACGTCCTCTGCCATTGATACAATCATTCTCGCTGCGTTGATGAATACGAATAGCAATGCGTTTGCTATTAAAAACTTCTCGGTAATTTTAATTAATTTTTTCATAATATTTTTTTGTCTTTTTGTTGTTAATTTATGCGAAGGTAATACCTAAATTGTACATAACCTAATTTATTTTTACTTTTTATTTTTTATATAATGTCCAACGTTTACCTATTTCAGTAGTAGCACGAATTGGTTCAATGTTTTTTGTTTCTAAGTTCATTACGTTAACGTAATCTCCAAATTCGTTTTTAGTTTTGTCTAAAACAATGTACTGCAAGTCTACATTTGCCATATCATTGTAAGTTACTACCATTCCATTTCTTAAATCTTTAAAATTTTCCATAATATTTTTTGTCTTTTACTACCAAATCCCGTACACCAAGTAGATGTACGGGTAAGGTATTGATGTTTGTGGTTAAATAGGATATTTAAATTTACTTGCAACACAATAACCTATTTCCTGTGTTTCGCTATCTGTATCCAAACATCTTAATAAATGCTTGTATACATTTGTACTCGTTGGTCTTACGCAAAACTTATTGTAAGTCTTGAATATATAACCATCTTTATCTTTTTGGTAGAAAATATACATTGTCATAATCTTAGTGCTCTAATATTTTTACGTCCTTTTTACCTTTGCCTTCTGTACCGCTACACAAACCACATTTGGCACAATTGCTTATAAATCCCATTTCATTGCTTGCAGGGCATCCGACGGCATTTTCTTCGCCTGTCTTGGTAGCTATAAAACTTCTGAAATTAATCTCGCTTGCTGCATTTGCTTCCTCTTGATTATGCGTTGATGCCATAAAGAATTTGCCGAAATCATTAGCCCAATCTTTGCTCCATTGAT
>Ga0129324_10001896_pt1 | contig 13158 bp, 12 predicted proteins | sample CPBDNA_7_FD_96879 | JGI IMG/M metagenome (GOLD analysis project Ga0129324, IMG submission 96879) | Freshwater to marine salinity gradient microbial communities from Chesapeake Bay, USA - CPBay_Spr_15_0.2_DNA | ecosystem: Environmental > Aquatic > Marine > Coastal | place: USA: Chesapeake Bay... | reverse complement strand
CTATCTTTCTCATCATGTTGCGTCGGTGAACTTCGACAGTCCTTGGCGAAATATCCAAAATTCTGGCTATTTCTTTCGACGATCTTCCATCTGATATCAAACGAATGACCTGCTTTTCTCGTTTGCTTAATGGTTCATTGTGATTTGGAGTGTTTCGGTTAAAAAGGCCACCCAATAACGTTTCAGTGGACTTTTGACAAAGATAGGCATTGCCACAACCAACTGCTCGAATCGCTGCAAATAGCTCGTCAAAATCAGCGTACTGCATAGCAAGAAATCCCTTTGCACCTGACTCCATAAACTCCATGATCAGTTGACGGTCAATCGTGTTTGAGGCAACCAGGATATTGGCCTCTTTATGGTCGCCTTTAAATTGACGGATGAACTGGCCCGTATGGCGCTCACTAAAGGAGTCACACATGATCACAACCGTTGGCTGATGCTCGATATAAGTCTTTTCGAAGCGTCTCTCTTCGTAAATCCATTCAGCTACATGAATATCTGGCTCTTGTGAAAGTCGGAGAAACACACCCTCTGAATTGATATGGCGTCGAGATGCAATTAATAATTTCTTAATCATGCCTAAGCCCTCGTCATTACTAATTATTGTGGTTACAAGGAGACCTTACAATCTAAGGATCCTCTGAATAAGTCGTTTCTCAAAAACTCTCTGTCGTTAAAATCAATGTGTTAAGAACGTGATAAGTTTAAATAAATGGCTTTTTCAGAAGATCCCTAATTTTGAGACAGATATGAATCGATGTACATACTCATTATGTTGTACGCATTAACACTAAGACATATTATTTTCCATGTAAGTTTAGTAATTCGAATTTAATTCCAACGTGGATTCAACTACGAAGTGCAACTTTGATAAATCAGGTGGCTTTTTCAGAGGATCCCTATATCAACTGATGGATATTGTGTCCCCTCATCAGAGATCATCGCTGAATTATTTAAATAAAAAAATTAATTAGCGCTCCTCTTACCGATGAACTTGGCTAGCAAGGAAAAACCCTCCGCACCTCACGTATTCATCTTGAAGGCTGGCCAAACAGTGGGCCTGGTTTAACTCAAAATGATCTTGACTGAGGTGAGAATTCGTACGACTTATTGAAACGTACCAATCGTTTGAGCACTCAATTTTGAAATGCACATTGCGAATCAGACAGTTGAAGGTTATTTTTATTTTATTATTTTTAGCAATACAAATCGAATACTAATTTTGTAATTAACTTAATAACTTAAAAGATTAGGAAATTACTGTTTAAAGGCATATGCTTAGTAGCTATTAGTCTTATTGGTCATAATCAATGCAAAAGAGAAGCAAATTAATAACGGATTTGTTGAAATTCACTTGTGATATTTCCACAAATCAATTGCCACTTGGCGCCTCATTGATTGCTTACAATCTTTTGCTGAATCTGCAAATAAGCCACCATAACGGCGACACCCCGACCGTCAAATCACTTTTTGCCAGCATTCCTTACTCTGACATGGGCATTCGCTATCACTTGCGACACTTGTTAGACGACGGCTGGATGGAACTCAAACCATCAAACAAAGACAAACGGACGCGCATCTGTGTGCCCACAGATAAGCTTGATGCCGCATGGGCTTTGGTCATTGAGCAGATCAGCCAACACTTAGACGGCGAACTTGTATGCCTCAAATGCGGTGGTGATGTTTGATCGTTTGACCTTTTAACCGATGGGGCGCAGTCTGCTACTCCACTCAGCTGGTCTTAACGCTAACCACGTGTCAAAAATCCAACTCGCACAAAAACAGGCCCCACTCACCGTTAAATGTGCGTGGGGCCTGCGGCAGAAACAGCTAGCCAAACCAATTCTGCCTATCGGCGTTTCCATGTGGTACCGATACACCACATCCACTTTGGTCGAAACCGCCCAGTGGAGGGCTAAGCACAGAGTTGGCATACAACAACCAAGTGCCTGACGGGGTGATTTTTGTGTGGCGTACCCGACTAACCCACATCCACGCTCGGCTTTCGCCTCCGGTGAACGGAGGTGGCATGTCACGGTGCACCGGTGACTTCGCCGCCTAGCAGGGTGTTTTTTATGTGGCGTACCTGCCTAACCCACACCCACACGTTAATGCCAACGCCTAGCCCGCGTCGATTCAACAAACGGTATGTTTAACAACAAAAAACCAGTACCGACAATGGGGTGGGAATTTCGCCCTATCGTGACCGGTCTTTTCAAGGCGTCGTGGCTGGGGCCAATCGATCATCATCGGCGTGGCCAGTGCCGGACAAGAGATTTCAACCCGACCCTTTCAGCGGGTGACAGGTCGGCGCTGGATGGGTACCGCCTTTGGTGGCGTCAAAGGCCGAACAGAGCTGCCTGGCATGGTGGAAGACGCCATGGCCGGCAAGATTCAGCTCGAACCCTTTGTTACCCACGCCATGCCCTTGACTGACATTAACGAAGCGTTTGATTTGATGCATGAAGGCAAGTCCATCCTCAGCGTGATTCGTTATTGATGTTAATTGGCTATTGTTCGACAGGGAGTGCAGTCAGATGAAATGCCTAGAAAAACACGCCAGCTTTGAGGGCACACAAGAAGTGTGGCAACACGCCTCGACTTCCTTGGGCTGCGACATGCAATTAGGGATTTATTTACCCCGAGCTGCCCTGCAGGGCACAAAGTGTCTGGTGCTTTATTGGCTCTCAGGGCTGACGCGCACCGAACAAAACTTTATTGGCAAAGCCGGTGCACAGCGCTATGCCGCTGAACATGGCGTCATTGTGGTTGCCCCTGATACCAGTCCGCGCGGCGAAGACATCGCCAATGACCCGGCTTACGACCTGGGCCAAGGGGCGGGGTTCTATCTCAATGCCACCCAAAAGCCTTGGGCGCCACACTACCGCATGTTTGATTATGTGGTCGATGAGCTGCCCGCACTGGTGGAAGCAAATTTTGCGGCGAACGATGTGCGTTCGATCAGCGGACACTCGATGGGCGGGCATGGGGCTTTGACCATTGCACTGCGCCACCCTGAGCGCTATCGCAGCGCCTCGGCGTTTTCTCCGATCGTGGCACCAAGCCAAGTGCCCTGGGGCATCAAAGCGTTCACGGCCTACTTGGGTGAAGACCGCAGCCATTGGCAGCCGTATGACACGGTGGCGTTGATTCAGGCAGGCCATCGACCGCCACCACTGTTGGTTGACCAAGGCGAAGCCGACGAATTCTTAGCGCCACAACTCAAGCCTGAATTGCTGCAAGACGCTTGCCGCGTCGCTGGCGTCGATTTCACCTTGAACCGGCGTCCTGGGTTTGACCACAGTTACTACTTCATCGCTAGCTTCATCGGCGAACACCTGAAATTTCATGCGCAGCACATGAACGCAGGGCGGTTAATGCCAAACGCCTAAAGCAAGGCGATACAAAGGCAAGCAAATAACACCTGATAAGGAACTTAAAAGTACCATTGAGATGCTCTTTTTAGGTACCTTTGGGGTACTTTTGGAGTGCTTTTTGGGTGACGGTCGGCAAACGCATGTAACTATTTGATGGATCAGTATCAAAGCATTCTATCAATCAAAGCGTTGCTATTATTGGATTTTAGCCCATGCAAAGCTTTAATTTTCTTAAATAACAAAGTAATCTCAAAAACAATAACAAAGTAATTTCATAAATAGTAACAAAGTAAATTTTTAGTCTGACGCAATTTTTTAGCGTCTACTCTGCGCACTGCAAAGCGCCCTAACTATACTGGTGCACCCAATGCCCGATCAACAAAAAAAGACCCATCAAAATCAGCAACTTGCCACTGCTTTGCGTCACCTAAAGCAGGCATCCAAAAAAATGCCAGGGACGATAATGGCGCAAGACCTTGATGCTTTAGACAAGGCAATCTTGCTGGATGCGGGTTTTCTACAGCCTGTTATCAAAGGTTGGTACATTTGCAGCAATCCTGCTGACCGTCAGGGTGACAGCACGTCTTGGTATGCCAATTTCTGGTGTTTTGTTGAGGGTTACCTTAAGCGACGATTTGGTGATCGCTATTGCTTAAGCCCTGAGGCTTCGCTGTTACTTCACACCGGTAAAACCGTCATCCCTCGGCAGCTGGTGGTTGTCACTGCTGCACATGGCACTGATGTCGTCGGCCTGCCATTCGATACGTCGCTCATGATCTATCCCGATCCCAAGCGCTTGCCACAAGAGGCTTCTGATTCGACAACGGTCCTAGACGGTTTGCGCGTTTGGTCGGTAGCAGCGGCGCTTTGTCGCAGCGGACCACAGTTTTTTAAATCACAACGCCGCGAGGCCGAAATCGCCTTGGCGATGGTGCGCGATGTGTCGACAGTCATTTCGGCGTTAACAACACTCGCCAACCCAACGGCAGCAGCCCGAATGGCGGGCGCGCTTGAGTTCGTGGGCCGTAAAACCGAAGCTCAGATTTTAATCAAGGCCTTATCGACCCCCGGCAAAAAGCTGTACGCCAAAAATCCCTTTGAAGCGTCAACACCGACACTGATCGGCTCGCGCGACCAATCACCCTATGTCCTCAGATTAAGGGCCATGTGGCGCGACTGGCGCGAGGTCGTGATTGAGAATTTTCCGTCTGCACCTGGTGTACCCGCCAACACAACAGACTTCCTTAAAAACGTTGATGAGCGTTATGCCTCAGATGCATACAACTCCTTATCAATCGAAGGCTACAACGTCACCGATGAATTGATTGAACGCGTTGCCCACGGTAACTGGAATCCAGACAGCGATATGCAACACCAACAAGATCGCGATACGCTCGCTGCTCGGGGCTACTTCCAAGCGTTTGGTACGGTTAAACAAATCATTTCAGATATCTTCGGCGGTGAACGACTCAGTGACGCTGTTAGATTTGGCCACCAACTTTGGTATTCAGCCTTGTTCAGCTCTGCGGTTAGTGCGGGCATCTTGGCGCCATACCAGATCGCTGGCTACCGCAGTGGACCTATATTCATACGCAACTCCTTGCACACGCCACTGCCGCGTGACGCTATTCTCGATAGCCTAGATGAGCTTTGGCGACTCATCGAGCAAGAGCCCGAAGCCTGTGTACGCGCCGTTTTGGGTCACCATTTGTTTGTATTCATTCACCCGTACTTTGATGGTAACGGTCGAATCGGCCGTTTTCTGATGAACACCTTACTGGCCAGTGGCGGTTATCCTTGGACGATTGTCAGGGTTTCCCGTCGAACGACATACATGAATGCGCTTGAGTCAGCGAGCGTCGACGGCGACATCAAGCCGCTAACCGTTTTCTTGAAAGAAGAAATGCTGCAACTGCCTTTGGCCTAGCCAAGGTTTGCAGGACTTGGCGCTGCACCCTTACTGCGCGGGCACTCGCGATAGAAAATAGGACATTGCTTTCAGGTCATCATCTGAGACGCCGTAGACGGCTGCTGTCATGTTTGAATCTCGACCCGATGCCTCACCATTTCTGAATTGCAGCAGGCTATGCAACAGAAAATCTTCACGTTGCCCAGCCAACCTTGGAATCTGGTCACGACCCAAGTAGGTCGGTAAGTGACAAATGCCGCAACGCATGCCTTGTGCCAATTCACCACCACGGGCAAACAACACTGGATCAAGATCTTTGGGCACGGCTGCCAACGGTTTGTCGGCGTAGTAGGCCGCGATCGCCGTCAGTTCGGCATCGGTAAAACCGTTGAGCATTCCAGCCATTGAGGGGATTTCTCTGATGCCTTCGCGAATGAGGACCAACTGGGTTTCAAGAAATAACGCCGGTTGAGCGGCCAATGAGGGCATGCCATTGAGAGTGGCATTGCCATCGGCACCATGGCAACTTGCACACAAAGCCACACGCTGAGGCGTGGTTTGTGCGTGAGCGGCCGGGGTCACCAACATGGAGACCCCGAGCCACACAGCGACTTTAATAACCGCTAAAAGTCGCATAACGATTACTTGCTGTAAGACACGCGGTAAATGACGCCATTTTGCTCGTCAGAAACCAACATCGAACCGTCTTTCATTTGGTGCAAGTAGGCTGGACGCCCCCAAAATGTCTGATCGGCTGGGTTCATGAAACCACTCATGAAAGGCTCAACCTTGGCATTCTTGCCATCATTATCAGCTTTCACAGCGACCACATCAAAGCCGATTTTGCTGGTGCGGTTCCAAGAACCCTTGCGTGCATTGAACGCCACGTTTTTGTACTCGGCAGGGAACATGTCACCCGTGTAAAACTCCACGCCCATGGCGGCCGCGTGAGGCCCCATCAACGCGACTGGTTGCTCAACACCAGCGCAAGCGTTGGGCTTGGTGACATTCGGGTCAGCAATATTGCCTTGATGGCAGAAGGGAAAGCCGTAGTTGGCATTAGCCTTCAAGATGTTCATGGTGTCATTGGGTGAATCATCTCCCATCCAGTCACGACCGTGGTTGCTAAACCAAAGCTCTTTGGTCACGGGGTGCCAATCGAAACCCACGGTGTTACGAATACCCGTGGCCACCACTTCCATGCCGGAGCCATCGGGGTTGTAGCGACGCAGCTGTGAGTACTCTGTGGTTGGTTCAATACAGATATTGCAAGGTGCACCAAACGGCACATAGAGCTTGCCGTCGGGACCAAAGGCCACGTACTTCCAGTTGTGGTGTGACAGTGGTGGTAGCTTGAAAGCAGCCGTCATGTCCACGGGCGTCGGGTTTGGATTATTGGCGACATCGTCGTAACGAAGAACTTTGTCAATGGCGACCACATAAAGCGAACCGTCTTTGTAAGCGGCGGTGGGTTGCTTTAACTTATCGACAAATACACGTGAGGTACGCTCTTTGCCGTTGTCAGTGACCTCATAAATACGGCCAAGCGCACGCGTTCCCACGTAGTACTTGCCATTGTCACCTTCGGTAATCGCGCGTCCACCTGGGATCTGGTCAGCCCAAACTTCAACTTTAAAACCAGGGGGCAACTTGATCCGATCGATCGGCACATCGGCTGCTTTGGTGGCCACCAACTTACCTGGCAATGGCGCCAAAGTCGATGTGGCCATTGAGGCTGGCATGCCTTGCTTCCAAGCGGGTGCAGGTTTAGCAGGTGCGGCTGTTTGGGCTTGCACAGAAGCGCCGATGGCAAAAGCCAAACCCATACCACTGAGTACTCGTATGTAATTTTTCACAGTTGTCTCCGTGATGATTGATGTTTTTTGAATCTTATTTTTTGATCATGCAAAATAAGTCTACATGAATTGATCAGTATGGAAAGCGATTTTTAGTGCCATAAAACTAGGGTTTTACATAGGTTATGACGCTGCTGCCCAGCGTTCAATTTCAGCAAAAGTTGCCGCCAAGATGCCCTTGTCAGACAAGTCGTGACCCGAACCTGCCACGCGAATTAAACGTGTTTGAGGCGCCATCCGCTCAATGGTTAGGCTGTTTTTAAAGGGACACAAGGCATCTGCTTCGCCGTGCACAATCGTCAGGTCTAGTGAGCGTAACGTTTGGGGCTGCGCCAACACATCACCATCAACAAAACAGTGGTGCTGCAAATAATGACTGTGCACGCGATAGCGGGCAATCAATTCGTCATCAGCCGTGGTGTGTGTGTCAGCGGTTTGAGATGGCTTTGCTGGCTGTGGGGGCTGTGCTGACTGCGATGGTGCCTTGGGAAATAGATTCATGGCCGACTCGTAAGTCACCCAAGCCCGCGCAATACGCGTTTGGGTCGATTGATCTTGTTCTTCGCAAAATACCCGATAGCAACACGCCAACATCGATTCACCGACTGCGATGGGCAATTGGTTTTTAAACAGTCGCCAAAGGTCACGACAGGCTTCGGGCGGGTGTTCCATGTAATTGTCGATTTCAAGTGGCGTGCACAGAAAAGGGCTGCGCAACAGGACCCGAGAGACCACGTTGGGATGCGCTTGCGCATAGATCAAGGCGAGTGTCCCGCCCCATGAGCCCCCAACCACATGCCAACGCGCCAGACCCAAGTGTTCACGCAAGCGTTCGATATCACTGATGAGATCATGGGTTTGATTGGTCACAATCCCACCGCTTGGCTCACTCTTACCGCAACCGCGTTGATCAAACTGAATGATCCAAAATTTTGAAGGATTCAAGAACCGACGGTGAAACGCAGTCGATGAACTGCCTGGTCCGCCGTGCAGCCAAACAACGGGAATTCCTTGGGGATTACCACTAGTCTGGAAATAAAGACGGTGACCCGCCCCAACCTCCAACCACGCTTGACACGCTGGGCGCGCATCGGGAAACAAGGTCGTGGTCATTGAAAAGAGCCTTCTAAAAAGTTTGTGGAACAAATTAAAGCCTTTCGATATACTCGATTCACGCTTTACCAAAAGCGCTGAGACATTCCAACAATTTACATAACAGGAGACCGCTATGAAATGGGAGACACCATCAGCAATTGATCTGCGCTTTGGCTTTGAGATCACAATGTACATTGCCAATCGCTAATCATCTTTCTAAAGAGGCCGTGACCGTTGTCACGGCCTTTCTTCTTTTGGGATTGTGATGCAAATTCGTGTCTTGGGCTCGGCTGCCGGCGGTGGTTTCCCGCAGTGGAACTGCAACTGTCCCAATTGTTCCGGCGTGCGTCAGGGCACCATCAAAGCGCAAGCACGCACACAGTCGTCGATCATTATTGGCAATGGCTCTGCGGATTGGGCGTTGATCAATGCCTCGCCCGACGTGCTGACACAGATTAAAAACACCCCGGTTTTACAACCCGCGCGTCAAGCACGCGACAGCGGTATCGCTGCGGTGGTGCTAATGGATGCGCAGGTTGACCACGTGACGGGTTTGATGATGTTGCGCGAGCGAAGCGCACCTTTGCCGATCTATGCCACGACACAAGTCTTTGAAGACCTGACCAGCGGCCTGCCCTTGGTCAGTGCCCTGGCGCATTACTGCAAAGTCGATCAACGTCTGATTGAACCGGATCGTGCGGGTTTTGAGATTCCTGAAATCGCGGGACTGACTTTTAAACCCATTTCGTTATCGAGCAAGGCACCCCCTTATTCACCGCACCGTCATGATCCACACCCCGGTGACAACATCGGTTTATTGGTGACAGATCACGCCACTCACAAGACCGTTTTCTATGCACCCGGCTTGGGTCTGATTGAACCAGCGGTCAAAGAAGCCATGGCACAAGCCGACGTTTTGTTGGTTGATGGCACCTTTTGGACCGATGATGAAATGATCACGCTTGGCTTATCAGCCAAGCGTGCCATAGACATGGGTCACTTGGCACAGTCTGGTCCAGGCGGCATGATCGAAGCACTGGCCGCCTATCCCAACAAACGACGTATTTTGATTCACATCAACAACACCAATCCCATTCTCAGAGAAGACTCTGCTCAAGCGCTGCAACTGAAATCGCTTGGCATTGAAGTCGCCTTTGATGGGATGCACATCGAGGTTTGAGCATGACGACGTCAACACAGCCTTGGACGCGCGAAGAATTTGAAGCGCAACTGCGCGCCAAAGGCCAGAGCTACCACATTCACCACCCTTTCAATGTGAAGATGAATGCCGGTGAATGCTCTGAAGCACAGATCCGTGGCTGGGTGCTAAACCGCTTTTATTACCAGTGGATCATCCCAATCAAAGATGCGGCGGTCCTGTCCAACTGCCAAGATCGTGAAACCCGGCGCCGTTGGATCTCACGCATTCTGGATCATGATGGCTTTGGTGACTACAAAACTGATACGGAGTCCGGCGGTCTTGAGGCGTGGACCAGACTCGGGCTGGCCGTTGGCTTGGATCGCGAGCAATTATGGTCGCTCAAGGCTGTCGAACCCGCTGTTAAATTTGCCTGTGATGCGTATGTGAATTTTGCGCGCCAACAGCCTTGGCAAGAGGCCATTTGTTCTTCACTAACCGAAATGTTTGCCCCGCAAATACACAAAGACCGGCTGGCGACTTGGCCCACGCACTACCCTTGGATTGAGGCCAGTGGCTTGCACTACTTTCGGTCACGCATCCCCTTGGCACAACGCGATGTGGACCATGGGCTAGAAGTCACGCTGAACCACTTCACCACGCGTGCGCAGCAAGAACGGGCTTTGGACATTTTGCAATTCAAGCTCGATATTTTGTGGTCGATGTTAGACGCCATTGAGCGGGCCTACCCCGAATGACAGAGATCACTGACCCACCACTTCCAGAGCGCCCACGCTTAAACAAAATGTTTCGCCTGCAATGGGAACCGGCGCAAGAAGCGCACGTGTTGCTTTACCCCGAAGGCATGGTCAAACTGAATCAAAGTGCGGCTGAGATCCTCAAACGTTGCGATGGTGAACGCACCATCGCGCAATTGATCACTGAGATTGAGCAGGCCTTTGGTGAGAAAGACCTTCGAGATCCCGTGATGGGGATGTTACGCACGGCTTTTGAGCAGGATTGGATCCAATAGGATCCGGGTGTTCGAATGACTCAACCACCGATCAACCCACCATTTTGGTTACTGGCCGAACTCACTTACCGCTGCCCCTTGCACTGCGTCTTTTGCTACAACCCAGTGAACTACGACAACATCAAAAGTGAGTTGACAACCGCAGAGTGGATTCGCGTCATGCAAGAGGCGCGGGCACTGGGTGCGGCACAGCTGGGCTTCTCGGGTGGCGAGCCTTTGTTACGCGACGACCTTGAAGAGTTGGTGGCGCAAGCGCGTGAACTGGGTTTCTACACCAACTTGATCACCTCAGGCGTAGGCTTAAATGAAAAGCGTATTGCCGCGCTCAAAGCCGCCGGTCTTGATCACATTCAGTTATCGTTTCAGGACTCAACCCAAGAAATGAATGATTTCTTGAGCAGCACCAAGACCTTTGAACTGAAGAAAAAAGTTGCGGGTCTCATCAAACAATACGACTATCCCATGGTGATGAATGTGGTTTTACATCGCCACAATATTCCACATGTCGACAAAATCATGGATATGGCGCTCGACTTGGGGGCTGAGTACTTGGAACTCGCCAACACCCAGTACTACGGCTGGGCCATGCAAAACAGGGCTCAACTGCTACCAAACCGCGAGCAAATTGTCGCTGCTGAAGAGACCGTCAAAGCGTATCGTGAGAAGGTGGGCAAACGTTGCAAGATTTTGTTTGTGGTGCCCGATTATTTTGAAGATCGACCCAAGGCCTGCATGAATGGTTGGGGCTCGATATTTTTAGACATCGCCCCTGATGGTGCGGCGCTACCTTGCCACAACGCCCGACAACTGCCAGGGCTGAACATCCCGAATGTCAAGGATCACTCGATTCGCGACATTTGGTATGACAGCCAAGCGTTTAATTTTTTCCGAGGCGATGCCTGGATGCAGGAACCCTGTCGCTCATGTTCAGAAAAAGAGAAGGATTTTGGGGGCTGTCGTTGTCAGGCGTTTCTGCTCTTGGGTGATGCCGCGGCAACCGACCCCGTTTGCGCCAAATCACCCCAGCATCACGTGGTGACTGACATCATCAAGCAAGCCAGCGTCCCGCCAGGGAGCCCTGAGCGAGAGGAACACCCGCTGGTCTTTCGAACCGACAAAAACTCACGGTTGATCGGCGATGTTTCGGGGCAACGCCGATAATCCGTTCTTAATAGCAATGGCTAACGGTATCACTTCAATAGCCGCCTGAAAAGTAAGAGACCTACGACAGGTCCTGGCAGCAAGTACCAAACCACGGTAATGCCCTGCGACTCGTACAGCATCATCACCAAGATAATTGAAATGGTGGATATCAAAAAACCAATACTGTTTTGAATGGCCAACGCACCACCGACCAAGTCGGGTGGGCATACCTTGGCCGATGTCGCAGAAAACTGGGCTGAGTCTGACACCACAGTCAGACCCCAAACTGCAAGGGCAGCTGTTTTAAGTGGCCACCAATCATCAGGGATACAGGGGTAGGTCAGGCACATCAATCCAGAGGTGAATAAGGCCGCGGCGGCGACTTTGGGACTGCCGATCCGCTGGCTTAAGTGACCAGCCATCATCGCACCAATCGCCCCCATGACACCCATGATCACAAAGGACAATGCCGAGGTAAGTGTTGGATTGGCTGCGGCATTGGCTGACAGCACCACATCGGCCACTAACAACGGCAAGATCGTCCAAAACGCATAGAGTTCCCACATGTGACCGAAATATCCCGCAGCACTGGCTCGAAATCTCGGATCGAGAAACACCTTTAGCACTGAGCCCCAATCAACCGGTCTGGATTTAACCAAAGGTCGCTGCGCTTTGGGTAGGTGTGGACCATCACCAAGCTTGAAGACCATTAGGGCAGCCATCAAAGCAAGCACGGTTGATGTGAGAATCACACTTTCCCAGGCCCAGCCAACACCGACCGCACGAACGCCATGGGGCAAAGCAGAGCCAAGTGTCAACATGGCGACCAGCAAACCTAAGGTGGCGCCGGTATTGTGGTTGGACCAAGAGATAATCATTTTCATGCCAAGGGGATAAATGCCGGCAATGGCAATACCCACGAGGAACCGCCACACAAGTCCTTGCTCAAAACCTGTCGCTGTCAGGGCAAACAATGCATTGAATAACGCACCCACCAGACAGCTCATGGTAAAGATACGGCTTGCGGCAAATCGGTCGGCCATGCCGCTTGTGGCCAGAACCAAGGTGCCAGTGATAAAGCCAACCTGTGTGGCGCTTGTTAACTGCCCCAGCTCAGCTGCGCTTAAGCCCCATTGAAACGCGAGACTGGTGGCAGCGCTGTTGGGACTGAACCAAAGTGAGGTGCCAAATAACTGAGCCATCACGATGATGGCGATCGGGTGAGACTGAAGGCGGTTCATTAAGGTGCTCAATGGAAGGTAATGTCGTTGGCACTAACGAAATACTACGCGCAATCCGAACGGTGGCCTTACAGAGGATGAAGGGTTTTATAAGACAAGTGCCACTTAGGGCTGACAAAGCAACGCCTAATAAATCCAGACGTGAGTCATGCCTATCTGTAGTGCAGCCTTAGCTCGAATTAGCCAACCCACTGTTTTCTACCAGCACCGCACACGTAACCCGTGGTAACTGCAGACGCAAAATCGAGCCTTTCAAGCGCGCGGCATCCGCAACCAAGCGTGAGCAATCTCGCGGCGCGTTGAGGTCCAAAAGATGGGATCCGAACTCAAGTAATCAAGAATATCGCACAGTCCACTAATGCG
>Ga0129324_10001889_pt1 | contig 13173 bp, 6 predicted proteins | sample CPBDNA_7_FD_96879 | JGI IMG/M metagenome (GOLD analysis project Ga0129324, IMG submission 96879) | Freshwater to marine salinity gradient microbial communities from Chesapeake Bay, USA - CPBay_Spr_15_0.2_DNA | ecosystem: Environmental > Aquatic > Marine > Coastal | place: USA: Chesapeake Bay... | reverse complement strand
TGGTGATATTTTGAATGTTTTTTCTAGTTTCAAGGGCTATTTTATAATACAAAAGTGCCTTGGTTTCTTGATTTAGTCTACTATAAGCGTTACCAAGGTTATTTGCTAGTTGTGCTTTTCTTAGTAAATTTTTGTCAAATAAAGGAAATGCTTTATTTAAAAAGTATATAGCCTTATTAAAGTCTTTTAAAGACATATAATTATTGGCTTTTGCAAGGTATATATTTCCTACATTTTCATCTTCCCGGCCAATAGACAAATTATTTAACAGATTTAGGGAGGCTCTAAAGTCTTTTTCTAAATAATAGTTATTACTTAAGTTCAGGGTGTATTTTAAATATTCCTTTTGATAAAACTGGTAATCCTTAACCAAAGAAATTGCTTTTGAAAAATATGCTTCAGCGGAATTATATTCTGAATATTTTTGAAATAATAAGCCTAAATTATTAATGGATTTTGATGTTTCTGGGTGGTTTTCACCAAAATACAGAAATCTATCCTGATATGCCATTTTGTGATAAATCAAGGCTGAGTCAGGTTGATTGATATCTTCAAAATAAAATCCCATTAGTGTGTTAGGTAAACCTACCAAAGAAGAATCAATGTCTAGTGGTGGTTCAGGGAAGAATTTTTTAATTTTCAACAAATAATAATAGGCTGAATCAATTTGATTACTATCATAATATTTTTCAGCCAAAAGCACATAACTTTTATAGTTTTGAGGAAATTCTTCTTTATCCAATACCTTTTTTGTACAACTGCTGTTAAAGCAAATCAAATTTAAAAGAAGGAGTAGATTTACCCAGTTATTTTTGCCAAAATAAAAAAAACATTTATTCATGTTTAGCGATTCAACGTAATAAAATTAAAGGGATTAACCATATTAATTGTATAAATGTATCAAAAAAAGATTAACAGAATTATTATATTTTTGTAATGTAAAACGGAACATTATTTGGTCTTAAAAACATATTAACTATGAATAGTAGTTTAGAAACAATGGATTTAGCTGCTGCCATACGTTTTGGCGGTTCTAAAAGAGAGCAAGCATTGTCAAGCCTGTATAACGTTACAGGATTGTTTTTTAAGATTAAGCAAATGGTTACTAGTCATGGTGGAAATGAGGAAGATGCAAGGGATGTGTTTCACGAAGGAATTATTACACTGGATCGAAAAATTCGACAGGATGAATATGAAGACCGTGGGTCCATTGAAAGTTATCTTTACGGTGTTTGCCGTTTCATTTGGTCAAACCAGCTAAGGAAAAATAAACGGGTTGAATTAAAGGAAGATTTTACCCCTTATGACCAATCCACTGGAGAAAATCCGTTGGATACCATGCTTAATAATGAAGGACAAAATATGGTTGCGACCTTATTTAGCCAGTTAGGCGAAAATTGCAGCAAAATATTATCCTTATGGAAACTTTCCTACTCCATGAATGAAATAGCAGAGGAAATGGGACTTCCATCAGGCGATAATGCCAGAAAGCATAAATTTCGTTGTTATCAAAAATTACTTGGACTTATTGATAATTCGCCGGAATTGGCAACCAACTTAAAAAATTTAGGATAATGAATACCTCTGAGTACACAGAAAAACTGAAGGCATTGGCCAATAAGGAATTATTTGGCGACGAAAAAATGCAACTTGAAAAGGAAATTCAAGAAAATCCTGCATTAGCCGAAGAATTTAAAAAACACCTCCTTGCTCAAGAACTTCTGGAGGCTTTTATTTCCCAGGATTTGAAAAAGAAATTAAACACTTTTCCATTGCCTCAAGAAAAACCTGAATCTTCCGGCGCAGTTATTAGGAAGTTAAATCCTTCCAGGTACAAATGGGCTATTGCCGCTTCGGTATCCTTAATTTTAGGTGTATCCAGCTATTTATTTATGGAAAATGAATACTCATATCAGCATCTGGCTAATAATTATGTTCCGCAAATGCAGGAAGTTCGTGGAACGAATTTGGTTACTGATGATATATTAGAGAAAGCTTCTTCCTATATCTCAAATAATAAAAGTGAAATGGCCATACCCTTATTAACCTCTATTACTCTGGATGATGATCGTTTTTTTATTGGGCAACTTTTACTTGGAAATGCATATTACCAAATAGACAATTTTTCAGCTGCTTCCGATGCTTTTATTCAAAGTTCAACGTCAGCAGATGAGGAGGTTAAATACCAGGGGCAATATAGTTTTTTGTTATGTGAATTAAAGTTGAAGTCATGGTCGGAAGAAAATCAACGTTTGTTAAAGGAACTATCTGAAAATGAATTTTTTATTTATAAGAATGAAGCAGAGGCTCTTTTACAAAAATTGAAGATCGCAAAATATTTCAATTAACATTTAATCAGTAACCATTATGAAAAAGGGAATCTCCTTCATCATACCCATTTTTATTTTCTTTTTGACGAATCCATTTGTTGGATTTACTCAGAAAAGAGAAAAAATGGACGGTGCTTTAAGGGCCTTTATTGAAACCCCTTTTATGCAAAAATTTAAAGATTTACGATTGGAATCTGAAAATTTGGTGCTTACTTTCAAAGAAAACAAACAAAATTATTCTGCCTCAGAAATAAATAGGGTTAAAACTGCTTATCAAAAAACGGTAGATAAATTCAACGCCCAACTACTTGATATCAAAGCTGATTTTATGAATGAAAGAAAGCTTCAATATATACAGGATTTTCCAGAGGATTATACCAGTGGATTAACTTCAGACATCAATGATTTAACCTCGTTCTATCAAAGTAATCTTCAGCTAACTATCCAGGATGTGACGGATGCCAACGTTGATGGAAATTCTTTACTTTCTCTCGTTGCAGAACTTGCTAAATTAGTGCCTGGTATGGTGACAAGTATCTCAGAATTAAGATCATCAGTCAAAAAATTTGAAGATACTTATTTGGAGGAAAAGTTAATTGTCCCCTACAAGTTCAAAACCTGGGAAGAAATCAATTATTAATCAAGTTATTAATATAATACCATGAAAAGGATTCTCTGTTTTCTCATTATTTTGATAAGCTTTGTAAATCAATCATTTACAATAGCTCAAGGAACCGCCACTTCCAATAAGCAACTGGATCCCGCTCTGAGGAAATTTGTTCAATCTGAAATTATGATAAAATTCAAAGATTTGAAAAGAGAAGCTGAAAACAGTGTTTCCTCTTTTAAATCGGAAATGAATAATTATAAGCCTGATCAAATTCAAAAAGTTAAAACTGGGTACGATAAAACGGCCGATAGGTTTAATCAGGAGCTTGAAAATATGAAGATGGATTTTGTCAATAAAAAGAAACTTAAATACATTTTAGAATTTCCAAAGGATTATTCTCGTTCCTTAGAGCTGAATTTCAGAGAATTAGCTCAATATTATGCTGAAAACTTTCAACAACCTTTACAAGATGTAAGACAATCCAAAGAAGACGGCGGCATTGTTATTGCTCTTTTTATGGAATTATTTAAATTAGTGCCTGAGGTCATTAACCATTTTAATGAAATGAAAGAAATGGCAGCCCGATATGATGATGCCTATCTTGAAAAATGGTTGATTTCCCCTTTTAAGTTTTTAACCTGGACTGAAATTCAAGCTGAAGCTGGATATATAAATATGAATAATACCAATAATTTATACAATAATGGGTTGAATACCAATCCATATCCTTATCCTTCCGCAACAGATCCGAATTCCACCTCTATTCCTGTAGCGAATCAACCTGCAACTTCTGTCGCTGATACAATGAAAACAAATGCACAAAATTGGTGGGAAACAAATACGACCTTGCCTGTTCCTACCAATGTAGATGGCTTAGCACCAGTAAAAAATACAAATACAAAAACTACACCTACTAAACCTAAAGCACCCGATCCATTTGCACCTGCTCCTGTACAAAAAGATACCACAAAGCAAAAACCTTCTTCTGTTAAGGTAAATTGATACGATTATGCTAAGGTTTTATATTTTCTTCATCTTATTCTTATGCTTTTCTTTATTCCTAAGGGCGCAGGATTATCCTACAGGACTTGAATTTGAAGATGATCGCTATCAAAAGCAACCTTTAGTTTCTATGCAAAATGGTGGAAAATCAATCCCATCTTCTATAGATTTATCGGTTTATGCTCCTTTTCCCAGACATCAGGGAACTATTTTTAGTTGTGTAGGTTGGTCAGTGGGATATGGTGCTTTAACAATGGAAAGAGCCATTCAAAATGGATGGACAGATCGTGTCAAGATTACAAATGAATCCTCTTCAGCTCTATTTTTATACAACCAAATTAAAATTGGAAATTGTTCCAGAGGGGCCAGAATCTCTGATGCATTGATTTTTTTGCAAGAAAAAGGAGATTGCCTGGCAAAATATTATGATAAAAATCTGGATGATTGTGAACAACCAACTACTCCAGCATTGGTAAAAAATGCAAGTAATTTCAAAATTACTGATTATGCCGCGCTTTTTGATGGTGAACTTGATAAAAATGACAAAATAAATAGAATTAAAAGAGCACTTGCTCAAAATAAACCCGTAGTAATCGGTCTTCGAATTAAAAATAATTTTTACAAATTAGAGGATGCTGCTTTCTGGCATCCTGATTTAGGTGATACCACTTATGCTGGAGGTCATGCTATGGTTGTTGTTGGTTATGATGATAATTTGGCTTCTTTCCGGATTTTTAATAGCTGGGGTCCAAAATGGGGTAAAAATGGTATGATTTGGGTGAAATATAATGAATTTGCAAAGTATTGTAAATACGCTTATATCATTTATGTTGGACAAAATAAACCGATTCAAACCTCTGCAAATCCGGTTATTAATTCTTCGCCCATAGTTGCTTCATCCAATGAAGCATTACCTGAAGGAAATTTAAATGAGTTACCCCTTAGAGATATAGCAGGAAAATTTAATTTTTTACGATTTACAGGTCAATTTAATTCCTATAGTGAACCTGTTTTTGAGGAGGCAAAGGTCCAGGGTGAAAAGAACATTTATACATTGTCCAACGGAATATGGAAAGTTGGGGACAAATTTCAATTACAGGTAGTTCCTTCCTTTTCAAACGGTTATATCTATGTATTAAGTTTGGATCCAACCAATAAAAAAGAGGTTCATTGGCCCAAAAATGAAATGTTTAATGCAAAATTTAAAGGGGAATTTCAATCAGGGCTCTCTCCTTTTTCAGAAGGAGTAATTAAAATTCCAGATGCCAATAGTGTCTTAAAACTAGCTCATCCTGGCACGGATCATTTGATTATTTTATTTTCAGAAAAAAAAATAAACGCTCCCTTTATGGAATATTTATTAGATAATCTTCATTTTGATGCAGTTGAAAATTTGTATCAATCCCTAACTGAAATATTAGGAGAACATCAAATTCCTGCTTCCGAGGTTCATTTTGATAGAGAATTGATGCATATTAAGGTTATCACGAGAAATCCTGGGGCAATCATCCCTCTTATTTTAAAAATTTCAGTAAATTAGAATAAGCGTTCGATAAATTTTATTTGCTATGAAAAATGGTTTTCTTTTCACTTTCTTTCTTTTTTTTAATTGCATATATGCACAACCATCCTTTATTAGTTGGGAAGTTAAGGAAGCAAATAAAGGAGAGGATTTTTTTACAAAATCCATTCAACTTTCGAACGGTAACCTTGCAGTTATTGGAAATCTTACCGCTCCGGACGGACTGAAAAAACATGGAAACTTATCTCTCGTTGATTTCAGTACAGGAAAAATCATTAAAAAAGTTACTTTCGGAAACCAAAATGAAATATATATTCATGACCTTATAGAATTACCTGATGGTCATATTTTTATGGTGGGTTATTCCAATTTTAATAAAGTCATTTATCCCTGGCTGATAAAGTTAGATGCAGCAGGTAATAAAATACTGGAGAAAGTTTTACCCTTGCCAGAGGGAGCTATTTTAACTTCCATACATTCCGATGTTGAAGCTGGATTTTATTTGACTGCAAAAATTAATAAGGATGATATTTTGTTGATTCATCTCAATAATGACACCGATATTAATTGGCAAAAAGTAGTTTCTTTAGGGTCTTATGGTGATTTAAGGAAAGTAACTATTGGCCTGAATGGTCTCATTTATCTTGGTGGTAATTCAAAAAAAGGAGAGGGACAAAATGTTGGGGATGTATGGGTTTCCTCATTGGATAAAAATGGAAATGAATTGTGGCGCAAATTTTTTGGAGGTAAATTATGGGAAGAACTAAATGATCTTATAATTCTTCAAGATGGTTCTATCTTTTTTTGTGGTGAAACCAATTCCTTAGGGAATGGGAAACAAGATTTTTGGCTTGTAAAGTTAAATAGTAATGGTTTTTTACAATGGGAAAGAACTTATGGAGGGAGAGAAGCTGATATTGCCAAAACCATTTTACCCCTTTTTAATGGCAATATTTGGTTGGCAGGGTCCAGCTTGTCTTTATTAAACAAAAAGGGGGCTACTAAATTTGCTGCCAGAATTATTGAAATTGATCCTGGTGGAAACCTGCAATGGGAGGCAGATTATGGTGGTGATAACAATGAGGATATTTATCATTTATGTCAAATCCATGACGGTAGTGTTCTGTTTTCAGGTTGGACTGAATCAAATGCCCAAAGTCAGAAAGATGCCTGGATGGTTCGTTTTCCTGCTCCGGAAATGAACAGATTATTGGCAAAAGGTAATTTAAGGATAAAAGAATCTAAAATATGGTTAAATACGTCCGATGGACTTTTAAAGCCAAATGCTCAATCTTATATTTCTTTTCAACTGAATAATCAGGAAGCAAATCAAATAGAAAATATAAGAATTGAAGTTAATAAGTTGGATGGTCAAAAAGGTATTAATGTTAATCAAACTGTATTTATTCAACCTTTACAACCAAATACCAATAAGCAAATTAACATCCCTATTGCGTCAGAGGATAATATTGAAACAAAGGATAATTTACTTGAAATTAAGGTCTATTCTGGTTCAGACCTTATAAAAACGATTACTGGGTCAGTGAAATCTTTGAATCCAAAGGCTGCAACGCTTCGTTTTGTAAATACGAATACAGAAAAAGAAGGTGTTGATGAATTTAGTCCCCAAACGCTCTTCGTTGACATTCAAAATGATGGGGACCTGCCAGCTGCTGAGGTTCAAATTAATTTTATTCTTCCAAAAGGTATATTAGCTTTAACTTCTACTATGGTCAAACTGGGTACAATCAATTCCAAGGCTTTAAAGAAAGCATCCTTTAGATTTCAAAAAACAGTTCAATTTGAAGGGAATGAAGTAACTATTCAAATGAATGCACTTGATAATCAACTTACCAGAATTTCTAAAACGGTTACCTCAAGGTTTGATGTCATTACGGCCAGTCAATCCTCAAATATTATAGTTTTCAATAATCCCAAAGCTTCTCAGAAAAGGACGGATTGGAGTAATCCAACGTTTAAAATTGAAGCTATGTTTGGAACCAGTAGTAATAACCTTAAACTTGGTGATGCCGTAGTTAAAATTAATGGCGTCATTCCCGAACGTTCTAAAATGGATGAGGAAAAACTAACTCCTCCTGCTGCTAACAGTCAAGGAAATGCCATGAATTTTTATGATTATGAAAATTTAATCTCCCTGGTTGAAGGGGAAAATAAGGTGTTGATTGAATTAGTTACTCCCAATGGTGTCATTCAATCAAATGAAATGATTATTAATTATAAACCTAAACAACCTAATCTACATGTCTTAAGTATTGGTATTCCTCACAGAGATTTAAAATTTACTACCGTAGATGCTGAAAATTTTGCTAATGCCTTTCAAAATCAAACGGGTATGGATAAGGTATTTAATAAGATATATGTTGAAAAAAAGAATACCAGGGAAAATACCAGGAATCTTGATATTCGTGCTGCTATGGAAGATCTTAAAAGGAGGTATAATACTGATTTGATTGGTGGGAAAATTAATAGAGAAGATGTTTTGATTCTTTTTATTTCTTCCCACGGTAAAACAGATGATAATAACGATTTTAAAATATTAGCATCAGATTATGACACCTATGGTGATGTTTCAAATATTGATTACAAAAGGGATATACTGGATATTTTAAATCAGATTGATTGCAAAAAATTTGTATTTATTGACGCTTGTCATAGTGGTTCCGCCCAAGGTGCAAGATTGATTAACCAGGCCAGATTTGCACTTGAAGAAATTAATTCCGCATATCCTGGTCTTAATGTGTTGACCAGTAGTCAGGTGGACGAATTGTCTTACGAGGATGATTCCTGGGGAAATGGCGCTTTTACAAAAGCGATTTTGGAAGCGTTTTCCGGAAAAACTTTAGCAAACGGACTAAATCCTGATCCCGATGGCGATAAGATTATTCGATTTGGAGAATTATTTGATTTTCTTCAGAAACGGGTTCCCGATATGGTAATGGAAAAAAAGAAAAGTAAGCAAATGCCTGCGAAAATGTCTAAAGGACTAGGTGATAATATTCCGTTATACTTACTTTATTAATGTTGGATTATGAGAGCTTTTCTATTTCTTTTATCTCTTATCATCTTAAGTTTAAGTTTTGAAATAAAAGCTCAAACAACTGCTTGTTTTTCTGTCACATTTATTGCTAATCCAACTTGTCCTGGCCTAAAAACAGGTAGTATTACGCTTAATATTACAGGTGGTTCCGGTGCTTTTAATATTTTTTTTAATGGTGATAACACAGCCACTACCCAAACTAACTTTTCAAATTTACCAGCAGGTAATTATTCCATTAGAATAGCAGATACAAAGAATATTATTTGTGCCAAAACAATATCTGTGATTATAAATAATTATATCGTTCCAACGGTTACAATAAATGGAAACAGTTCTTTTTGTTCAGGGCAAAATATTTCGTTAACAGCTAATTTAGATAAATTTTATTCAACCTCTTATTCTTATGCCTGGAGTAATGGTAATAAAGGTTCAACTATAAATTTTGTTCCTTCTTCAGCGGGATCCTATTCAGTTACAGTAACTGATGCCGCTGGTTGTAATGTTACTTCTTCAAAATCAATTACTCAGGTTGCTGGCCCCACCGTTAGTTTTTCTGGTAGCTTTACAAATTGTTCAGGTAAACCGGTAACGCTCGTCCCAATAATTAGTGGTGGAACTGCTCCATATACTTATTCATGGGATGGCGTTATTACATCTACTGCATCTAAAACTGTGAATCCAACATCACCTCAAACCTATTGTCTTACCGTTAGAGATGCCAATAATTGCTCGTCACAAGTATGTGTAGTCGTAAATCAGAGGTTCTTGAACGTTAACCTACCTACAGGTATATCAAAATGTCAGGGAGAAAGTTATACGATAGTACCAACAGTTTCTAATTTTTCCGGAGCCTTAAGTTATCAGTGGAGCAACGGTGCTACCAGTGCCACCAATACTGTGACCATAAATGCTACCCAATCCTATGCTGTGACGGTTTCAGATGCAACGGGTTGTATTGGGACTGCTTCTACCTCCATAGGAATGAATGCAAATCCTTCGGTTAATTTACCAGCTGCTGTAGATGTTTGTCAATTTAATGCGGTGACGCTTGATACAAAATTAAGTACTACTTCAAATACTTTTAATTGGAGTACAGGAAGCACAGCTTCAGCGATTACTTTAACCCCATCTACCTCAACGAATGTTTCAGTTACCGTCACTAATGCCAGTAATTGTAAAAGTGTTGCAACGGTTAGTTTAAACGTTAAATCTAATCCGTCGGTCTCTTTACCTTCCTCCCAAATAACTTGTGCAAATACACCAATTACTTTAACGCCTGCAGTTAGTGGTGGAACGCCTGGATATGCATATTTATGGAATAATGGCTCAACAAATGCTACGTTAACCACCTCTTTATCATTATCCGGTATAATTTCGCTTAGAGTTAAAGATCAAAATGGGTGTATTGCAACAGCAATAACGGGTGTAACCGTGACTCCTAATCCAACCATTTCTATATCAGGTATTTTTGAAATTTGTCCTGGCCAATCTACCACCTTAACGGCTCTACCTTCCGGCGGAACCTTACCCTACACATATAAATGGAGTACAGGTGACACCAGTAAATTTATTACAACAATGCCCATAATACCCACTGCTTATAAAATTACATTAACAGATAAAAATAATTGTATTGGTGAAGGGGCTATTCAGGTTTCAACAACAAAAAGCATTTCTGTCACTTTACCTTCAAATACAAATATTTGTTTAGGTGATTCTATTACGTTAAAACCGATCATTGGAACGAATGGGGGAGACCTGAACTTTTTATGGAATAATGGTTCAATTAGAGAATCTTTAGTTCTGAAACCATTAACTAAAGCTACATATTCAATACTCGTAAAAGATAAACTAGGTTGCTCAGGCATTACTGAAACCATTGTTAACGTAAATTCTTCTCCCAAAGCAACCTTGCCTGCTTTTATTAATGCTTGTTTGGCTGATAGTGTAAAGGTAAATTTAAGTGATATTTCAGGATCAGGTCCATTTAATTTTACCTGGTCAAATGGACAAAAATCTTCGGAGTCAGTCTATTTTGTTGATTCAGATAAAAATATTTTTACTACAATTACAGATATTAATCAATGTAAAACCATTCTCTCTGCTCAAATTAAGGTGAATGATAAACCAATTTTGGAACTCAATCCTAAGCATACATTTTGTACCAATGAATCTGTCAGAATAAATCCAAAAGTAACAAGTGGATTAGCTCCTTATTCCTATTTATGGAGTAACGGCAATACATCCGCGGAATTTAATACTCTTTTATTTGATAATACTAATTTAACTTTGGTTGTTTCAGATAAAACGGGTTGCACAGATAAAAAATCTACTTTTATTGAATTAAAAAAAGAGATCCCCCAAATACTACTCCCTGATACTATTCGGCGTTGTATAGGCGAAGAAGTATTAATTAGTCCTAATATTCAGGATAAAGTGGGAATCAGTAGTTATCAATGGTCTGACGGACAGACCAAATCACAGATTATTAAGAAGGTACTCAATTCAATTACCATGAGATTGCAAGTAATAAATCTGATAGGTTGTATGGCAGTAGATAGTTTATTAATCTTGCCATTTAATAAGCCAAATATTGTTTTGCCTACTATTTTTGAAGCATGTAAATCAGATAAAGTATTAATAGAAATTCCTTCTGACCCTAATAATAGAACGACTTATCAATGGAGTACTGGTGAAAGATCCAATAAAATTGAAGTTTTTGCAAATGAATCAAAATTATTAAAAGTATGGGCTATTAATTTGGAAGGATGCAAAGATTCTGCATCCTCTCAATTACAAATTTTTGAAAATCCAGTAGTTAATCTTATTGGGAAAAAGGAAAATTGTAGTAATACTCCTTCTTCATTTACAGTGGATATTTTATCAGGAAATTCGCCCTACCAAATAAAATGGGCGAGTGGGGAAACCACAACCAGGGTAGATTATCCTTCAGTTGATTCTATTCAGAAAGTGGGTGTTGAAATTACTGATGTTAAGGGTTGTCGAACTTTTTCCTCCTTACCCCTTACGCTGTTAAAAAGCCCCGATATTCAAATGCTAAATGAGGTTTTTGTTTGTGAAAATGAGGAAAAAGCTTTAAATCCAATGGTGACTTTGGGAAAAAAACCATATACCTATAGTTGGAATACCAATCAAATCAGTCCGGGTATCATTGTTAAAAATGGCTTATATACCTTTTCTGTTACGGATGCTAATGGTTGTTCGAATCGGAAAGATATTAAAGTTACTCCAATAAAGCCGCCCGAATTATATGTTACTTCATTAAACCAACCCGCCTGTAATCTGCCAAATGGAAAAATTGTCCTTCAAGTTAAAAGCACCTCTCCAACGGAGGTAACCTGGTCCAATGGACAAAAGGGATTATTGCTGGAGAATGCTTATGCAGGAAAATATGAAGTTGCAGCTATTGACAGTAATAATTGTTTTGGTGAATTATCACAAAATTTGGTCTGTAATTGTGAAGGTAAAGTAGGGGTTATGGATGGAAATATGGTCTCTATTTGTAAAAATGAGGTCAGACAATCTAAATATGATGCCAGTAATCAGAAATTAGGTCTTAACAACGGTCGTTGGTTTGTTATGCATAATAGTCCGGGTATAAATTTTGGAAATCAGATTTTAAATATAGATACCACTGGAATTATAAAATATTATCAAGGAATGATAGTGGGAGAAACTTATTATATATCAGCTGTTATAGGTAGAAAATTATCAGATGGTTCATTAGATTTAAATGATCCATGTCTTTCAATTTCGCAAGGTACTCCAGTTAAAATTCTACCAACACCTGAAACCCCCATTAAAATTGAAGTTTCAGACACCTTGGTTTGTCCCGGTAGCAGCATAACATTGCAAACAAATAAACAGGATAATGGCTTCATTTATAACTGGCAAACTCCTAAAGGCTTAGTTAATACCTTAACTTCTTCGTTCACTATTCCGAAATTTGAAAGCAAGGATATTGGCAATTATTATGTACGTATAAATAGTGAAAAATGTACGTCAAACGCATTTGGACCTATTTCAATTAATTTTTCTAAGGAAATTAATGAAATTTTCGCCGAATCTGATAAAACAGTTTGTGGTAAGGATTCCGTTTTTATTAGTGCTAATATGCCATCAAATGCCATTGGAAAATGGTTGACAAGTAGCTCAGCAATTATTGGTGCCCCTCAAGATGAAAATACTTGGGTGAAAGGATTAGTTCCTGGGAAGAATGACTTTATATGGACTGTCGTTACAAGAAATTGTATTATAACAGATTCTCTTTTAGTTTATTATGTTCCAAGGCCCAAACTAATTAACGATACAGTGAATTTAGACGACACAAAAAATACGGCATTGTTTGATTTTCTTGAGAATGATGATTTGGGAGGTATTCCTCCTTCATTTTTAAAGATCAATTTAATTTCAACGCCATCTTCTGGAAACGTGATTATTAACAAAGAGGGATTTTTTACTTATTCCCGTGATCCTAATATTTCGGAAGACCAATCTCTAAAATTTGTGTATGAAGTATGTAATACTGATACCACAGGGAATTGCTCAAATAATTGTGATCGCGCGGAAGTTATCTTAAATGTGACGTATAATCCTAGAACCCTGATATACCCAACCATTGGTTTAAGGC
>Ga0129324_10001887_pt1 | contig 13179 bp, 10 predicted proteins | sample CPBDNA_7_FD_96879 | JGI IMG/M metagenome (GOLD analysis project Ga0129324, IMG submission 96879) | Freshwater to marine salinity gradient microbial communities from Chesapeake Bay, USA - CPBay_Spr_15_0.2_DNA | ecosystem: Environmental > Aquatic > Marine > Coastal | place: USA: Chesapeake Bay... | reverse complement strand
TGTTGGCACTTCAGGTGCTTTAACTACCACCGTGTCTCGACACGAGCTAGAGGTTTTGCCGTCAAAAGTTAAGGTGTAGGTGTAGGTACCAGGAGTACTTGGAGCTTTGAAGGTTCGGTTAGAACCGTCAACACTCACTGAGCCAATACCGTTGATTGAAGCGTTAGATACGTTAGTCGTACTCCAGTTGAAGGTTAGGTTAGCACCTGGTGCAACCACACTTTGATTGATGCTAAAGGCATCACAACGTGGAACAGTCACTACTGGTGGTTCAACTGTAACGGTCTTTGTACACGTGTCAGATCCTGAAGGATTCCAGATATCAAAACGTATAAGTGTATTTTCAGCAATAGTTACTGACTTAGAACCACTGTTGACCCCAACACTTTCGTATCGAGTATCTCCAACCCAGAGAGTTGAATCGGTACCAACGTTATTTGAAGTCCATGAAATAGTTACCGGACCACCATTACTTGGCAAAGAAGACACTGACAAGTCGAGACTACAAATTGGTTTTGGTGTAGGTGCCTTACGAGTGATGGTTACCGAGTCTACACAGCTACCTCCACCGTTATTACCAACCATAGTAAATACAATTGGATTAGTTCGACCAGCTGGCCATGTGTACGTTGCGTAGTCATTAGCTATCACATTTGTACCATTGACTTTGAAACTAGCGTTACTAGGTGTTCCAGCCCATGTGATTCGAAATGCATCACCCTCGTTGACTGAAGAGATACTCGTTCGAATGTTACAGGTTGGTGGCTGAGGATCTCCTCCTCCCGGTCCGTCTCCCCCATCGCTTCCGCCGCAGCCGCCACAACCATCTCCACCACCTTCTCCTCCGCCGCCACCTCCCTCTCCTCCGCCACCACCAAATGCAGATACGACACTTAGTTGAAGATCGTTATCAGCAGGAAGCACAGGAATCACCAAAGCCGCAACTCCAATGAATAGAATAAATAGTAGTAAAGATTGTCTGATAGTTTTCATAGTAATTTGTTTAATGTTACCTCTCAATATCCCCACCTACACCTAGGTACACGAGAATATTAAAGGTGGAGTAAAGCAATCGAAACTGCTTTACTCCGTTTTTATGCACAAGCATCTTGCGGCTCACACACACACGGCACTGCTTGACCAAGTCTGGTCAAGATCAAGTTACCGCATACGTCTGGAACGACGATCTGCCACCTCTCTCCGTTACTGGTGTTGGTCCAAGACCAAGCCGAGGCTGCAGTTGAGCGACCACGCTTCCAACGAGAAGTGAAAACACGTGGCTTAAGTGCAATCCAACCGTTACCAGAGAGCATCACGTCACCAGCGACTTGTCCCTCGTAGATAGTGAGAGAAAAACGCTGTGGCGCAGTTTGCATCTGACGGCGCAAACCTTGCTGAGTGGCTGGAGTGAGATTCAGACGAGTAATCGCAAAAGATTTGCGAAAAGAGTCTGATCTCCAGACCGAACGAAGAGGGTCATTTCCACCTCCCGTCCAGTCAAACGTTCCTGTTTGACGATTGAGCTCGCCATTTAAAAACGTCTGACCTGCCGCAACACTTGGGAGCGGCAACAGTGTGGTGACGGCAAATGCTGCACCAATCTGCAAGAAGGATCTACGATCCATTTGATCTCCTTTCTAGCCCGCAGGCTGTACGACCACGATCATCGAGGCGGTATGCTTGGTAGAAGCGTAGTTACCTACAGCATTCGACCCAAAATCAAAGCAGTTGACGCTTTTTCCGCCACTGGACGGAAAGCGGCGTTGACCAGCGATTGCGGGCCAGCTCGATGACACCTGAACACACATTGCGCGGCCAGGTGTCACCATTTTTGCCGGCACCCACATGGTGTAGACGCCGGTTGTGGTAGAGAAGCGTTCAGGCTGCTCGTAGGGCTGGCCTCCAGCATACGGAACGAAAGCGTAGTTGCCTGGCGCCGGTTGAATGGCACCAGCATCGAGCAAGGCGCGAAGCTTTGGGTAGTACACTTTTGGATCATTGCCGCTTTGAGCAATAACCAGATTGACCTGAGGCGATTCTTTCACCGCCATCACGCCGATCCAGCGCTTGCTTGGTTCAGAGCTGGAGTTTTGTGCCGAAGCGTTCGATGTCGATGTTGAACTTCCTGCGCATGCAGAAAGCGTTGCGATCATTGCAGCCGCTACGATCATTGAGGTAATCTTCATTTGTTAACCCTCCTAGGCTTGGTTGTTTTGCTTGTGCAAATTGTGAGGAACAAGACCTGCGTAGATCTTAAAGAACTCTTCTATATCCTACATATAATAGCAAATAAAATTGCTTTTGTCAAGTGCTTACTCCTATCTTACGTTGCTCGGTGGCAGTAAACCTGAATTAGAGCAATTCAACACTAATTTGCTTGGCTTCTACAATATGTCGGTCGTCCACGCTCCCAAAACTATCGCACGTAGCCAATGTCAACAGCTTCTCGTCACCGGCGATTGGTACAGTAACGTCACTTGCTCGCGCCTCATACACACGCTCCACCCGGTAGGTGTAAATAGCGTTTTCTGACGTTAGTGTGATTGTATCGCCCCACTCAAGGTTTTGCACCCCATTAAAAGCCTGAAAATTACGGTTAAACACGTTTGGAAGATAGCTAGAATGACCTAAAATAAAGACATTTCCATCTTGGTTGGGAGTGGCAGCGTCTGGATGTCGTACTACACCATCTAGTAAAGCGGTATCTAAGTCAGCAATAGTTCGAGATACTGGGTTTAATACGTCGATAGTTCGGTCAAGTCGTTCAATATATATCGACACAGGCATGTCTTGCGATATAGTCTGAGTAGTCGGCTGAGGTTCTTCTGCCACTTCTATATTTACAGGAGTTTCTGAGACTGTCTGCATAATATCAGTTTCATCTGACATTTGCTCACGCTCAGCCTCAGTCAACTCGGCAGCCACCTCTATTTCTGGAGCTGTTTGCTCGACTGGTGCCTCAGGCAGAAAATCAATAATAACAAGGAAAATATACATCGCCAGAAACACGAAGAAAAACGTCGTGATAAAACGAGCCTTTCGCTGCAGGACTGCCTCAGTTGTTTGCTGCCAGTTCATAATGTGCTGAGTACTTTAGCACTAAAATTTAAAAAGTCAATAGCACACGCTCGTCTCACGGTGTGAGGTTATGCACTATATTGACAAATATCACATCTATGCTATTATGCCGCAATTATGGAAACAAACAACGTATCACCAACCAAAAAAGACTCTATTTTAAAGTCACTGGCCATCGCTGGATTGCTTGCAGTTCTACTAGTAGTAGCGTGGCTTGCCATTCAGCTTGTACACATTTTCCCAGGAGCTTTTAACTCCGTCGCTTCACTGGCTGAAAGTGTGAATCAAAACCAAGAAACTATCATTGATACCAATCAAGAAATGGATTCACTCACAATCATCAGTAACACATCACTGATCAATAATGGTGAAACAATCGAAATTGAGTGGAATAAGGCAAACACCAATGGATCATATGTATTTTCGTACGAATGTATTGACGGCATTGCTATCACCCACATGACTACTGCCGGAGATCGGCCATATGACTGCGATACAAACTACAATATTGGTGACATTGGTGCGCTAACACTAGCTATCGAATCAGAAAAGAATCGATACGTAGATGTGTCATATACTATAGCGTTTCTTCGAACCAACGATACACAACCACGGGCAACTGGATCAAACACCGTAACCGTGGTAAATACTGCGATAAACAACCAATTTACAAGTGATACTACTGTTTCAGAGGAAGAGGAAGAAATTAGTGAACCAGTCGAAGTTGTAACTGAAACTGAACCAACCACACCAACCCTAACTCCGGGCACCCCGACCTACACACAAGAATTTACCTACGCGATTCCTGTATCTAATCCTAACGGATACACTGACCTTGGAGCGACCTACGTTGGCGTTGGCTCGGTGGTCAACCGATCGTTTGTAGCTGGTCCAGTGAGCGGTGATGATGAGGGAGCAATCCAGTTTACCGTCAAAAACTTTGGAACCAAGACATCACGCGATTGGACATTTACTATGGAACTTCCAAATGGTAGTACGTACGAATCCCCTACGCAAGATGCTCTCAAGCCAAATGAGCGAGCTGTACTGACTATTGGCTTCCCTGCCGGAGCACCTGCCATTCATACGTTTGAGCTAACAATTGATGAATCTAGCGACCGCAACAGTCGAAACGACTCGTTTTCACAGACTGTTGGATTCCCCCAGTAGCAGCTACCACCTACAAAAAGGCCGCGACACAGTCGCGGTCTTTTTGTTTGTCTAGAGTAAATGGCTATATTACTTACCCTGATAGTGAATCTTGATAGTTAGGATGTATTGCGCGGCGGGCAAGAAAATATGCAGGAGACGTACGAGTAGTACGGTGACTAAACATTTTCGTAGACCAACAAAGCAATTCGACTAAATATCGAGATTTGCAGTCTTGGCGTTGTTCTGGATGAACGACTTTCGCGAAGGTACATCAGTTCCCATCAAGATGTCAAAGACTCGATCTGCCGCTAATGCATCATCAATCGTTACTTGTTTAAGGATTCGGTTATTGATATTCATGGTCGTCTCACCCAACTCTTCAGCATTCATTTCTCCCAGTCCCTTGTATCGTTGGATTCTAGCTTTACCTGTTTTCTTTACCGCTACTTCTACCTCCTCCTCACCATCCTCACTTTCAGTGACGTCCTCATCATATTCAGCTACTTCTTCCCCCATCTCTTTCAAAATGGCAAACTTTTCATCATCGGTAAATGCATAGCGAGTTTCTTTACCTTTTTGGATTTTGTACAAAGGAGGCATCGCAATATATACATACCCCTCATCAATCAACGGCCTGAAGTATCGGAAAAACAACGTCAAAAGTAGTGTCCGGATGTGCGCCCCGTCGACGTCCGCATCAGTAGCAATGATGATCTTGTGGTAACGTAGTTTTGAGACATCAAACACGTCACCAATAGCAGTTCCAAGCGCAATCACAAGGTTCTTGATCTGTTCACTGGCGAGCATCTTGTCGATTCGAGCTCGTTCAACGTTCAAGATCTTACCTCGTAGCGGCAGAATTGCCTGAGTCTTGCGGTCGCGCCCCATTTTGGCACTACCGCCAGCCGAGTCCCCCTCTACAATAAACAGTTCTGAGTCTTCTGCTCGCTTGCTTTGGCAATCGGCTAGCTTTCCCGGGAGCGACATCCCTTCGAGCGCTCCCTTACGCAACACCGAATCTTTGGCTGCCTTGGCTGCCTTTCGTGCTTTTACTGCCAAGATAACTTTGTTGATCATTGCTTTAGCATCGTCTGGGTTTTCTTCAAGGAACATAGCAAAGGCTTCAGAGAATACTGACTCAGTAGCGCCACGAGCTTCGACTGAACCGAGTTTAGCTTTGGTCTGTCCCTCAAACTGGATTTCAGGCATCTTGACCGACACTACGGCCGTGATTCCTTCGAGCACATCGTCCCCGGTGAAGCCAGTGTCTTTATCTTTGACACTAAAGAAGTTGTTTTTCTTGGCGTAGTTATTGAGCGTCCGAGTCAATGCAGTTTTAAATCCGGTGATATGTGTACCGTGTTCTGGATTATAGATATTGTTCGCAAAGGCAGTTATCCGGGGAGAGATGTCGTCGACATACTGCAGCGCTACCTCAACCGACATTACTTCTGGACTCACATCATTTTTCTCAACGTAGAAAATATTTTTGTGAACTGGTTTCTGGTACGAGTTATTGAACGCTACGAGTGATCGTAAACCACCTTCAAAATAGAATGTTTGGTGTGGTACTGGTAAGTGATCTTCTGACAAATATCGCTTACCTTGCCACTCATATTTCTTATCAAGAATCTCGTCAATCTCACGCGCGTCAATGACAGTGATGCGCATAGCTTTAACCAAGTAGGCTTGCTGCCGCAAGTGATTAACGATTTTTTTGTAATCATACTTAATCTCTGGGAAGATGCTTGGATCGGCCTGGAACGTAATAGCGGTTCCAGTCTCTTTACTGGCGCCAAGCTTTTTAATTTTAGCTTTGGCAACCCCGATATTGAACTCTTGTATAAAGGAACCGCCATCGCGATGAATTTCTGCCACAACATGAGTCGATAGAGCATTGACTACCGATACCCCCACACCGTGCAGACCCCCAGATACTTTGTATCCTGAGTCTTCCCCACCAAACTTTCCTCCCGCGTGCAGAATAGTCAGAATTGTTTCAAGGGCCGATAGACCACTTTGCTTGTGCTTATCAACCGGGATTCCACGACCGTTATCAACCACACGAATGTAGTTATCTGGCAACAGTGTGATTTCAACCCGGTCAGCAAAACCACCCATGGCTTCATCACGCGAGTTGTCGAACACCTCCCAGATGAGGTGATGTAATCCATCAAGACCAGTGGTCCCAATGTACATCCCTGGTCGTTTTCGTACCGGATCGAGCCCTTCAAGGACCGAAATCGAAGAAGCGTCGTAGCCTTTGTCTTTTTTGAGTGGTTTTTTGTCAGCCATGCGGAATAGTCAATAAGTTAAATAATGCAGCTATTATAACACTAAACGGGACTTGTGCAGTAACACAAACTGTAGTATTTTGCAGGTTGAGAAACTTGATCAAATGGAGAACATAAGTGCAACCTAAATCAGACATACGCTACGTCATCAGAAAAACTGGGTCGAGTCCGTCACTATACTATCGAACGAAGGGTCAGAAAAAAACGCGTGCGAAGCGGGACGTTGAAGATGTCACAATACATCTAATACCTGGCTTCTGGAGCTTAAGTCAAGCAAAAGCAAGAATATTTACCGATAATACAAAAAACTTGCCTGATGGTTGTGAGTTTGTCGAAAGAATTAAGGTTTCACCGTATCGACATACGTGTGAAAAATATCATGGTGGAATACGTTTGAGGCCTGGGCCTCTATGATGATTAATTAACGAACCTTCCACCCACGCTCTCTTACCACCCTTTCCATCAAGACATTCACCTTTTCATCGGTGAGCGTCTTTTCTTTATCGCACCTCCCAGCCGTTTTGGGCTGCGACTTGATTGATAGTATCCATTATGTCTGACACTTCTGCGTCTGTGAGCGTACGTTCGGTCGACTGGAATACTAATCGAAAGGCGTACGATGTTCGACCGTCTTTTTCAAACTGATCAAATAGATCAATCCGCACACACAGACTACTGGCGTTTTCTTGCAAGATTGCCAGGACTCGATCCGCCTGAAACTCGGCTGGTACCCACAGCGCAATATCACGAGCAGTGGCTGGGTATTGCGATACTGTTTTATAGGTGGTCACCTTGCGTTCGTAGCTTGGGCTGTACGTCGACGGTACTGGTAGAGATGCAATCACCTCTGATAAGTTCACTTCTACTACACCTTGCTCACTTTTGTTCTCGAGTTTTATATCTAACTCTGTCTCTAATGCTGCCAAGGCTGCTTGTAGTGGAGCGTCATCTTTTGGTGTGTAGCCGTTACCTTTTTGCCGGACACCCATGGCAAGCGACAAATGCTCACCAACACCAGATTCGGTCGTGTACCCCAGGGCACCCTCTCTGCCTTCGGCATTCACCTTGTCGAATACCGTACCAATTTCAAATACTTGTACCGCCCGAATTCCTAAGAGGTCGGTGTGTGCAAAGTTGGCATCAAGAGCAGCTGCTATATTTTTACTTAGTCCACTTCTGACGTAACTTTTGTCACTCGCCAGAGCATTTTGTAGCTGAATCTGATCCTTCTTTTGAAATGAAGAGGTGATGACTTCTGAAAATCCTTGAGCCAAAAGAACCTGGCGGATCTGCTCACTGTAATACTGACGAGAATTAACAGCTCCAGGCGTGGTTGTTTCTGGTATCACTGATGTAATATTTTGTAAGCCATGCAGTCGACCAACTTCTTCGATGAAGTCTTCTTCTATTAATAAGTCAGTCCGCTCCCACGGTCCAGTACACGAAAGTACACCTGGTTCGGCTTCAGTGACGACCGAGCCTGTCCGAGCAATAATCGCTGAGATTTCGGCTTGCGATAACTCAAGACCAAGCATTGCATTAGTTTTAGACACTCGCACCGGTACGGCTGGGTTATTCTTTTGCTCAGGATAGACATCCAAGGTTCCTTCGTATGTTCCACCAGCGATATCTTCGATCAGTTTAATGATCTTGTGCTGTCCATAGGGTGGCAGGTCGTGTGATAGTTCATTTTCAAATCGCTTACTGGCGTCGATCACGATTCCTAGCCGTCTAGCAGTTTTACGAGTGATCGTCGGATGAAAGCTTGCTGCCTCGATGATGATATTGGTTGTACCAGCGTGTACGCCAGCGTACTGACCACCCTTGACTCCAGCTAATCCAATTGGGGTGTTTGACGACTCGTCAACGATCAAGAGTTCTGTTCCGACACACTCGATTTGTCGCGGCTCTTGCCCCAGGGCACCCTCTCTGCCTTCGGCATTCACCTTGCTACTGCCGCCTTCTGGGAGGATTTCTACTATCTCTCCTACGTTTGCGAAACGCACACCAAACTGCCAGGCTCCGTCAACCATAGGAAAGAGATCAGCGTCATAGGCGTGCAATGGTTGTCCAATGGCGTACATGACGTAGTTAGTGGCGTCGACGATATTATTAATAGAACGTTGCCCCAGAGACTCGAGTCGTTCTTTGAGCCAGCCTGGTGATTCTTTAACTTCGATTCCTGTAATCAGCGCAGCTGTAAAACGCGGACATGCTTTCTGGTCAGCGATGGTTACTTGTATTTTATCGGTCGGGGTTAAGTTTGGAGTGACCGCTAAAGGATCGTACTTGAGATCAATATCGAGGATAGTGGCTAACTCTCGGGCGATTCCTCGATGGCAGAGACAGTCACTAGAGCGATTAGGTAATACATCCACGTCGATCACGGCGTGACTACCAACGGTTTCAATCCCATCAATTTCAAAAGCATGCTCAGTTAACAGCCTGGTCACTTCCCCGGTATCCGGTAGCGCCTCTCCTACGTAATCTTTTAGCCACGCGTAATTTACTTTCATATTTAGCCCGTTAGAGATAGAAAACCTTTTAATCTATTTTTTATGTATCTTTTTCCCATACCTGATTTTAAATATTTTTCTCTATTATACGCGTCTTCTTGATTTAGACACATTTCGTAATAAATTAATTCTACTGGTAAGCGTTTCTTGGTCGATGTAACTTGTCCTTTCTGATGCTGATTAAAACGTTTTCGTAGATCATTTGTACAACCGGTATACCATTTTTCATCTACAGTACTTTTCAATATGTACACATAGAAAGACATATGTTATCTCTAACGGGCTAAAATTGATTAACGAAACGTAAGTCGCCTGAATAAAAATCTCGAACATCTTCGACACCGTACTTCATAACACCCAGACGGTCGATCCCCATTCCAAAGGCATAACCGGAGAATTCATCAGGATCAACTCCTCCAGCTTGCAAAACATTTGGATGTACCATCCCTGCCCCCATCACTTCAATCCATTTACCAGCCAGCTTGCTGTCACCTTCGAGCAAGCGCATGTCTACCTCAACACCAGGCTCAACAAACGGGAAGAAGCTCGGTCGGAACCGCACTTCGGTTTTACCACTAAAGAATTTTGAGAAGAAGTATTCCAAAGTACCCTTGAGGTGCCCCAAGTGAATTCCTTTATCTACGTGCAGTCCTTCCAATTGATAAAACTGTGCTTCATGGGTAGCGTCGGTGGCCTCATTACGGAACACTTTACCGGGCACAATAATCTTGGCTGGAGCGCCATGAGCCTCTAAAAACCGAGCCTGTACTGGACTAGTGTGCGTGCGCAGTACGGTTGGTTCTGATACGTCTTTTGATTTAAACCAAAACGTGTCCTGCATGTCGCGTGAGGGGTGATCTTTTGGGACATTTAACTGATCAAAGTTGTAATGTTCAGTTTCGGCTTCTGGACCCTCTTCAAATGAAAATCCAATATCTGTAAAGATATGATTGATTTCGTCAATCATTTGCGTAATGGGATGTTGATGTCCGTTAGTTTGTTGCATGGGATTCTAGTCTAGCACGTACGGCTTATGATTCAATTTCTGGAATGATTTCAAAGAAATTTCCGTTTTCTTCAATGTAGATAATGTCATTCTCAATGATGGTCTTGAAATCATCTCCTAAATATAGCGGCTGGGTATTTTGCCATGCTCGGTCGTCAATTTCGGTAACATAGAGTCCGTTTTCTAAGTGCAGTAGAACCAGGTCAGATGTTCCTGGGAAGAAATCAAATAGATACACATCCTGACGCAGACGGTCTAGTTTGATTTCTGATCGACAAGTTTCATCGTCAACCAAAAAGATTGGCGAGCTGGTCGCGGTCGAGGTAGCAAAGACTGCGTCAGCAACGTGTTGCCCATAGCGAGTCGCGGTTGTACTACCATTCTCATTAGTGACGCAGAAATAAAACGGTACGTTGTTTTCTTGTCCACGCCACACCGCATATAATTCAAGTTCACGACTAAGGAGCTCAATACCGTTTCGCTCGATCACCTCTGGAGTGGTAGAGGAGGTCGTCGCCGTTCGTTCCTCTGGTGAGACGAACCGAAAACGATCCATGTCTCGTAAAAATTGAGCAAAGACTGAAGTGGTTGTAGCAGTTGAGGTGCCAAATAACGTTTCTACAAATTCATACTCAGGATTAATGGAAAAACTTGCAACTGATGAAGTGGTCGCAAAAACGAAAGGTTCGGTAGCAGTCGCCGTACCAAAAATAGCTGACGTAGTAGCCGACCCCTGATAGACAGCTACCCCATCACTGTTCACGTACTCTGTAATCGGTCGCAAGCGAGGAGTAGTCGGCATATTGAAAGCGGCAGCTTCAATTACGATATGTGAATCAACCGGAAGTTCCTTCACCCACGTGTGAACTTCTGGTGCTTGTACTACTATTTTGTGCTGGCCAGCTTTAATGTTTTGAATGTAATAGGCATTTCGAAACAATCGAGGCTGTTCGATTTGCTCCTCATCAAGGTAGACGTCTACCTCGAGGTTGGCGGTAGTAATGTACATTCCACCGGTGGTCGTAACCATTGTTGTTTCGGTATCAGCATCGAACGTCAATCGATATCCAGTAGTATAAAAAATCATCGTCGGCAACAGGACCACAAACACCAAGACCAACGTCCAGAAAAAGAAGTTTCTCCGCTGCTTCGACATTCCAACTATTTGTGGTTCTTGTGGCATATGTATTATTGTACCCGCTTTGGAGTTACCCAAAAACCCATGTATCGTCCGAACATCAATCTGGTTTGTGCGTCGAGCCCAGGAATGGCACTAAAGACAATCATGGTAATTGGCACCATGATCCACTGAAGAGCCATGACAATGTAGCGGAAACGACTATAGCCATTTGGTCGCGGCGGTGTTAGTGACAGCGCGATAACTGAAGAAACAACGAGCCCAAACATAGCAACGATCAATAAGTTACGAACCATAATCGGTAGCTCGTACGACAGTACTGTCGCATGAAATTCACGAGTCCCCAAAAAGATCGGCGCCCAGCCTAAAATAAACAACATGATCGGGTTGGTCACCAGAGACCAATACCCTTCTCCTTGCATCAACGCCACTGACCAGCGCTTTTTTAGGGGGATGTTTTTATTCTTGGTGAAGTGGTACACCAAGTACACCCAGTTCTCTACCCCATATGTCCAGCGTCGGTGCTGTTTGTAGATATTTTTAATCGTCCCCCACAAAGTTGGCGCAGCGGTTGCATCCATCGCAATTGGGTATGACAACGACACCACATCAAAGTTACCATCGTTGGCTACCATCAAGTTCCAGTAAATCCGCGAGTCTTCACTGACCACATTTGCCTGACCGTACCCGATTTCGTAGAGTGCCTGAAAACTAACCGAGTGCGAAGAAAACGTTGCCGCTTTGTCTGGTCGTTCTTGCATGATCATTTGCCAAAAGGTACTCGACATCGCCATCACGCGAGAAACGGCTGAAGCCTCCCAGAGATTGTTTGTAAACAAAGGCACTGGCTGAAAGGCACTTTTAAATGGTTGTTCAGCGGTCATGAAATGCCACATCAGACAGCTGAAGTAATCTGGGTAGATAACTGTATCAATATCAAAAATCGAAGTGAGGATCTTTTTGTACGGGATCTTCGCCGGGTCAATTATCTGGGACCGCACCTGGTGTAATGCATGATGTACATTTGATCCTTTTCCAGCGATTTCTCCGACCACATCACCTGGATGAACCGTTACCAAAAAATGGCCGAATTGATCTGCGTACTTTTTTTCAATTTGGTACGCCTGATCGACAGACTCTTTACCGGCTCGTTCTTCGGCCGCTAGCACGACGATCAACTTTTTGGGATCGTACTTGGCTTCAGCCAGTCCCTTCATCGCATCATCGAGCATCTCTAGTGGCTCTTGGTAGTACGGGAAAATAACCAAGTGATAGTAATCGTCACACTTAAAGCGTTCGATCAGACGCCCCCAATCAAGCTCCATGTGATGCTTGAGTCGTTTATAGTTGTATCGCACATGGTACGAAAGAAAAATAGTTTTGAGTACCCAATAGATCGCAAACGCAATCACAAAGTAAGCAGCAAAAAAGGAAGCGTAGATCGACGCCCACACAATTCCGATCAAAGTTGCCCAGGCGGTTACACCCGGCACAATCTCGAGGAACCGGTAAAATCGCCGGTCTTTCCCAGTCAATTCGTTGGCTCGCGCAACCTTAAAGTCAGCCCGTCTAGCGTATGGTAATAAGTGTGAGTCGTCACTCATAGATAAAGCCGAGTATAGCCTTATTCTAGCTAAAAATAAAGGGTTTTATCCAAGATGCTGCAAGAATAGCGTTCGAGTGTTCTAGCAATTCTGTCTAGGCCTGACCTAGTTTTTAAAGAGACGTTAGTCGACTATAAAAATGGAAATACTCCTGTGGTGAAAGCCAGAATTGAGAACTCACCACAGGAGTATTTCCGTTTCTATAGTCGTTCACTCCTTAAAAACTAGGTCAAATTCTGCATAATCGCTACGATCATTGCATCATTTAACAAACCCACCAGCCTGATGCTCCCACAACTTGGCATACAGACCACCAGCGTTAGCGAGGCTGTCGTGAGTGCCGTCTTCCACAATCTTTCCTTGGTCGATCACCAAGATACGATCCATCTTT
>Ga0129324_10001886_pt1 | contig 13180 bp, 13 predicted proteins | sample CPBDNA_7_FD_96879 | JGI IMG/M metagenome (GOLD analysis project Ga0129324, IMG submission 96879) | Freshwater to marine salinity gradient microbial communities from Chesapeake Bay, USA - CPBay_Spr_15_0.2_DNA | ecosystem: Environmental > Aquatic > Marine > Coastal | place: USA: Chesapeake Bay... | reverse complement strand
TTGATAAATACATAGCAATTTGTCTTGGCCTGGCGATTGCGCGGTTTCTTCTAGTTGAAACCATATCACTTAATTTTATATTATAATGCTCTGCAATTCTTTTCTGTATTTCATCAATAGAGACCACTCTTTCGCTTGAGCGAAGTAAATCACGCAAAAGTTCATATGTGTTGTCTAAGGTTATTTCTTTGCCTACTAAACTAGATAAAGCAACCACTTTATTTAACGCTCCTTCGAGTTCTCTAACATTTGAAGTAATTTTTGATGCTAAAAACTCAACAACAGATTTAGGTACTTGAGCTTTCATTTGCTCTATTTTAGATAACAAAATACCTAATCTTAATTCATAAGTAGTGCTATGAACATCAGCAACTAAGCCCCATCCTAAGCGAGATTTAATTCTTTCTTCCATTCCATCTAAATCAGAAGGAGAGCGATCACATGAAATAACAATTTGACAGTTATTATCTATAAGTGCATTAAACGTGTGAAAGAATTCTTCCTGAGTGCTATCTTTTCCACAAATAAATTGTACATCATCAATCATCAATACGTCAACAGAGCGGAAATGTTCTTTAAATGACATAATTTCTTTATTACGCAGGGCTCTAACAAATTGATACATAAATTTCTCAGCAGAAACATACATCACTTTACGATCTTTATGAGTATTATGAATATTCCATGCTATTGCGTGCATTAAGTGAGTTTTTCCAAGTCCAACACCGCCATATAAGAATAATGGATTTGCTTTTGAATTGGTAGCGCTAGCTTCAGCAACTGATCTTGCTGCAGCATATGCAAATTCATTGGGCGCTCCAACTACAAAATTATCAAAAGTGAATCTATTATCTAAAACTGATGTTAAATCATAATATTGGTAGAAATTATCAGTTTCAGCAACTTTTTTCTCTTCATATATATCTAGCTTTACAGATGGAGTGCTTGCGCTACTTACTAAATTTTTATTTGCTTCAACATTTATATTTAACTCGCTGATATTAGGGTCAAAATTACTCCATGCGTTCTTGATACTCTCCATGTAGTGAGTTACCACCCATTCCCGCATAAATTTGGTAGGCGCTTTTAATGTTAGAGTATTAGATGTGGTTTTAACAAAATCTAGTTTGCTGAGCCAGCTTTTGTATGTTGCTTCACCATATTCATCTTTTAGTTTATCTTGCACTAAAGGCCAAATTTCTGCAGTATTAATAGGAGATTCTGAGGCAGCTATCATAATTTTATCCTTGGCATATCTTCAGTAAAACCATTTTGTAAATTATAGCAATTTTTATAACCAGCTTGCATTGCAAATTCAGCAGCTTGGTAAGATCTTTTTCCTGATCTACAAAGAAAATATAATTCTGATTCTTTATTTGGTATCTCTTTCATAAGTTCATTCAAAAAATTGTTATTTATATGAGTGAAAGGTTCAAATAACATCCAAGTTATTAATTTAACCTGGTTATTAATTTTGCTCTCTAAGTCAAGTATTCCATCATTTTTCCATTCATTTTCAGTCCTAACATCAATCAAATATATATTTGATTTTGTGGTTAAAGAGGCAAAACATACAGGCCAAGAAACATTGCCTATAGATATAACTATATGCTTCATAATAAAATGGTATCCCAAATTATATTTAACTGAATTAATCTAGAAAGATGCAAATATTTGATCAATCACTTCTAACTATATTCAATCATAATTGCCTTCGAGTAAACTCTTTTATTTACATTTTTTGAAAAAAAATATATTGACATATCTATCCATCAAGCAGACTCTAAAAAACAGAATGATTTTTTTTTCACTAACTTATTCATTATAACAATTGACTACAACGTGGGGTTGAAATGAGTGATACAAATATTAACTACTTTAAGAAAAGGTTAATTTATAAGAGTAATAATCGTGGGTTAAAAGAGACCGATATTATACTTGGTGGGTTTGTAAATCAGAATATTAATCAACTCAATGAAGAACATTTAAAGATGCTTGACGAGATACTTAATCAACCTGACATTGATTTATATAACTGGATTACCCAGAATAAAAAGACACCTGATCAATATAATAATAAAATTATGAAAATGATCCAGGAATGGCTTAATACCAAGTAAATATAACATAATAATAGTTTCTTATAAGTTCTAAATAAGTAAATATATTTAATGTAATCAATAATAATGATATATGCTATATGCATTATAAAGTAACTGCTATAAATAATATTTTAAATATTCTAACTTTTGAATTTTATACTTTTCTTTTACTTGTCACTTGTTAATTAATCTTAATAGATGGTGTGCTCTAGGATTTAGCGCAACAGATTATAAAAAATAGAGCAATATGGGTAAATTGGGTTTGTAGAACTTAATTTAGAGGAGCTTGTTGTAAATAGTATAGAAAATTTGGAATTAGTTATCGTTATTTAGGAGAGATGTTGAATGAAAGAGGAGTAGAAGTGTTATAGATGGGTTCAATATTATGCTCCTAAAATCTTAGATAAACTTGAAAATATGGACAAGGAGTCCAAGGTAAATTAATCTTATTACAATAATCTATTAATCTTCTAAAATAAAGGATAATCCCTAGGAAAATTTAACCTAAATTTATATTTATAATAGCGCAAAATTTATAAAGGAAAAAAATTATGGAATTAATATATAATAATGAAAGCGATTTAAGTGAAGAGCATACTCAGTTCTTAATTTCATCATCAAAATCTTTAGGTGATTTTTCAATAGAATATTCTAATACTGATCTTAGTGAAAAGAACATCATCGAAAATGAAAAAAATAACTCAGGTGTAGATTATATATTTTCTTCTTTGTTTATAGGGATACCTATTGCAATAGCAGCCATTACAGGTGCTATTTCTGGAAAGGCTATTTCAAGATCAGGCTGCTGTATTAATTGTGTGGCTAATAATATAGATTCTATAATAGAAAATTATATTTTTACTAATGCAGATTACACTTTTATAAATCAACCTTATTCTAATACTGATACTATACATTATTTAAGAACAATCGTTCCAAATATTATGAGAGGAATTACGGCTTTAACTAGTATAGGTTTGTCTATTGGTAGTTTTTGGTATGATTTAGAAGAGCAAAACAGTCTATATCAACATATGATTATGCTAACATCAACAGCCGTTATTACTCCTGTTGTGTTTTATATAACAGAAAGCTATACATCAAGTTCTCAAGATACTGTACACTATGTGGGAGAAGGAGAAATAAATTATATATAGGTCACATTAAACCTTCAGATCTTATTTAAAATTTAGTTATAAAAAGTAAGGAATGAGGAATAGTAGGAAACGAAAGAAGCTCAATATTACAAATCTTGTTTCAGTTTTATGATAGACCTTAAGAGATCAATGAACGTAAGGAATCTGGTTCCTGCGAAGGAGATTTTATTATATTTACTACTGGATAAGAAAATTACCTACTAAAGATGTTAGGCTATATTTCTTAAAACAAAAAGATCTTGATATTATTGCAAATATTTTGAATAATACTCCAAGACAAATATGAGGATTTAAAACTCCTCATGAATTGTTTCACTCCCATTTATCCAAATCCCCTTCGTAGTGTATTGCGCTAGAAAATTGACACCACCGGAGCTTAAGGTTTATTAGCCTATACAATATAGTCTGCATTTAAAGATAATCATTCATATTTAACAGAAATATTATTTTCTTTCAATCATCATCTGTTTAATACTTCCAATTGCTTTAGCTGGGTTTAAACCTTTAGGGCAAGTTTTACTGCAGTTCATAATGGTATGACAACGATAGAGTTTAAATGGATCTTCTAATTCATCTAATCTTTCTCCCTTTGCTTCATCTCTGCTGTCAGCAAGCCATCTATATGCTTGTAATAATACTGCAGGACCAAGATATTTGTCACCATTCCACCAATAACTTGGACAGCTTGTGGAGCAACAGGCGCACATAACGCATTCATAGAGGCCATCAAGTTTTTCTCTTTCTTCTGGAGATTGTAATCTTTCAGTTCCATCAGGTGCTGGAGTACTAGTTTTTAACCAAGGTTCAATTGATTCATATTGAGCATAAAAGTTAGTCATATCAGCAATTAAGTCTTTTATTACTGGCATATGGGGAAGGGGATAGATATCAACATCACCTTTAACATCACAAATAGATTTTGTACAAGCTAAAGTATTAGTTCCATCAATGTTCATTGAGCAGCTTCCACAAATACCTTCTCTACAAGAGCGTCTAAAAGTAAGGGTTGAATCAATTTCGTTTTTAATCTTAATTAAAGCATCAAGCACCATTGAGCAGTTTTCAATATCCACTTCAAAACTATCTATTGTTGGATTTTTTTCATCATCAGGATTATATCTATATACATTAAATATTTTAGTTTTTTTAGCTGATTCACTAGCTTTATAGGTTTTACCTGATTTTTTATCTATTCTTGAATTTGGTGGCAATCTTAATTCTACCATATTAGTATACTCTCTTTTTTGGTGGAACAAATTCTACTTCATCTGTTAAAGTATATTGATGTACAGGTCGATAGTCAATGCTAACTGCTCCTTTGTTATCAATCCATGAAACAGTATGCTTCATCCAATTTTTGTCATCTCTATCTTTAAAATCTTCTCTGGCATGGGCTCCACGACTTTCTTTTCTGTTTTGTGCGCAATGCATAGTCATTACAGCTTGATCAAGCAAGTTTTCTAACTCAAGCGCTTCCAAGAGATCACTATTCCATATTAAACTTTTATCTTTTATTCCAAGGTCTGAAAAGCTTTTATAAACTTTATCAATTGATTCTTTACCTTCTAGCAAAGTTTCTTCTGTTCTAAATACAGCAGCGTCATTTTGCATTACTTGCTGCATTTTCGATCTGATATGTGCAGCAGATAATTTTCCATTTGAGTTTCTTATCTTATCAAATCTATTCAAACATTTTATAGTAGATTCTTCTGACATTTTACTATGAGGCTCTCCTGGCTTAATAGTTTCAGCAGCTCTGTGGGCAGCTGCCCTTCCAAATACAACCAAATCTAGCAACGAATTGGATCCTAAACGATTAGCTCCATGCACTGATACACAAGCTCCTTCACCAATGGCCATTAATCCTGGAACTATAGTATCTGGATTTCCATCCTTTAATGTGACCACTTCTGTGTGATAGTTAGTTGGTACTCCACCCATATTATAATGAACCGTTGGAATAACAGGGATAGGCTCTCTAGTTACATCAACTCCAGCGAAAATCTGAGCATTTTCTGATATTCCTGGTAATCTAGCATGAAGTATCTCTGGGTCTAAGTGAGATAACTGAAGATGGATATGATCTTTCTTGGGGCCACAGCCTCTTCCTTCACGGATTTCAATTGTCATAGCTCTAGAAACAACATCACGTGAGGCTAAATCTTTAGCTGATGGTGCATAGCGCTCCATAAATCTTTCACCTTCACTATTTAATAGATATCCACCTTCGCCACGACAGCCTTCTGTAATTAAACATCCAGCACCATAAATTCCCGTTGGATGAAACTGAACAAACTCCATGTCTTGTAGGGGTAATCCAGCTCTAAGAGCCATAGCATTACCATCTCCAGTACAAGTGTGAGCTGAAGTGCAAGAAAAATAAGCTCTGCCATAGCCACCAGTTGCAAGTACAACTTTATGTGCGCGAAAGCGATGCATTGTGCCGTCATCTAAATTCCAAGCAATAACTCCTTTGCAAGCTCCATCTTCATCCATGATTAAATCTAGGGCAAAATATTCAATAAAAAACTTAGCTTTATGTTTAAGTGATTGTTGATATAAAGTATGAAGAATAGCATGCCCAGTTCTATCAGCTGCAGCGCAAGTTCTTTGAGCTGCTTTTCCTTCTCCATACTGAGTTGTCATTCCACCAAAGGGTCTTTGATATATCTTTCCTTCTTTTGTTCTAGAAAAGGGAACCCCATAATGCTCTAGTTCAATTACAGCTTGAGCTGCATTTTTACACATATATTCAATGGCATCTTGATCTCCAAGCCAGTCTGAACCTTTAACAGTGTCATACATATGCCAGCGCCAATCATCTTCCCCCATATTTCCAAGTGCCGCGCTCATACCACCTTGAGCAGCAACTGTATGGCTACGAGTAGGGAATACTTTAGTAATGCATGCTGTACTTAATCCTGCTTCTGCCATACCAAAGGTGGCTCTGAGTCCTGCACCTCCAGCTCCAACAACAACAACATCATAAAAATGATCAACTATTTTGTAACTCATAATATTTCCTAATTAAAACTAAATGTAGACAAATGAAAAACAAGCAAAGCGCAGATTGCTGCAATTGCTGTTAAAAAAGATAGAAAATTTATAAAAATAATTAAAATAAATTTTAATTTATGGCAATGGATATAATCTTCAATCACTTCTTTTATTCCAAGATTCCCGTGATATAAACCAATTACAATAAAAACTGCAAGAAGCATAGTTGGAAATGGAGATATAAAGATTGACATTAATTCATTCATATCTTTAAGCTTAACAGCTTTTAAGACAAAATATGCAAACCAAATTACCAGAGGAACTAAAGCTACAGCTGAAACTCTTTGTGCCCACCAAGTTGATGTTCCAGTTCCCGAGGGGCCGCTGCCTTTAACATGAGACATAGGAGAGCTTAAATCATTTTCATCAATCATATTGCTGCCCAACATATTAAAGTTAATAAAACAGATAATATTAATACTAGTTTTCCTGTTATATCAACAACAGTTAAATCAAAGCCTTTACCTGCATCCCAAAATAAATGTCTTATGCCATTTAATTGATGGTAGAAAAGTGAGTAAGTCCACATTAAAAGCGTGATTTTAAATATTATATCAATAATAGGATGATTAGATAGGAATATTCCTATTCCTTCTAGAACATTAGGGAAATAAACTAAGCTAAAAATAGTCCAAGCTAGAATTACTAAACCTAAATATAAATATATGCCAGTTAATCTGTGCAAAATTGATGTTATGGAAGTGATTTGTGGTTTATATATGCTTATATGAGGCGAAAGAGGACGCTTCTTATGTAATGCATGAGTACTAAGTGATGTATCAGATTTCTGATCCATTAAAATGCTCCAAATTTTTATATCTTATTTCTAAGCCTAACTGAAGGAGTTGATTTTGTAAATATAAAAGAGATTTATATATATTAAAATTAATATAATGCTAAATATAAATATATCATTCGATACAAGAAATTTACTTTTTTCTATTCCTATATTTAATTTAAAGTTGAACCTCTTGACAATCATCTATCTTATAAATTACTATTTATATTGTGATTTCAACTTAGTTTTCTTTAATACAAAAATAAAACTAAGTTGAAATAAACATATATAAGCTAATCTAAAGAGATAGTTAACAAAAAAAATCGAGAAGTATATTTACTTCCAAGAGATAACAAATATACAAAAATTTTATTAATAGAGTGCAAAAAATACTCTGCCTTTAAAGAAATGAGCATAGATATTAATGATTTTAGATTGAAAATACTTAGTTATGGTATAGACAAATTATAATAAGATTAAAGGATTATTTATGAAAGAAAAAATAGAGAATATTGTTATAGGAGCTTCAAAAACGTTAGCTGGATCAGCTTTAACTGCTCTAGGATATTATTCTTTTCCAGGAATTCAACTTGTTGGAGCTGGAGCTTTAGTACTTGGAAGTACTTTATCCTTAGGCAGTCGGGTTTTAAACTACATTGGAGTAAAAGATAAACTTCCTAACAAAGTTTTTTCTTACAGCGGCGCATCATTATCAAGGCTTGGTGATTCTTTACTTACTGCACCAATATCAGGAGCTTGGCTTGTAACTGAAGGAGTAGCTAGTATAGTAACCATGAAAAAATATCAAATTGGAATTAAAATATTTAATAAAAATAACAAAAAAATTGAGTATTATGGTCCTGGATACTTATTAACTGATGTTTTTCCACATCTATATAGAAATCAAGAATCTTGGCCCACAAGCTTTAAAGGAATAATTCATGGAGTAGCAAAGGGGGCCACTAAAACTGGAGCTGGATATGCATTAGCAGTCTCTGGAGTGGTTGCCTTTCCCGCGGCTCAAGCTCTTGGCGCTGCATTGCTAGTGGCAGGGTTTATGAATGGAAAAGAAAATGGAAACCCTCTTAGAAGAATTGGAGATAGTTTGCTTACATCTCCTATTTCAGGGATAGTATTAATAACTGAAGGAGTTTCAAGTTTTATTTTGCAAAAAGATATTAAAATTGGAGTTACAAAATATAATGAAAGAACAGAGAAAGTAGAAACTTTTGGTGTAGGTTACTTAGTTACTGATGTAATGCCTAGATTGGCTTATAGTATTATACCGAGTCAAATAAAATCAATATTTTCTTCTAATAAAAAAGAAGTAATAAATAATAGTCAGAATAAGGCTAAAACTCAAGAATCTACTATTGATCTTAAAGTGCATAATTCAAAACATTTAGATACAGAGTTAAGAAGACGTAATAACTCAAAAGACACTAGTAATAAAAAAAGAAGTCAGAGTTTTTAGTGATTAGTTTGATAAAAGCTGTTCAATGATGCTATTTAACACTAATTTCCCTTTATCAGTTGCAAAGAGATTATTATTTTCGAGTTTAAGGAAATTACTTTCTAACATCCAATCTAATTTTTTCTTAGAAAAATATGAAAAATCATGGTTTGTTTTAGAAATAAAATCTTGTTGATTAATTCCTTTGTTGAGTCTTAAACCCATAAGTAGCATTTCACATACTTTATCATCTGTAGTTAGTAAATTCATTGCTTGAGCGGTTGGCTTATTGGTAAGAACAGCATTTAACCAGTTTTCAGGATGATATATACTATGAAGCGCATGATTATTGATTCTTCCATGAGCTCCTGGACCAATTCCAATAAACTCATCATATTGCCAATAAGCTAAGTTATGCCTACATTCTTCATTTAAAGCTGCATGGTTTGAAATCTCATAAGCTTTAAGCTTGGCATCATTCATAATATTTTGAGTGAGGTCGTAGAAGTCTTTTGCTAATTCTTCATTAGGGATAGTAAATTTTTTCTTCTGGTGAAGACCATAAAAAGGAGTGCCTTTTTCTATGGTTAATTGATATAAAGACAAATGCTTATCTGCAATCTTTAATGCACTTGATAGTTCATTTTCCCATGCACTTAAACTTTGATTTGGCAAAGCATAAATTAAATCGAAAGAATAGCGCTTGAAATGCTGCCTGGCCACTTCAATTGCGTCAAGAGCTTCGTTAAGAGAATGCTCTCTTCCAAGAAATTTTAAATCTTTATCATTAAAAGATTGTACTCCTAGAGAAACTCTATTAATTCCAGCGCTAGAAAATTCTTTAAACTTTTTAATTTCAACTGAAGTTGGGTTGGCTTCAAAGGTTATTTCAGTTGTAGCATCTATATTAGCTATGCTAGCAAGTTTATCAATGATATTCGAAACAATGAAGCTGGGCATTAGGGAAGGGGTACCACCACCAAAGAAAACAGAGGCAATATTTTTTCCTATTAAATTATCTCTATTATTCTCAATTTCAGTTAAATAAGCTTCATTCCATTTATGAATTTCAATATTATCTCTAACATGACTGTTAAAATCACAATATGGGCATTTACTTTTACAAAAGGGCCAATGAATATATATCGAAATATTTTTCATTTAGAAACAAGCTTCAATTAATTTTTTTATTGCGATTGAGCGGTGGCTTATTTCATGTTTCTCTGAAGAAGGCATTTGAGCAAAAGTCTCTGTTTTTCCATCAGCTATAAAAATAGGATCATAACCAAAGCCTTTTCTTTGTTTATCATTAAATATTAAATTACCAGTAACTTTTCCTTCTACTTGCACTAGTTCGCCATCGGGCCAATATAAAGATAAAGAACACGTCATGGAAGCACTGCTAGTCTTTAAATCTTTTAGCATTAACTTTTGTTCAATTAAGTCAAAAGCTGCTTTGAAATCTTTGTTGGGTCCTGCAAATCTTGCTGAATATACTCCAGGAAATCCATCTAGAGCATCTACTGATATTCCAGAATCATCAGCTAGAGCTGGTAATTTAGTCGCAATGCTATAATATTTGGCTTTAAGTAAAGAATTTCCTGCAAAGGTCTCTTCTGTTTCTTCTGGTTCTTCAATATTAAATTTAGAAACTGGGATTACTTCCACTCCAAAGGGATTAAATAAAATTGATATTTCCTTTATTTTATCAGGATTATTTGAAGCTATCAGTAATTGCTTATCATTAAATTTTCTATTCATTTTTATTTACCTTATAAACCAGACGTTACAAAGTCAAAAATCAAATATTTCTGTTCAAGGTTAACTTCAATAATAAATTCTTTGAGAAAAGGAAGATATATTGTTTCTTTATGATCTGGTCTCTTAACTATTAAAAGATCTCCACCACCAAAGTTTCTCATCTCAATAACATGACCATATAATTTATTATCTTGATCTTTAATCTCAACATCTTTTAAATCTTCAAAATAATATTCATTTTCTTTAATTGGAGAAAGCATTGATTTAGTAATATATAAATTCTGCCCTGCAAGATCTTCAATCTCATTACGAGAAGTTATCTTGTTATATTCTTTGGGCTCTGTTTCGGATTGTGCTTTGCTAATTCTTACAATAAAAACATTGGAATTTACTGCTCTTTTCTTTATTTTATATTGATTTAGGCTCTCATCATAAAAATGTGAATAGTTGAATATATTTTCTGGCTTATCAGCATAAGAAATAAGCTTGGCTTCTCCCTGTATCCCATGGGGTTTAGTAATAACAGCTATACAAATCAAATTATCAGTCATTTTTTTTCTCTTAGAGTTTTTGCTTTTTTAGCAAGATTCACTTGCTTTGCTCTGCCAAAGGCTAAATCATCTTCAGCTACATCCTTAGTTATAACGCTTCCTGCAGTTACGTAAGCTCCATCAGAAATGGTAACTGGAGCAATTAGACAAGTATTAGAGCCAATTGATACATTGTTACCAATTTCAGTTCTAGCTTTTTTGCTAATCCCATCGTAATTACAAGTAATAGCACCAGCTCCAATATTAGTATTTCTTCCAACATTAGTATCACCAATGTAACTTAAATGGCTAATTTTACTAGTCTTTTCAATATGACTATTTTTAATTTCAACAAAATTACCAATTTTTACATCATCTTCCAAAATAGTACCAGGGCGAAGTCTAGCAAATGGACCAATATTCACATTATTTTTAACTTCTACGCTTTCAAGGTGACTAAATGAACGGATATTTACCTCATTACCAACTTTGACAGCTTTGCCAATAAATACATTAGGATATATAGTTACATCCATTCCAGCTTTAAAATCATAAGCTATATATGAGCTCTCAGGATTGATAAAGCTCACTCCGTCTTTCATTAGCCTGGATTTAATTTTTCTTTGCATAATATTTTGTGCATTACTTAAGTCTTCGCGGGTGTTTATACCAACAACTTCTTTCTCATTAACATTAAAAACATTACAGCTATAATTGCGATCAACGAAGAGCTTAACAAGATCAGTTAAATAAAATTCTTTTTTCGCGTTATCGTTATTAATTAAAGGAATTAACTCATGTAAATATTCGGATTTCACTGAATATATACCTGAATTACAGTTGGTTATGAGTCTTTCTTCATCTGTTGCGTCATTAAATTCAACTATTTCATTTAAGCATTTTTCACTAGTTATTAAGCGCCCATATTTATTAGGAAAATCTGTATTAAATCCTACAACGGTAAGATCTGAAGTTGATTTTTTAAGTTTCTCAATAGTTTTTGTTTCCACAAATGGAGTATCGCCATACATGATAATCACATTGCCAGTTTTATCTAAATATTGAAGCGCCGACTTAACTGCATCTCCAGTTCCCAAAGATTCTTTTTGAATTGCATGAATTATATTAGGGTTTTCTGCACTTGCAAATTCTCTAACATTTTCCATTGATGGAGAGGTAACTAAGATTATATTATCTATATTAGTATTTTTTGCAGTATCTATAATAATTCCTAGGGCAGGGCGCTCAGCTATTAATTGCATCACCTTAGAAATAGATGATTTCATACGAGTGCTTTTTCCAGCGGCTAAGACAACCATACTATTAGACATATTAATTTACCTTATATTTTTTGATATAGTTATATTAATAGCTAACAAATTTTATGCAAGTATATTTATTAATTTTGCATCACTTAAGATATGATATCTTATAATTACAAATTATTTAGATCGCCCTGTTTTATTCTTACTTCTGACATTGGGATGATGAATGGTCATTATAGATCTTTTACCTTCTTCACTCATATAGGGGGAGTCTACAAATACCTTCTTTTCACCTGGTAAGAAGTTTTTTCCTGATCTTGCATTACTAACCTCTAGTAGTTGCCTTTGTAAAACGTTATTACTAGCAAAGCTTACATGTTTTTCTGCTGTTTTACTTAATCCAGGATCTTCTTTAATAAGTTTTTGAATTTTATCATGATATTGTCTTTCTCTCAATTGTCCAACATGTTCCATTTTTTCTGAATCTTGATCATCGTCAAATAATGCTGATGACTCTCGATAATTTTCTAATATATCTTCTGGAGCATCAGGGTGAATGCCACCAATTTTTCCTGATTTTTTGAGTTTTTTTCTATTTTCTATATTTTCTTTGTCGCTTTCATTTGAATTTTCTTTATCCGTTGAACCTTCTTCTGGATAAGATCTTTTTAGATTCTGACGAGAGAATAAATTTGCATGTCCTTTTAAACTTTCAATATAATGACTATCTTTAATTGATTCATTAAATAAATTAGCGCGACTAAGTAACTGACCTATATCTAATCTACTGACTTCTAAGGTAATAGGGCCATATAATGCTGGAGATTTTTTAATAGCTTCTTCAACAATCTCATTACCATATTCGTTTTTCTTTACTCTTGAGGAAAAGTTTTTAAGTGATTGTTTATATTGATGCAAAGCTGCCTTATATTTATCAGTATTTTTCATAAGATTTTTACCTGCTTTAAGTTAACGTTAAAATAATGGTAAAGCTTTATTTTAATAAAATCAAAAGTTTATTTTGTTAGTATATTAATTAATTGTGTGATTATCATTATTATGATAAATATGTCTATA
>Ga0129324_10001884_pt1 | contig 13182 bp, 24 predicted proteins | sample CPBDNA_7_FD_96879 | JGI IMG/M metagenome (GOLD analysis project Ga0129324, IMG submission 96879) | Freshwater to marine salinity gradient microbial communities from Chesapeake Bay, USA - CPBay_Spr_15_0.2_DNA | ecosystem: Environmental > Aquatic > Marine > Coastal | place: USA: Chesapeake Bay... | reverse complement strand
TTTCTGCCCCATCATAAACACACCTATAGATGCGCTTATGGTGGAGCAGTCGGGTACTGCCCCCGAGTCCTCAGCACGTTTTAGTTCGTTTCAATGAACCATAGTTATTTATACGATTCTTTATTAGTCATCATTTCAATCCCAACTTTTTCTTTGCATCGACAATCTGCTTATGAGCAATGGCAGCCAAAGCAGCGTCACCGTCTCCAATGACTTCAAGGAGAGCTTCCTTTTCAGGAACAAAGACCTTTGCGAAATTTTGATCTTCTTCGACAATAGATTTACTGTTATCAATGAGATCAGCAATTTTGATCGCCTTTGCAGCTTTGCTGACCTTTGCGAGACGATCGCGATCAGCAGCTTTGCGAAAAGCGCGGTTGCCTTCAATGCGTCGATTCGTTAATTCGTCGACTAGAACTGCAACCTCAGAACCAAAATTTTCTTCGATGTCTTTAAGAGTGACATCTGTATCTTCGACGGTATCGTGTAGAATAGACGCTACCATCATAGTATAAACTTCTTCAAATGAAAATTCCGAAGCATTTTCAATAAGTGTTTTTGTTACAGAAATTGGATGAGTGATATACGGCTCACCGTTGTATTTGCGAACCTGCCCTTCATGAGCTTTAGTTGCAAAATCAATGACACTGACCATATAATCATCTTGATCTTGTGTCAAAGATTTAAGAAGCCATGATCTTTCAAAATTATCAAGCATTTTGAGCATGTTCCCGAGACCTTAACATTCTCCAGAAAGTTGGTCAGCAGCCATCGGTTCGAAAACTTCAGCAGCCGTCAGTTCGCCGAAATCGAGAACCGTCTCAATGCGGTCGTAAAAGATACCTTCTCCACCGACGGGGACGAGAAATTCGATCATAACTTCACCACAAGGATCAGTCCGGCGGCAAAACTCAAATTCGAAACGCCCAGTCATTCCAGCCATACGAATTTGCTTGTATTCATCCAAATCAGAGGACAGACGAAGAGTACGCATTTTCATTACTAGTCTCCTTAGCTCTTGGTGAGTATGTCGTACAGCTTTGCCGCAGAATCGGGTGATGCCATCAACTGTATTCTTGCATCCATGACCCTTGCTGCTGTCTGGGCGCGGTTTTCGCGGCGGAAATCACCTTCAATTTCCTGCATTGCCCGGTTCACTAAGTCTGCTTTTTGTGTGTCTGCCATAATCTGTATCTCCTTTCCAATTGTTAATATAATTCTACCAGGAAAAGGATATTTCGTCAATAGTTTTTTCACAAAAAAATAGCCAATAGAAACAGGCACTTATCTCTAACCGCCTGTTTTTAAAGGATAAAAAATCTGGGTTTTTCTGGGAATAGTGTAAAATCAAGGACTTATCTCTAAGTGCCTGTTTTTATTGATCCTGCTAGAACCGTCTAGAAACCTCGAGATCCGCTAGAAGGTATATTTACACTTCGTTGACGTCAATAGGGCCTAGAGGCATGAAATATTTGACACTGTCTAAACGAAATGAACGCCATCCTGCTTTGTTCAAATCCCAAACAGAAATTGACTCAGGAATAGTATCAGAGACAGGAGTGACTCGTTTCAACGGGCGGTCATTCTTCGGTAAAAGATCTTCACGCAACGTGCATGTCATATCTCTCAGTTCTCCATTCTTCTTTGTAAAACTACAGAAACAGATATTGTTCTTTAAAAGATCAACATACTGATGATAGTTATCAGGCTTCCCCTGTGACATCTGACACTTCCTTTTTCTGTCTTCCCCAAACTTCTTTGGCGGGGACACGAATGAAACGCTTATTTGTTTCCTGTTTATTCGGATTTTCTACAGTCAACATAACTTTCTTTCCACGAAGAAAAGCATTCAACTTATTGTTGGCCGTTTCAACTTCTTCCGTACATGCGCGCATAGCTTTTAAAGTTCTACGTGCTACGTTTCTTCCCTGTCCTTTAGACACGTATTGTGTTCTTGATTTCATCGTCCAATATCCTTTACATTGTTTTTTGAGACAACCATATATGGTCCTTTATTGTAAGCAACGCTCACTGTAAAATTCTTGCTCACATCTAATTTTTCTTTAAGTTCAATGGGTCGTTTATTAGAAATAGCCACGATTCTATCTGAAGTTGGAGCAGGTGGATTTACAGACAAATCTGGGAATGAGATCACACCCTTTCTCTGCTTTTTAGAATATTTACCAACACCGAGTCTCCGAAGAGCTCTTTCATGATCTTTTTGAGCTTGTGCAATACGTTTGTTCATACTATAATACTATATTAGTTTGCCATACTTGTCAACAGGTTTTTCCATTCAGTTGCACGAATGTCCCAGCTATAAACAGAATCAGCATATGCTTTCTGAAAAGAGATTCGTGATTTGACTTCTTCAGAAGAATATTTATCAATCACATCTTTTAGAACAACGGCAAACAAATTAGCATGCTTATTATGATCTTCCTGCATTTGATACATGAAAGCAAAATTAGCTGTTGTCTCAGGAAGAGCTCCATAATTGGGACAAACCAAAGCACACCCGGCAGACATAGCTTCAATGGCAGCAATACAGGATGTCTCAATCCAGATATTTGGATATGCAAAGATATGAGACTTTTTCAGTGCTTCACGAACAACATCATTTGGTTGATATCCATGATAGGTAATTCCTTCATGCTCTCGACAACGGTCAAAAAGAGTTTCGTATTGTTTGTCGCGATCAGGCCATCCATAAGCATTGAAACTTGAAAAGACATCAAGATGAATACGATCACCATACTCTTGATAAAGATGTTCAAAGACTGGAACAAGCAATTCCAGACCACGATGAGGAGTTGTATGATAGATCAGACGAATGGGACCGTCTTGTGGCTTTTTATAAAGAGCTGTTTCATCGAATGGTTCGATAGCATTTTTAAGAACGATGCTGTTGCTATAAGGAACACCCAGGCCATAATGATATGTCATAAACTGCCAATGAGACACAAAGACTTTCATGGCAAACCTATCTCTTGAAGCTGGATCTTTTAGATGCTGAGATTCTGGATCATTGAATGTGTCATGACACCACAGAATAGGAATTCGATTTGGATCTATGTCGCGCACACGCGAACATATAATCTGGAACTTGTTATAGAGATCTGAATCCAGACGCTCTTTGAGAGCACGTTGCATCATCTCAGTTCCACCGTTAGCGGCTACGTTTAGTTCGTTTTTCTCAATGTCGTCTGTATGTTTGATTGTAAGTGCCATGCAATCTCCTGTAAGAATGTAACGAAATATTTATTATGGCTATTCACCAAAATCCACCAGCATATAAACAGTACTGAATGAAGACTGCAATCAAAATTGCTATTGTGAATTCAAGAGCACCTTTATGTGCAGTAGTATAAAACTGAATAGCATATGAAACAGCCCATAGACAAAACAAAGTCCATTGAGGCCACAACCAAAGTTCCATGATATATTCTTCTTATTTAATATAAAGAAGGAAGTGGGGGTGGCATTGCACCACCCCCGGACCCCTTAGGCAGCCATCGCGTATTCGTGCGCGAGCTCCAGAGCCTTAACCTTCTTGTTACGGTTTCCACCGAACCAAGCAGATTGCAGGCGGGTCTCCTGACTGTTGCCCAGGTGATGGTCAGTCAGGTAGGTGACAGCGTTAGCAGCCTGCCACCAAGTGCCCGGATTAAGGTCCCCACCCGGCTGGGTTTCGAGGACGTCCAGGGCCATCTGTGCGTTGCGCGACAGATCATTTCCACGCTTATTAGATGTCATCGGGAAGATTTGTCCGAAGTATTCTTCGACGGTGTCCTTCTTGTAACGCTTTGAGGACAGAACTTCAGCCAGTTCTTTATAATCCTGCATCATTTCGCCGGCGATGCCGAGAGTTTCCTTGACGAGATCAGCATCGAATTTAGTACGGTGACCAACACGAGCCATCTGTTCGGACTGTTGAGACAGCGCGTATGTCAACGTGTTGTTGCAAACGACACGGATAGGAGTGAAACGAGCTTCGATCGACTTACCGTAACGATGCGGATTGGTCAACAGAAGATAGCTTTCAACCGTGTCCTTCTTGCCGATGGTGAATGAGTCCTTGACCTTTGCAAGTGCCCAGACCATACGACCGTCGTCAAGACTTCCGGCGGTGTGCATTTCCATATCGCCAGCCATGACGAACTCCTGGAAAAACTCAAAAGCTTCAGAGTTCTGCAGAGGATGCCAATTCTCACCAGTGTTGGTCAGAACCCGCCCGTCGGTAGAACGAACCAGAGCTTTCTTTCCGGTCGGAATTTTGTCGCCGTTGAACTCTACAAACGAGGGAACTTCGACAACTTCCCAATCGAGACCAGCTTCAACAAGCATTTGGTCAGGAGTGAGATCGTTATGGACGCGCTTTCCAAGACCATGCCAGGGAACTTCTCCAGCGTACGCCATAGTTTCAACCATATGAGACATAATGTATCCTTTCTTTCACGAGTTAGGTTGAGTTTGATTTAACAAGTATATTCTACCAGGTTTTGATTATTTTGTCAAATGTTTTTCTTAAGCAGCCAAAAGTTTGTCGATCGGCGTGCCGTTGATGACAGAAACACAGCTGTGAATACGGCCGGTTTCGACATTACGGATTTGCAACGGACGCTTCGGAGCACGAGTACGGAAACCGATCAGTTCGAAGGTGCCTTCACCGGGAATGGTAAATTGACGGCCAAAATCAGCAGAAGACAGACCCAGTTTGCGAGCTTTGTAGTGATCAAGATCACGGCGTTCTTTTGTCAGAGTTTCACCGTCAGAATCGACAGCCATGAACTCAACCCGCTTGCGGAAATTACTTTCAGTAAAACGACCACGACTGGGCTTCAGTTCAAGACCATGCTTGGCAGCAACTTTGTTCAAAGCTTCGAGAAGGTCTTTATTGATTTGTTCAGCCTTTTTGGACGAGATAGACATGATATAGAGTTTCCTTTTCCGATTTGATAAGTTAATTCTACCAGGTTTCCGTTTATTTGTCAAATGTTTTCTGTGAAAAAAACATCATTTAAAATCAACGGCTTATTGACAAGTGTCTGTTTCTCAATAAGGAAATTTTATGACTTCGTCGATGTCGATATTTGAGGCGTTTACAACGTCCCAGATATCCCTACCTGGTTCAAAACCCATAGGAACACCAACAGCAAAATTCTCGAACTGAGGATATTCGTCTTCCAGTAATCGACGAATTTCTCGTTGTGCCTCGTCAGAGGTTACAGCCGAAACCTCCACAAAAACCTTCTTTAAAACGTCGGAAGTTTGTGCGACGACAAATGCATAATATGGAACAGTAGCAGACATGAGATTCTCCTTAAGCAGCCTGGTTGCCTTGAAAAACTTGACCAAGGTATTCACCATGCTTGGTCATGACTTCGTCTATCGCCGCCAGGATGATTTCGTCCATCTTCTTTTCGACAAGTTCATAATACTTTTCGTAGAAAGCAGATTTCCCAGCCCGCGGATAATCGTGGTTCTTGAAGCGACTTGTTCTGATGCCGAAGACAGATGTGGCTTGACGGCTAAAGTTCCTAAGACCGTTATTGTAAAGATCGTAATAGCAATTGGAAGCTTTACGGAATTTTTCAAGAGCCTTATTTTTGCGCTTGTCTTGAACCTCTCCAGAGGCAGGAACAAAGTTTTCAAGAAAATCAGCAAATAACTGATGTTTGCCTTTAGAAGCCCAATAAGTTTGATTGATGTTCATTCCGTATTTCCTTTCCAATTGTTAATATAATTCTACCAGGAAACAGTTATTTCGTCAATAGTATTTTCACATTTTTTTCATAAAAAAATATCCTTTAAAAACAGGTGGTTAGAGCTAAGTGCCTGAATCTAAAGGATATGTTTTTTTATAGTGTAAAATCAATCACTTAGAGCTAAGTGCCTGTATTTGCACTGTTTTTTTAAAACCGTCCAGAAACCTCAGTATCATTTAGAGGGTGGTTCTGTACACATTTCGTTCTTCTGAGGTTTCTGGACGGCAAATTAAACGCGGCTTCGAATCAATCCAAAAATCACAGGTTCTTACGGCAAACATTTTTTCTGTATGAGAGTCAACTATACGATATACATCTTTTGATTCTGTATTAATGAAAGCCACTCCGAAAAAGAACCCATAGATAATCCCATAGCGAACATAAAAAATTTATCTTCATTCATTTCCAAATTCTCCTTGACAAGTGTTTCGTTGATGTATAGATTAGTATCTGTACTATGGAAACTATGGATCAGTCCAAAAGACACTGTCTATATTTTTCTAATCCTTTATATTCTATAACTTCATTTGTCATTGTCTTCAATGACGATAACATTTTGTTTCTAATATGATCAGGAAACCAATTGTTTTGATTGATTTGGTATAATATAACATCAATCAAAAATCCAAATCCAGATTTATCATCCCAAAACTTAATAGGAAATGTCTTTTGGTGTTCAATCCGAATAAAGATTGCGCTGTCAAATGGACTATTCTTTTGATATGTAGGATATGCAGACAGATATGGTGAGGTTGTCAATGTCCATGCATATCGATGATAATTCCTATCACCAGAAAGTTTCTTAACAATTTTGTCACCAGCTTTCTTAATATCATCACCAGGAACTGGACAGTGAATTTCGGCGAATGTTTTTCCGATATTGTTTCCTGGAATCCAGTTTGTAGGAAAGAGAATACAGTGATTGTTTAACCGGCCATCTTTCATTATGGCAATATCATTGTTAGTATAATAATTAAGCTTATTTATGAAAGGAGTTTTATCTGATACTCTATAAAACGGCAATTCTTTTTCTGTGATTCCCAGCGCTTGCACAGCATCGATTGTATCCTCAGGATCATCTTCGTAAATTAGTTTTGATCCATGAAGCATGCATTCTCGTTCACCTTGTGTGAAGCGATCCATATCTGTATGTGTCCTATCAAATAAAGGACCATCATAAATTTCAAAATGTGGACCTGTAGTATATGGCACACGAAAGATCTTATTCAAATCATGTAATTTTATACTCATGCCGATCTCCATCCGTGATCACGAATTAAATACTTGGTCCGAGGACGAGATAATGGTCGGGGAGGTAGGAATCGAACCTACATGGTCTCCGCCCCAAACGGAGTGACCCGCCATTGGCCCACCCCCCGCTCATTAACAACTATATATCAGCTTGGGCTCCATTCTTTGTAGATATACAGAGAAAAACGAGTTGCATCTTTCTTCAAGCAATATGATTGGTTTCCTTCCGGCCGAGGACCGCGATACATTTTGCGAAGACGATAGTTTTTTGTTTCCTCTGGATATTTCTTTTTAAATTTTTTCCAAGCATTTTTTACGTTATAATCCCCGCCCAAAAAGTCGCGGCCGCCTTCTTTGATGTGGTTATGAATGACCAAGCTCGTTGGAATATTTTTGAAAAGACTAACCTCATCTTTTGGAGATAGAAAACCTTTTTTCTTGAGAAGTTCATATGATTCCGGCCAGTCAGACTTAAAATATTCCATGAACTCATACTTGACACTGAAGGGTCGAATTTTGTTTGCATGTACAGCCATGGATGTATCAACGAGACGAATACCGACAACATTTAGATTAGAAACAATCTTTGCAGCACCTTCAAAATCTTTTGCGACAATACGGCGTGTTTCAGTTCGTGTGATTTGCAGCAATGTTTGCTTATATGTGACTTCAAAAACCTTCATGGTGTTTTCCTTATCGAATGTAAAAAGTATCGCCGAGAGCAAATTCGACAAACTGACGCATATAGTCGGCTTGTTTCCGGCGAGAAGAATTGCTCCATTCGTTTGTTGAAGTGCTTGTTGCTTCGCTAATAGCGACAAACAACCACCTCTGCAGCCGAGCAATATCCTTATCAGACAAAGTGTCGTCCCAGTTGTCAACGTCTCCATCTTCAAGGTTTGCCCATGCGCGAATTCCGTAAGTTTCAAGCATGGCGTCTGCGTCAGCTAGACGTGTGCCCTGATCCCATGACAAAGGTCGATCAGACTCCAAAGCTTCTTCAAGAATCTTACGGCGAGCTTTCAAAGCACCTGCACATTTGTTTTTAGCCCATTCACGGAGATCAGCATAAGTTGCGTATGACATGATATAGCTTTCCTTAGTAGTTGATTGAAACTTTGGGACTGTCGTCAACAAGATGTCCGACGGTCTGCATGATTTGAACCAGGACAGATTCGCGAACAACCGTATCCGTGGCTTCCCCAGCTAGAGTCGGCAGTTCATTTGAAATGCTATTAAGAACGTTTTTTGTGATCTTGACAAGATCTTCCTGATCAAGTCCAGTCCAGATCTTCCGGCCGTCTTTGTTGGCCAACATCGCGATAATCAACTGACAGATCGGTTCAAAAACGCGGTCGTTGACAATAGAATCGCCGCGGCGGGAAAACATTTTAAAGGTTCGCATCTGATTGTTCCTTATTACCAGAGGGTGTTTAGAGCTTATGAGAGACCTAAGCGCTCGAGGATAGCTTGAGTTTCGGCAAAGTTATTGATCACTTTGGTTTCATTGATATGGACATCGCCGAAGCGAACGGTGACAACGTGGTCGGTGATTTGTGTCGAATCAGTCGTCCGAACAGTGTACTGATCTTCTATGTTGTTTTCAGTGCACTTTGCAACCGCACAAAGATCACGGCCGAACTTTTTACTGATCAGAGCAAGATTTTCAATGTCAGAAGCCATGATACAGAATTTGTTCGTTGTACGATATTTGTTGATCGTTTTCATTCTATTGTTTCCTTTCCAATTGTTAATATAATTCTACCAGGAAAGGGATATTTCGTCAATAGTTTTTTCACAAAAAAATATAGTGCAGAATCAATGACTTATCTCTAAGTGCCTGATTCCACACTATATGTTTTTTTAGTCTGTTAAAAACAGTGCTATATCAACAGGTTGTCGATAAGTGCCTGTTTTTAAACGGCTTCGCGAAGAGCCTGTACTCCTGCTGCAACAACCGAACGCTTCGGTGTGCCGAGACGATACTTCGTACGAACATCACCGGCACTGTTGACACGACGGTTGGAATAGATAGAGTAACCATCCTTGCGAAGCAGAGAGATAACAGCTGTCGGATTTGCCAGACGATAACGTGCAGCAATCTGATCAGCAGTCAATTCATCACCGCGCTTAAAAGCGGCAATCAGTTTCTTAGTGCGACTCATGTTTTATCCTTTCATAAAGTTTCACACAATAATGACAAAATGTCATCAACTATATTATTATACATTATTGACTAGTAGAGTCAATGAATTTTCGAATATTTTTCCATAATTTTTTTCTCTACAGAAGACCAATATTCTACTCCCCATTCTGATAAATCATCTCTCTTGAGAACTGCTCTGACGTTTGTTAGAAGTTCTTCTATTGTATTAGAGGATAGATTATAGTTGAGTGATAAAACCTCTGCCGGCAACTCAACATCCCACAGCGAGCTTGACATTTTCTTTCTCCTTTCGATATAACTCTCTTACTTCAAGAAATTTAGGCAACCATTTAAAATTCTTTTCACAGAATATTTGCAGAACACCGTGTGGTGTAGCAAGTGCAATAATAGTCAATGGCACTTCAATTCCATATCGTTCTTCGACCATCTTTCCATATCCAGCACCCTGCATGAAATATCCGTCGATCCATTCTCGTTTCTTTGGTTTCTGAAGTGCTTTGAAATCAAGGATAGCATTTACCGTTTGATATTGACACACAAGGTCAGAAGTACCAGCGGTTTCTAGTTCATCACTATAGAGTGGAAGTTCGATTCCATAGATCTTAGAAACTTTCTGTTTAAGAACACGAAGCAGTTGTTTAAAAGCAATGTATTCTATTGGCATGAGAAGCTTTGAATAATCTGGATGAGTTGTTCTATTCAACTCATGAAGAATATACTCTTCACAAAGCTTGTGAATGTCCTTTCCAAAGTTTGCAGCCTGTCGACCAATCTTTTCTGCTTCTCTAGGTCCTACACGTTCTTTCCATTTTTCGAGACCATCCTTGGGACGAATCCCAAGGACAGTCGTCATAGAAGGATATGATTTACCATCAGGCGTAATATATCGACGTTCTTCGCCATTCTCATATCGTGCCAGATCTAATACAGGCACACGTGCATCTTCTAATACCAACTTGTAAGCCCCAATTCTTCTCTAAGAATGATAAATTGTTTAACCATATCTGATCTAACTATATCATCCTTTTCAAATTCAATGCAATCGAAATACGACATTCTTTTCAGTATTTCCATAAATGAATGAAGATGACTACGTTCTCTTTCTTTAGAAAGATCCGACTGTCTATAATCTCCTGAGAAGATAATACGTGAACTATCTTTCAGTCGTGTGATAATTGTATTGAGTTCGTTTCCGTTTAAATTCTGACATTCATCGACGACCACAATCTTATCTTCTAGATTGATTCCGCGCAGATAAGACGTTGTGCAAAATTCGATAAGTCCCTTTGATTTGAGATATGCGTATGCATCTCCTCTATTAAATAGTTCGCTACATATATCCGCGTAAGGAGCCTCATAAAGAGCGGCCTTTTCCTTAATGTTCCCTGGCATAAATCCAATATCTCTGCTAGGGACGGCTGATCTGATAATTGTGACTCCTGCAGCTCCCTCACTTCCATTATCAAGGATGTCTTGACACGCAAGATAAAGCGCAAGGAACGTCTTTCCCGTTCCACTGAATCCATGCATGAGTAAATTCTTGTCATTATAGAAGGAATTGATTGCACTGGATTGTCGTGGATTTTGAGGTACGATAGGTCGAAGTCTGAATTCATTTTTGGTAGACTTTTTAAGTTTACGTTGTTGCCGATTTGACAATTTTACGGGAGAAGGAGTGGCAACGGAAAGGTGGCTCATATGAACGTCCTTTGTTAAATGTGAGACTGAACATGCTATGTCCTCACCCAAAGTTCTAACGGCCAACAGCTTTATCTCTTGCCTTTCTGTATTTCTTAACAGCTTGTCGTTTTTTAGTTGCGGTAATACCTTTATCACCATACCGTTCGCCAATCTCAGAATAAGGATTAGCATCAGCAATACGTGAAAGCATTTCATTCCAACCACCGTCAGTTTTCTGACTATGGTTAACACCTGAAACAAGTCCAGGTGCTTTTGTGATAATGGCTATGATGTGTGGATTGTCTTTGAGATACTGAACCTTCTCATTATATGACATCATTTCGTCAAATTCTTTGCCGGTTTTAGTGTTTTCAAAAGAATAAATTGGCATTCTAATTTCCGTTCAAATCATTATGGATTTTTTCTATGGAGTTTGATGTATTCCACTGAAACAATCCTGGAAAAAAACCATGTAAACAGAGAACAAATGAAGCTTTAAGCAGGCGGAAAGAAATCTTTTGCGCAAAACAAAAATGTTCCCACCAACTTTTATTGACTACTTCAAGATGTTGTTTTGACTTTTCTATCATGTTCTATTTATAAGACTGCATATGTTTTGTAGTAAACGTTGGGTAAATCAATAGAAATATATGGCACATTTTCTGGAAGGTAAAACGTAAATGTTACATTACGATTTTTTTCTACTATCCAACAGATATATCGAACACGAGAGATACTTTCTTCAAATGTTGCTTTTGTCTCTGTACTATAATTCTCTGTTCCTTCGTATATATTGCTTTCAGCAATATTCTTCTCATAAACAAAAGAATCGAAACCAACTAATCGCAGATCTGTATAGCCACGTTTGATTGCTTCAAGAATAGCATTTGTACCAGCATTTGATCTTGGAGTAGAAGAAAACGCAGGAATTTCAGCCCAGATTTCTCTTGGTTCCCAGCATTCTTCTTCGGAAGGTATAATCACTCTTGAGGAAGGAAATGTGCTACATTCAATCTCAGTAATGATACCCTCATCAATAGCAACAAGATAATCTGGTACATTATAGTCAGGTGCATAATCTCTATAGATTGCATTACACCCAAAGATAGTCATATTGTCGTTGACACGAGCTACCTCTCTAAGATCAATATCTTTACGAGATAGGCCGTTGCCAACAATCAGTGCTTTATTTGGATTCATGACCAACAAGTGCCTCTATATCGTGTTTATCTAGTTGCACGAATTTTTTCTTTTCGCGCTTTTTTTGCTTTTTAAGAGCTTTCTTTTTACGACCACCGGCTTCTTCATATGAATAGTTGTCGTCGTCAAAATAACGTTTCTGGTTTCGAAACGTCTTTCCCATTTTACTTCTCCCATCCTTTGGCAATACCAGGAAACGCTTCTGCTACAACTTCTTTACTGACTTTTGAATATTGCTTTGGAAGTTTCTTGTCCTTGATGGCAATAAGAAGTCTTGCATCATCTGGATCAACACTTTCAAGCAGTTGAAAGAAGATGCGTTCGCGTTCAATAGGCTTTGACTTATTCGTTGGTGTTTGAATAACGTAATCCAGCATTCGAGCTCGATTATAGAGAGATCCTTGTAAGTCATCAGCCTTGTTCGCAAAGTTGATTGCCTCATCTGGAATATTTCCTTTCGGTAGCGCAAAGACGACACGCGGATCATATGCAAAACCGAGAATTTTCTTTAAAGCAGCAGATGAATTCTTTTGCAAAACTGCAACTCGATCTGCCTTCTTATTTTGCGCGGATGCTTCTTCTAGAATTTCTGATATACTTTTAATCATAGTTTCGTAAACTCCTGTGCACGATCTGTTAGATTTTTAAGTGATTTGGACATGAGATAGCCAAAGATATCTCTAGGTGGAGTAATACCAGCTTTCTCATACGCTTCAAGGATTTTTTGTTTATGCTCTTCAGGAATAGTACTAAGATCAATCAGTTCTTTATTCCGATTATACTTTTCAAGCATACGTTCATCACAAAAATCTTCTGGACTCATTTCAGCCCATTCATTGAGCTTCTTAGTCCGAATAGGTTTCTGTCTTTTTTCTGTAAGAAACACGTCATCATCCGAAAGGAAGTTTGGAATACCATCGCCGCCGTCACCTTTCATGATGTGCATATGAAGAAAACGAGCAGGGTTTTGTTCACGAAGCATCTTCTTTTGAATTGGTGCATACTGTTCTACATTTCCGTAACGCTGTAACTGCACAAAATCTTTATCGCTTGAGATGATGACAATCTTTTCACTGCTTTTAGTGACAAACCAATCTTCACCTTTTTCTTGAACAA
>Ga0129324_10001882_pt1 | contig 13195 bp, 4 predicted proteins | sample CPBDNA_7_FD_96879 | JGI IMG/M metagenome (GOLD analysis project Ga0129324, IMG submission 96879) | Freshwater to marine salinity gradient microbial communities from Chesapeake Bay, USA - CPBay_Spr_15_0.2_DNA | ecosystem: Environmental > Aquatic > Marine > Coastal | place: USA: Chesapeake Bay... | reverse complement strand
TAGCTTCTATTTTTACCATTTGTCATTCTATACAAAGAGTCTTCAATAGCCTCTCTTATATTTGTACCATAAACAGCTTCTATTTTGTTCATGTTTGGACCAACCAACTTACCTCTGTCCCAAGCGCCAAATATTTCCTCAGTGTTAGCAATAAATTCTCCAAGGAATTTTTTTCTACCTACACCTTCTGTAACATTATGTAAATCAGATATAATTGTGTCTGTATCCCAAAAATTACCAGGAGCAACCCACCCTTTGTCTTGACGACTCATGGCTTTCAGCCCATCCTTAAATAAAGAAAGTTCAGGGTCATTATTAACTAAGTCAACAAGCTTAGTAGCATCTCTTTTAGCAAGCCCAGGGACTTCTATGCCAGCTCCAACCCATATTGCAACACGTAATGCTTGATCATAAGTAAAGTCTCCATCTGGAGTCAATTTTTCAAGCTTGCTTTTAATATTAGGAAATGATTTTGTTAATGCTTTATATTCGTTTTTAATTGATTGTCTTGCACTATCCATCAAATCTACACCGTTAAGATATGGAATTAATAAAGCTTTGTCAAAAAATCTTTTTTGTTCTTCACCTAATTTTCCTTTCCCTATAAAGTTATAAAGCAATAACTCAAAGTCAGCAGCGGATGGCGGTACATATATGTCAAACTTATTTTTACCGGCTCCTCTTCGTCTAGCTACGATGTCTGAAAACACCTTGTAGTTTTCCATACCGGTATTTTCTTCAATTATCTCATTAAATCTGGTAGATATTACTTTACTAAATTTAATTTTAGCTTGCTGTATTTTTGATTTAACGTCAAGTACGTCTAGAGCGTTTCTAACGGCAGCAACATTCTGGGGAGCATCGTCTGCAAAGTAGAAATCATTATATCCTTCGTTTGCTTTATTAACCATCCAATCAGCTTTCGCTTGCGCAGCACTATTACCTAATCCAGTTATATTCTCCAAAGGTATGTCTATACCTATAGACTGTAAGAATTGATGTATTGACACTGCAGCATCGGCAGGTCTTGCTGTAAGTATAAAGAAATTCTCAGGACCGAATTTACCGATCATCTTCTTCATTTTTTCAACCATAGGACCAGGTCTACCGCCTACTACTTTACTGAATTCTGAAAAATCAAACACAGCTCCTTCTTCTAATAGGTTGGCTCCCTCTTTCGCAAACTCTTCAGCATTTAATTTGCCGGAAGTGCCATCAGGCATTGTATATAGCACACTACCTTTTGTTAAACCAATTGTATCATCAAAATCAAAAACTGAAATACCTTTTAATGGTTTAGAATAAGACGTTGAAGCTTTTGTAATAGCTTCATTAGTTATTAAATTTTCCTTAATTTCAGAATTATTTTTATATTGAGTAAACATCGCGTTATTAGAAGCGGCATTATCTACATTGTATTTTGATTTCTGTTTAAAATTTACCAATGTTGGAAAAATCCTAATTCTATTATAATCACCCCCTCTAACTAATCTAGCAGTTAGTTTAACATCGCTGTTTAATAACGGAACACCCAAATTTAATACATCTTTACCTAATGCGAATAATCCCTGTTTTCCAATATTAATATAATAAACGTCTTTGCTATTATATAATTGTTCTATTATTTTCTGATCAGTTATTACAGATACTGTTAAATCTTTTTGAAAACCTTTATCTCGTAAAAATTCATGCTGAGATTTTGTCATCTTATAAGGCCATGATTTCACGCTAACTCCAATACTTTCGGCCGCGTCTCTATATTTTTTAAAGCTATTGTTTTTGCTTTTTAATTTATTAGTAAGCTCATCTGGTAATATTATATCTTTAGAAATATAAAAACTATTATCATCTAAATCAAAATTTATTGAAGCGCTGCCCATTTGAGCTAAAGCATTTAATTTCACTTCGATATTTAATATGTCTTTACCTAGTTGTAAATTAATATCTCCATTTCCGGTAGAATCAAACCCTTTTGCTTTTTTAGTTATAAGTTTTACCCCTTTTAATTTAATCTTTTTTAATTCTTTTAAAATTATATTTTCATAAGCAATTCCTCTTACACCAGCTTTTATTTTTTGTAATTTTGTTACAAGGTCAATATAATCCTCGAAAGCATGTTGTTTAATTTTTTGTCTATTTTCTTCTGGTATACGGTTTAAGATGACTTTAACTTCGGCGGAATAAATACCATAGTCAGAAGCGGCATGAAACAATTCAGCAGAAAAATCATTAAATTGTTTTACTGAAATTGAAAATTTAACATTACCTCTTTCTACTTGACGAGCTAATTCTGTCGCAACATTATCTATCAATTCAACGCCAAGTCTTTGTTGATTAGTGACTAAAGCATTATATATTTGACCCTCTTTTTCAAGATCATTATTTATAATATCAAAAGCGGATTCTTCAGCAATAGCTTTAGCTAATGATTCTTTTCTACCACGTATTGGATTTCTGTCAGGGCCAATAACTTGCGCTAAATAATCTTCAGTAGAAACATTATTAAATACATTAGGTAATCTTCTAACTAACTCAGCCCCAGAAGTTCTACCTGCTTGATCTGTGGTTGTTTTCTCTCTATCTATCTTTTGACCAACCCAATCAGGATAATTTACCCATTTCCCATCAATTTGTTTTTGTATTGCTTGCGGTATTCCACCTTGTCCATCTTTAGCCATAAGCCATGTAGTAGTCATATTCTCTAATATATACTGCTTGTGCTTTATCATAAACTTTTTAAGTTGGTCGTCTTTTTTACCGCCCATTATTGTTTTAAGATCAATATCAATCTGTTTGCCAACCTCGTCTCTAATCTCGCTTATTATAGGAGTTACAGTGCGGTTTAATGTAATTGGAGCATCTATTCTAGACTTAACAGTTCTAAGTATTGTTATAATCTTATTTTCAATAGTTTTTAAAGCCTCTGGTTCAAAAAGATTTGATTCTAATGCGTTCTTATATTTCGGCTTTTCTTTTACCTCTTGGACAGTTTCTTCAGCTACCAATGCTTTTTCTTCCGTAACGTCTTTTTTAAATTCTCCTTCAAGAACTCTTCTTGATGCAGTGATAGCTCTAACAGGCAAATACTTATTAATATAAGCTGCCAATGGAATACCTTGCTTTGGATCATATTTCATGATCATGCTAAGTATTCCGCCATCACCAGTTTCTATCTCATCTGTTAATAATTCTTTGTCAAATCCAGGAGCATCCCTACGTTTATCAACGATGCGATTTGTAATTGGTTTAAATAATTTTATAATATCATCAGCTCCCTCAACGCCCTTCTCATTATATATTTTTTGTACTTTATCAGAAGATACTGCTCCTTTTTCGTTTTTAATTATTTCTTTAACCTCTTCTTCAACATTTACTTTTTCTTCTGCTTTCGGTTTTTTAATAACTTCTTTAACCTCTTCTTCCGGGGCTTCTTTAGCTTTCTTTAATTCTAATTCTAGCGTTTTAAGGCGGCTAGTATAATCGTCATAATCAATTTCATCATTATCAAATTGATCTTCTAATTTATCTATCTTTTTTTGTACTTCATTAACCTTAGTAATTGATAATTTTGCTTTATCTTGATCTCCGCCAATAACTTTACCTGAAAAATCAATTAGTTTTTCTGGTTGCATTTTACCAAAGTGAGCTTGCTTATTATAATCTTTTACAAATTGGTAAACAGATGCTCCCTGATTTTCTTTAAATTTAGGGAACCCTTTCGGTAATAAGTTATTTATAAAATTTCTAACAGCGTTTAAACTATCTGCTTTTAATTCAACTCCATCAGCTCCTAAGTCAGACAACGCATTTAAAGCTTCCTCATAATAATCTTCATTTTTTATAATTTCACCTTTTTCATCTCTAAGCCTAAGCCCTTCTTTACTTCTCTCTGCATAACTAGAATCTATTCTAGCTGTAACCAATGCCGATAAATTAGGATCAAAAGTTTCTAAATATTTTAATAAGTTTTCACCTGCTTTATTTATACTAACCTGGTCTTTAAATGCTTTTTTAACAGCGGAGTGCAATACCTCGTGAGATCCTACTCCTGTTCGTCTATTTTTTACAGAGTTTGGCACATGTATTAAAGCAACTTGCATACCATTGACGTCTATATTTACTCCTTCTGCTTGACCGTTATTTATTGCTGTAGCAAATTCTTTTTTGCTTTTAGCTGTTGCATTTGACTTGTTATACTCATTTATTATATTTTCATTAGCATTTAAGCCGTCAAAATCTAATACCTGTACGTTTATCCCGTTTGTTTCGGCAAATATTTTAGCGTTTTCTATTCCTGATTTTACTGATTTTGAGTAATAATCAGTTACGTAATTTTCTAATGCTTTATTCTTAATTTCATCTTTTGTTAATTCAATAGTACTGCTGCCTTCTAATTCTAACTGTAATTTCGCTGCATTTAATAATTCTTGGGACTGTGTATTTCCTAAGTTATTAAAATTATTAACAACTTGTTTTAGACTAGTTCCTTGCATAACTGTATTATATGCTTCGTAGCCTTTGGTAAGATCAAATTCAAACCTACTTTCTCTGTTAGTTTGTATATTGCCTTCTTTTATAATAGGATCAGTTAATATAGTTTCTCTTTTATCAACTAATTCATTAAACTTACCTCTATAGTAGGACTCCATTGTTTTTAGTTGAGTCGGATCTAAACCACTTTTTGTCGCTTCTATGAAGTCTTTATTTACTTCTCTTATCTGACGATTAATATTACCAATTTCAACAATATCAGGCATCGTTAAATCAACGCCTAGTCTATTAATTATATCTGTTTCGACTCTTTCGCTTTCATCAACTAATTCATCCACTAGTTTTTGAACAACTGGAGTTTGTAATGGAATAGGGATGCCTTGATCTAGCTTGTAAGATGGAATACCTGTTAATTCGCTTATTTGATTAGCTATTTCTTTTATTCTTTTTGTTTGAGACTTTTCCGCCAATTCGCTAGCTATCGCCCTTTTAACTACTTTTAAATTCTGAGCGCCACCAAAGCCTACACCAATTACACCACCAGTAGCAAAAGATTCTAAACCACCTTCAAACATATTTTTATTCTCTCCTAATAAATAAATATCAGAAAAATTATTAGTAACTTGAGTTCCTAATTCTGAGAGACCTTCTGTTTTAAAATTTCTAGCACTAGTATTTGCTACAAACTTCATACCTTCATAAAGTGATTTCTTAGGTATAAATTTAGAAGCCTCCGCTATGCCTTTAAGTATTTTTAATGTACCAAGTATTTCAAACGTAACCTCACTTCCTCCATATACAGCTTTAGAAGCAAACTTCTTATATTCTGGTAAGTTTAATAAATCTTGATCTTGTTTTATTTGAGTTTGAATATCATTTATAGCAATATCGTCAAGACCTAAAGATTCTCTATTTTGTAGAGCATAATTATTTTCACTTAGCCTAGTAATAGCAGCATCAGCATCAATAGAAAGTTGTGTTGCTTTACCACCATATCCACTAGCAAAAAATAACGGCATAGCAGCTTGCCCTGTAAAAGCCATTGCTATAGAGGGAGCATTGTTAATGACCCCGGAAGTTATCCAATTACTAAAATCATCGAAACTTTTAATTTCATCTACATTTACAGCTTTCTGATATTCTTTTTGTTTTTCATTTAATTCTGCTGCTCTATGAACAAACCCAAATGTGTCATTTTTCATAACTTCTTTTTGAGTAGTTCCTAATATAGCGGCTGTACCATAAGCGGAAATATCTTGTAAACCTACGGCTACATTTGTAATAGCGGATTTAGCAGCGGTAGTTAATTGGCTAAACCTATTGTAATTTGCACCAAAGCTTTTTACGGCTGGTAAAAGGACCTCGTTTGTCGTATTAGTATCTATTTCTAGTTCTAATTGTTTATCTTGCAGTGCTTGCTGTTGATTTTGTAGTTTTATATATTTATTCTGTAATCTTAGTCTTTCTGATTCGGTAGGATTTGATTTATATGCAGATGCTTCAGAATCAAATTCATTTTTAACAACGATATATTTGTCCACATTAGTCTTAAATTCTTCTGTAGCATATCTAACTTGATTTACTTTTTGCTGTGTAACAATAGCTAAATCTTTTCGTTGTTCTTCAGGAAGAGTTCTAGAAAATTCTGACGATGCTACTTTTATATAATCCTCTTTCCTTTTCTTGTCTAATTCTAATACCTTGTCATTATCTAACTTTCCTAATGAACCTGTTTTTTTCCATTCTTTATATAATTCAAACTCAGTATTATCCTCAAAATCCTTGCTAGTGACATTCGTAGCTGCGCCGCCAAAACCCATAGAAGAAGTGGTTGCTTTAGAAGCTTGATTAATACCCTCAAATTTTTGTATAAGATTCTTTTTCGCTTCTTCCTCTCTTTCTACTGGATTAAGATTTACCGGTGTTATTCTAGATATATAATTAGGCGTATTCTTAGTTACTCTATCTTGAACTTTAGTTGTATAGTTTTTATCTCCAAATTTATTTATATAATCATTTATTCCTTTAAAATCTTTTGGATCAAAATCGGTTCCTATTGTTCCTTGAGCTTCTATTCCAGTAAATTCAACAGGCTCTGCTTCAATTGGTTTAAAATTAAAAGTTCCCCCAAAAGTATTTTCTTCTACTTGAATACCTAATTGATTTAATTTTTTATTTAATCTTTCTATTGTTGCTGTTTCCTGACCTTCTTGTATATCCGCTGCCCCTACACTATATCTATTGTCAAAACTTATTTGTTCTTTTGCCTTAGAAGTTCTATAAGCAGAAGTAGAATCTATTTTTTGTTGCTCTTGTAATATTTCTTTTTTAGCTTTTTCTTTTTTAGCTAATTGTTGTTGTTTATATTTAGGACTTTGTCCGTATTCCATAAAACTTTTTTGAGCAGTACCTTCTGTAATTTTTGCTCCAAAATCTTCAACCCCAGAAACTAATGGCTTTAATACCTTTTTACTTGGTTTATAACCTTCTTCTTTTGATGGAGTTTCAATACCTTCTTTGGCTAAATTGACTATTGATGTTTTCGCTACTATGCGGTTTTCTACACTAGGTTTTTGTTTTTTAACAGATAGGCTCTTACTTTTTACAATGTCATTAAATGATAGTTTTTGCTCTTTAGCAAGTCTATTAATCTCATCTTCACTATATACTTGCCCGGAAGCGTCAATGTATTCTAACATAAATATTAATTTAGTTTATTAAAGATTTTTTGCAGTGTAGCCAAGTTGTCCCGCTAAGCTTTTTATTATTTCTTTATTGGATGCCCCTTGTCTTACTTCTACAGGGATTCTAATTCCTGCTGAATCTATTTTATACGGATAGTATCTCTTAACTCCGTTTTCATCAATAGCCACATCTAAATACAACCCTCCTTTGCCCGCTATAGTACCTCCTTCTTTTACTATCTTCTCAAAGTTTGATTGGCTTTTCTCTGTTTCTGTAGGCTTTTTATCTGCCGTTGACTTTTCTGGTTTTGCGGCTTCTTGTATATAGACATCTCCTTCTGGTTTTTTAAGATCTTGTTTAGGATTAACCTGTGTTTTATACCAATGTTGCTTATATTCTTCTAAAAACTTTTCCTTTTCCTGCGGGCTTAAACTCTTTTTGCCAAGTACCACGGACCCAACGGACGTACTTAATATATTGTTATTATAAGTTATAATTTCATTATCGCTCATTCCTGCTCTACTCTTTAATAATACTTGTAATTGAGGATTATTTAATACAGCTTGTTTGTCAACGTCGGCTGTCATTTTATATGCTCCTGTGTTACCAATTGGTACTTGAGTATATTTTACTTTACCATTTGCATCTTTTGCTAAATATTCTTCTGTTATATCACCTGTGGACTCTCTAACTTCTTTGCCTCCAACATTATCTACTTTGTGTTTAAAAATATTAACAGTATTTGCTAAAGTCTGATTTGACTTGCTCATATCAGGTATTTGATTTACATACTCTCCATCTCCATAAGTGCTAAAAGCATCCAGTCTATTTGCGGCATATTGCTTAACAAGTTTATTCTGATCATCATATACTTTCCAAACAAGTTTATCTGGATCAGAGTCTTCAAATATAGCCTCTTTTCTACCATTTAATTTACCTTGCATAATACGAATAGCTCTTACGTCGGATTCTGCCATTGCTTTATCAAGACCTCCTTCTACTCCTATTGGTCTATTTAAAATACTATCTAAACTAGTTCCGTACTCTTTAATCTCGCCTAAGCTTGTCCCGAATTTAGTAACCGCTGTGTTTATTTTTGCTAATTTTGATATAGCTCCTTGTCGATCTTCTATTGTGTTATTTAATAGTCCTGATCTTAATTTAACAGCTTCCTGTATTAAAGGTTCAAATGTAGCAGATAAATCCACTTCTTTATTTTCCGCTTGCGTTTCAGATAAGGAAGTACGTAAACTCAAAGCATAGTTTTCTACCTCACCTTGAATAGCAGCTAGTTTTTTAGCGTTTTCTTCTTGCTCTTTCTTTAATACCTCTTGCTGGCTTTTATAACTTTGTGCATAACCTGCAAAAGCACCAGCTATATCTTGTTGAAGATTTTGTATATGCTTAGCTGAATCTGTATCTATGTATGTTTCTGGATTTTCGTATGCTCCCATATATTTTATTTTACCTAATATTATGTACTATATAAAGCTATTATTTTATTATTATTTTATTATCCTATTTTAATAGGAGCTACAGAAGAAAGGCCTCCTGTAACGCCTGTGGCCGGTGTTAAAGAAGAAATAGAACTTACAGTATCTCTGCCTGTTGTAGTTGTTGTAGTCTTACCTTCAGATCCTTTAGCGCTCATGTAGGAACTAGCCACTGAAGCTATACCGCCTAGTGCCCCAGTTATTGCTCCTAATTGATTTGCTTTAGCTTGTCCTTCTTGAGCAGCTGCTCCACCAAGTTGAGCCGCTACCCTATTCATTTTAGCAACTTCTCTTCCTTCTCTAGCTCCAAAAACAAATTCTTTTCCTCTAGCTTCTGCTTCTTGAACTCTTTGAGCTTCTCCAATTTGAACGCCCTGTATTCTTTGAGCTTCTGCCATTTTCATTTGCTCCATCTGCTGTTCACCTTGAGCTCTTAATTTTTCATTAGCGGCTTCTTGCTGTTCTATATTAGCAGATATTCCTTTTTTGCTTTGTAAAGCTGCTTGAGCTAACGCCGTAGCTCCTCCTGCTCCTGCTCCTGTTTCTTTTAATGTATCTAGAGTATTTGCTAATGAAATATCTATTTGTTCTGCTTCAAACTCTGCAGCTTGAGTAGCTACTCCTAAATTAGCAAATGGATTTGTAATCATTCCAGATAGATTAGCAGCTAGTCCGCTAACATCTTTAACCCCTTCATAAGGATTTATAATTGCTTGCCTACTTGCTTCTAGACTATTTAATTCTTTTTGCAAACGAGCCTTTTCTCGTGCTGCTCTTTTAGCGGCTTTACCTGCACTTACCGCGCCAAAAATTCCGCCAAGTAATTGTACTCCGCCACCTATTGCGGCTGCTGCTACCATTGACATAAGCTATTTATTTAAAAGTTTGTATTCTTTGTATTTTTCGTAGGATGCACATGTAAGCATATCCTCTAATTCTTCTATGTTTGTTATATTATCTGGATTTGGATATACATTAACGAAAACACTGTCTTGTAACGCATGTAAAACTCTTTTTGTTCCTTCTGGAGCATTAACATAACAAGGGGCTATATAATGCTGAGCTCCTTCATCTGTTGCTATTTCTAATTCTCCACTTAATAGAAACCAGGTATGCGAAATTTTATACATTTTGCCTATAACAAGCCCGCCTTTTTGCATAAACATTTCTCTTATATATACACCTTCTGAGAATGAATGTTTTAAAGGAAACATATCAGAGTTGCCTTTTGCTATTAAAGGAGAATCCATTGACAGCATAGTTCTTTCTAAATTTTCTACCTTGTCAATGAAAGCTGTATTTATTAATCTTCCTTCTTTTTTTAATTCAATTTGATTTTCCATTCATTTAATATGATGACCTTATAAATTCAGTAGATACTGCAAACAATTCTTTTTGTCCTCCTGGATCTGTATAAGTATCTGTTGATAATTCAACTGTGGCAAAGTAACCTTTTATTCCGCTAATCGCGTCCCCATAAGAAATTTCTCCAGGTTGAGGTATACTGCTATTTATAAGATTTGCTTTATATTTATTTTCTTTTCTATCAAAACCTGCTCTATTCAAAGGCGGTATTAAAGGGGTCAGATCGCCAAATTCATTTCCGTAATCGTCATATGCGCCTTCCGTATAACTTCTTACCAATGCGGTAGTATCTTGCCAATTTGTCTGTACTCCATTCAAATAATCTGTTCCTGTAAAGCCAGAAGAAAAGTAATTAATCTGCCATCCGTTTGAACCTTCATAATTGACTGTTTTAAACGTTTTAATCAAGCTTGGTTCTTCATTGAATACAAATACTATAGAAGACTTAAATACTTCATCATAGAAGGTATTTCTCAATACGTTTGGACTATAGTGTTCCCACAATGCTCCATTATATAATGTATAAAATTTATTTCTTAAACTGAATATATGTGATGGCTTATAACTAAAGAAACTTGTAAACCCAGATACTTGCTCATCAAAAGATAAAGTTTGATAAGGACTCAAGCTATCCGGACTACTGTCTTGTAAAGATAAAACATATTGTTTATTATATATGTCCCATCCGCCTACAATTAAACCGTCTCCATATATAGGTGAATTTATAGTATTAAATTCATCTCTAAAGAAATCAACCATTCCGTATTCTGATATTTCAGTAATACCATCTTGCGATAAACGTAACACAGCATTTCTATTTTTATCAGTAAAGTATTTACGATAACCATAAACAGCAAAACTATCTGGATCTCTACTTATTCCGTAGTTACCAGCATAAGCTTGTACCTGACCAATCACTGCTTCTGAAGATGTAACTGTTCCTCCTCCTTCTGCTGAGTATATTGCATCTTTATCTATCAATGCTCTACTAACTTTTAATTCTTGGAATATTGTTAAGTTAGTATCTTCAGCATATAACTTTTGTATTGATCCATTAGCTGGATCTACACTCTTTGTAATATTTTCGCCAACTGAAAACTGATTTGTTTTATTAACACCGGTTCTAGAATTGAATATACCTGAATATATAAGTCCATTAAATTTAACGGAAGCAAATGTATCTTCTTCAGTTATATAAGCTTTAGCTCCGTAACCAACAGATGTATTATTATAACCTCCTTGTATTCTTGATTCTTCTATTATCCAGTTGCCAGTGTCGCCTGTATATACACTTGAGTTTGGCCATCCACCTAATTCAACAGGAATGCCAAAAGATCCATTCCAAATAGGTATTCCTGATGGAGTTAATGTTTTCTTTAAAAAGAATGTATTAAAGTATTTAACTTCTATTTGAGTAGCCATAATTTTATTATTACTTGTTTATTGTGTAATTTAGTGTATACCAGGTATATTATGCTGTAAATTCAACTGTTATAGGGGCATGTACTGCAGTTAATCCACCAGCATCTGTTATTTTAACAACAATTTCATATATCCCTAAAGCTGATTGAGTTAAATCTTGTAAATCACCTCGCTTATTAGGGAAGTTAGCATTATTAGTTATTGTAAAATTAGTTACTGGACTAGGAGATGGGGATATTCTTTCTTGTGAGAATATACTATATATTAAATCTTTTTCTTGTTTTAAACCTAACGCATTTGATCCATTAGTTCCTGTGAATTTACAAATATCAATTGCTCCTGATGGGTACGTTGGGTCTGGCGGCGTTTGTAATGTTATAGTAGGATTTATATTTGTTAATACTCCTTGCTTAGTTATAACAGATATTATACCACCTGATACTATTGTAAATTTAAAGTTGTAAGCTTCGTTCAAAGTAGCGCCGTAACCATAGTAGAAATAGCTACTTGTTTTTATTTTATAAGTATTAAGAGCGCTTTCAATAGTAACTAACTCGAAATTAGCAGTTCTATCTATATTTGCTAAATCTTTTACAGTCATTGTTATTGTAGAGTCTATATGAACGTCATTTATATCCACTGGATAAAACTCAGTTGTTATAAATGTATTTAAACCCATCGATTCATTATGCGTATATATAAAGTTGTCTATAGCGGCAGCTCCAGTAGTTCCTTCTAAAATAGCTGTATTTAATTCTTCAATCAATCCTACAGTACTAGTCTCCCAGTATAAATCTAATTTAGACTCAATTGCTTCTGTTTCCATTACAGCCAATATAATTGAACCACCGGCAATACCCATTTGATCTGCGGTAGATATTCTAGCTATTAATGGATTTGAATCAACCTGATAAAAATTACTATATCCAGAAGGTAATGGATCAGTTACTCCGAATAGAGCATTAACTGTGGATATAGTACTAGCAAATGCAAATGAATTACCTGGGTAATATTGTACATTACTATATACCGGAGGGCCAACAGTTTCGTCTATATTGACTACTCTTCCGTATAATTTAACACTACTTCTAAATTGTAATTGACTGGGCCCTACTTCTGACAAGTCTCTAGGCACTTTGTTTATATTATCATTTATAAGAACAACATGAGATGTTTTTCCTAATTCTTCGGTTAAATCCTCTGGATAAGCAGCCATCAAACCTGGTAAATATACATTATAGTATTCTTGTTCCATTTGTTTAACAACTATCTTGTATGAATACCATCCAAGTGGATTATATAAAGCAGAGTCTTTATCTCCATTATATAAACCTGGCCAACCTGTACTTTCATCTGGTACATCATTTGGAATTATTTCATTGAATAAAACCTTTAATGAGTTTCCTGTCCACGCATCTGAATTAAATGTATCATCAAATTCTCTATATGGTATATATAGTGATGCTCCACCAAAATCTATATCATTTGAAGAAAAACTATTTGAAAGTATTACACCTGATTGTCTACCAAATAAGTCTGACAGAACAACTCCTACTTGATAATTTCTATTTTCTTTTATAGAGTGATTAGGATATTCAATCACGCTTGTTCCTTCTCCTTCTAAAAAGCCAAAATTATATTTAATGCCATATCCAACATTGTAGTTTAAATATTGCGGGTATGTTGCTTTATCTTGGTAATTACTATATACTATTCTGTTACTTATAATTTCTTGACCC
>Ga0129324_10001881_pt1 | contig 13201 bp, 14 predicted proteins | sample CPBDNA_7_FD_96879 | JGI IMG/M metagenome (GOLD analysis project Ga0129324, IMG submission 96879) | Freshwater to marine salinity gradient microbial communities from Chesapeake Bay, USA - CPBay_Spr_15_0.2_DNA | ecosystem: Environmental > Aquatic > Marine > Coastal | place: USA: Chesapeake Bay... | reverse complement strand
CGCGGTGAGAATTCAGTAAAGGTTGCCAATGGCCTGGATAAAATTCCAAACAGTTTTCCAGAAACAGTCGACTGGGTTGGGATAAAAAGGTTACGAGATGTTATTTCTCATGGTTATGAAGGCCTCACAGAAAGAGCACTTTTTGATTATGCAAAGAGCGATATTATCAATGTTGAAACAGGTATAAGACAAATTTTAAAGCAAAGATATGGCAAGTAATATTGCCATAAGAGGAGTTTACAATGGCATCCATTAGCTTTGAAGAACTTAAAAATATAATCAAAACACATCCAGATTATGAAAAAAAATGGAAGAAAGGTGTGGATATAGAAAAAGCCTTTTATATTTCATTTTCGGAAGAAAAGCCCACTCCCCTAGATTCTGATGTTATTGATTTATCTTGTGGTAATTCAATTGCTCTCGATAAGGATAAGGAAGGTGTTGTTTGGGGCCTAGAAATTTGTTGAACCAAAAGGTGCCAGGTACCGAATGGCATCCACTAGACTAAGGCAAACATGAACATTAATGAATTACTAATAAAAACAGAAGATTATCTTGATGGTGATATTGCTGAACAAAACAAATCACTAGGATCAATGCTTCTTAGAGAATTAATAAAGATTGAGGAAGATGACAGTTATATTGTCCCTTCAAGTGTAATGAGAAGCCTAATAGACTCATTTGATATTTACTCTGAATATTGGGTAAAATACTTTTTTAAATATTGGGACTCTAATCTTGAAAAGTTTGAAACTCCTTTTAAGTAAACCAAAAGCGACCTGGCACCTAATGGGAACCATTTCCCAAATTAAGCCTAATTCCTAAAAAAATAGACTAAAGATTCTCATGTTACCCCCTATAATGGAGGTTAGGTTATAGAGGGAATAGGGTGTTTATTTGTCTTATCCGTCACGCGGCCTTTTTTTCTTCTGCCAATTAGCTCCAAAAAATCTGTTCAAATGCCTAACCTACTGAAATCCTTTCCAAAATAATTAAAATATTACTGTTTTTCTCTGGATTTGGTTCCGAAAAGACAGCATGAGAATATTCAAGCTAAAAACTTTTATACCAATTGATCGGGTTGAGTATCGTAAAAGGGTTCTACCCCGATTTGGCATACTTGTCGCCGCGAACTTTGTCTTTGTTTACTTCTTTGAGTTTCTCCATGAAAACTTTTTTATGTTGGGAATGCTCTTGGTTCTTAACTTCGCTATCACTTTAAAGTTAAGTATTCTTACAAGCAAAAGGCTTCTTTACTTCACGAAAGGAAACAAAAGATTATGGAAAGTCTGGCTATTGGCCTTTATGGGAGAAGTCTTTCCGCCTTACAATGCTTACCTCATCTATAGGTGTATGAGCGCTCAGGAAAAGAAGTCATACTCTGCGACTTCTCTTGCTTTAAAACCATTGGCGGTATGCTTTTCCCTTACACTCATAACTCTAGCGATTAGCTTCCCACGTGCCCCAAAAAACTTACCACTAGTCTTGAGCCCCGGTTTTAGCTATGTCTCTCACGTGCTCCTTGATAGTTATAGGGTTTTTAAGCTAGAAGATGAGCGAACAACTGAGTGTCTCAATTCTGATGATTGGCGCTGTTTTCAAAAGGCCACACAAACTGAAGTTTTTCCCGCTACCAACTCTGGAGCTGTTTTAGCAGTCTCTGCTGATGCTAATTTTATCTTTAAAAAGAAGAAACAGACTGAGACCAACCCTGCAATGAAAAGCTCCACTAAAAGACTACTTAAAATCTCTCGAACTCTCCTTGAAACCAATTCTTACTTTTTAAAAGAGAACAGTTGTCATAAGAGGATCACTCCCCTCAATCTCAGTGGACCTATTCACATGATGGTCGGTCTTCAAAATGCTTATATTTTACAAATTGTTGATACTTTTATCAGTAAGGAATTTGCTGGGGCCGCAAAAGCACGCCTAATAGGCATAGCAGATAGCTCTATTAAAAAAGCAAACGAATTAGAAGATAAAGAGACTTCCCGCTCTATCGCCAGCATTAAAGAAGAAATTCTCCATGATGCCTCCAACACCTGCTCTCCTACCATCAAATGACCAAAAGGTGCCAGGTACCGGATGGCATGTACTGGACTGAGGCCAATATGAACATTAGTGAACTATTGAAAAAAACAGAAGAATATCTTAATGGGGATTTTTCTGAGCATAATAAATCACTAGCATCAATGTTCCTTACAGAGTTAATAAAGATTGAAGAAGATGACAGCTATATTGTCCCTTCAAATGTAATGAGAAAAATAATGGATTCTTTTGATTTTTCGACTAAATATTGGAAAAAGTATTTCACACAATATTGGGACTCTAATCTTGAAAAGTTGGAAGCTCCTTTTAAGTAAACCAAAAACAACCTGGCACCTAATGGGAGCAGGAGTTTTTGCTCTGAAGTTTGAGTGCCGTAAAGTATTCAGGGAGTCTTAGAAGTTCTTGACCAAGGCGAGAGGCGGGTGGCGCCAAATATGATTTATCAGAAGAATTAAAAGAGTACTGGATTTTTTTGATGTCCCTTTTTCCCACAACTTGTGGAGTCTTATTTAAAAGAAATTGATAGCGATTTTCAAAAGTAGCGACTGCATCTTTATTACACTTCTTAACTTCGATAGTTAAACGTACGCCAGGAGCGCGAAGTGAGAGTTTTTCAGTTGTCCCTTGATAATGATATTGGCGCAGTCCGTACTTGTACTTAAGCTCTAGTGCAAAAGTAGAGTCGATTGTGAATATAGCGAAGAAAATAATTACTCTATACATTTCATCCTCTTAAATTCTGGGGCAAGATCATTAAGGGCGGCGTCGCACGCTGCCGAGAGCGGGATTCCTTTATTGATCGCTTCATTAAGAGGGCGGATGAAATCGGGTGAGTGCACACCATCGCTATTCATTTCAATACTGTAGCCGCCGTCATCTCCAGGTAAAAGGAGTGAGCAGGTAAATGGTGTTTCACCGGGGGTGGCAGGGTAGGCCATAAAGGTTAAGAGGTCTGCAGTGTCTTCCTCTGTTGTCTGTAAATCTCCCTCATGTTCAAAGAACATGAAAGGGGCTGAAGAAAATAGGGTTGAGTCTTCAAAGGTCTTTTTTGAACAAGAGCGAAGTCTAATGAATTCACTTTTACTGTCCTCAGACACTTCCTCTTTATCAAATAGGTAACTTATGAAGTGGCCTAGTTCATGAGAGATAATATTTTTTCCATGACTCTCATGCTCACAAGAAAAAGGTGAGACAGTGATGACGTCCTTACCATTATTATCATTAAAGCCCCCCATTGCTTGTTCAAAGATTTCCGCAGGAGCAAAATTATCATTAGCAGTAATAAAAGGTCCTGGCATACATAAGTTTTTAACCGCTAAGAGCGGATCATAGGCCCCATCAAAGTCCTTATTCATTTCTAGCCACTTAATCAAAACAACATTAGGCAAATATTCTAGATGATCAAGAGGCGGCAGCCCTCTCTCTGCCATCTGCATGCGATCGACTAGTTCACTCTCAAAGCCCTGCGCCTTATTTTTAGTCTCTGGAAAGATAAAATCTAAATTATCTTTTATTTTTAGATTTAAAAGAGCGCGAGTCTTAGTGCTAAAGCGTCTTAAGACGCGTTCATCATAATTTTTAATGATTCTAGGAAGTTCTTTTTGAAAATTCTCAACTTTTTGATCACTTCCATAACTCTTTGCCCTGAGCATATCTTGGCAATTCCTAACGACCTCACTAAAGTCAAAACTTTCATTCTCGATACGAAGGCCTGCCATAACCGTTTTTAAATCAAAGTCTTTTAAACTCTTACTTGCAAAGTTAAGACAGGGACCAGAAGTACAACTATATTCTCTTATCTTCGTCTCCTCACCTCTTAATGACTTCAAATTAAAGTCAAGATTCACAAAGGCCTGCACCAACTGAAAAGCATCCTCAGGATAGAGATCATCAGACCTATCCATTAAGAATGATTCAATAGTTTCAAAGGTGTCGTGAACCTCATAAGGCAAGAAATCTGCGCCGTATTCACTTTCATACTTATCTCTTAAATCTGACAACCTATTCGAAACTTCCGTAAAGGACTCTTCTGGAGTTAAAAGGCCACTTAGCGCGTGTAAATACCAGGGGCCTTCGAGAATGGCCTTATATTCTTTTGTGCGAAAATCCTGAAGGGCCTTTTCAAAATCGACTCCTAGACCGTGCTCCGTAGTAACAATTTCCATACGCTCATTTGCAGGTTTTTCAAGATCAATAATCGTTCTAAGAAACGGCTCAAAGGTGAGCTGGGCGTAGAGCATATTCTCTTCACTATCGTCTCCCATACTCTTCATACTCCCCTCGGGATCATTTAAGCGATCATCAAGTTCCTCGAAGACAATATCATTTACTTGTTTAAAATAATTCGCGATTGACTCAATATCGGAGGCCAAGGTCGGATAGCTCTCCAGAATACTTGCACTTGTTTTTTCGTTAAAATTTTCATCCGTTAGCCAGACAGACTTGTTAACATCTGCCTCACCACAAATATCCACAAGGCATTGTTGTAAACTCGCTGATGGCGCCCACTCTTCCTGACAACCATTAACGCCAACGCCTGCGTCGCTATCATTAAACTCTAACAGACGAGTTACTGGTGCTCGCAAGCTTTGCGCTTGGATTGAAACAATCAGAAGGTTTAATAGAATAACAAAGAGTGTTCTCACCTAGATCTTTTCGGTATTTTGAGAGGTGTACTAAATCAATAATTTAACGAAAAGATATATGAGAAAACGTTTAAAAACAGTGCTTTAGCGATTCAAATTTAAATTCTTCTCGTAGTGACGGTCTATGCTCTCAAAGTCTGATTGAAGGTAGAATTTGAGTTTTGCGACTTGGTTTCGAAGGGCCTGTTTTAAAAAGCCATTTCTTTCAAAGCGGATGGCGGAAGTTTTTATTGTCTCTTCTAGGAGAATTGGCTTCGCCCCCTTCCTGAGCTTATAAGAAATTAGCGTGTCTTCAAAAATGGGCACTTCTGGAAATTCTTTTAGGCTGATTAGTTCACGATGAAAGAATAGGCCATGATCGAGATACACAACGCCCCTTAGTTTGAAGCGAATATTATTTGAGTAAAAAGACGTGAATAAAAGGCCCATCTTTTTCTTATCAAAGCTATGCCTAAAGCCTCCCCATATTCTTTGGTGGCATTTTTCATAAAGACCCGAAAGGGCATCTTCTGTTAACAAAGTACGTGAATGATGAAGAAGAATCATTTCACCTTGTGCCTTACTCACCCCTACCTTTAAACGTTTTGATCTATTGGAATTTTCTAAAAGAATTTTTGTGAGAGAATAACTTTGTAGCTTCTCCCATGTCCCATCGGTTGAACCACCATCAACAACTAACAACTCTAGTTGAAAATTTGAATAGCTTAACATTTTAAGGCTTTGCCAAAAAAAGAGATTTTCGAACTCATTGAATGAGGAAATCACGACGCTTAACAAATTAAATTTCTCCTAGAACGCCTTTAGTTTAGAAGGAAATTTAGGAAAGAAAAACCCCCGATTTCCGGGGGCTTTGCTGGTGGGACAATGGCCGTGCAGGTATTGGGAGGTAGGCGCCCCCCAGTAAGTCATTCTTTTTTGAGCGAACAAGAGCTGATGCCCATGAGGGCATAGAAGGGACAGTATCCAATAGCACCAGTAACAAGGGGAATTATTCCGATGTAACCTAAGGGACTTTTTGGACCTATAAAGGCTAGAGATAAGACGCCAAGCCCCACCAAAACTCTAAATACTCGATCTAGAGCTCCTTCGTTCTTTGGCATTAAGACCTCCTTAGTGTCTGTTTCTTAACTTCTGAAATTACTTTAACTGAAGGCCATTAAAAGGAAACTGACCAGGATCAATTTCCAATGCGATCTTGGTTAGATCCTTGGGTGAGAGAACTTTCACTTGGTCAAAAGCTCTTGTTTTTGTTAGCTTTTACCTATGCAATTTTCTGACAATTTTTCTTTGTACGGCTTTACTCTTCTTAGAAATGGCCTCAAATATGACTATCCTTTTAGAGAGTGTCTTCACGCTTTAACTGAGCTTTGTGAAGAGTCATTTATCGCCCTTGGTGACTCTGAGGATGGCACAGAAGCTGAAGTTAAAAAGTTTCAAGGACTAACTTCAGTAGAGACTGTTTGGGATATGTCGCTCATGGGTGATGGGGGGAAAATACTCTCCCAACAAACCAATGTGGCGCTAGAGGTCCTCAGAAAAAAACATCATAAAGGCTGGGCGATCTACCTTCAAACAGATGAGCTCATTCACGAAAAAGATTTTGAACAAATCAAAAAAGACATTGAAACAGCTGCTGCTGAAGGCTGTGATGCTATCCGTTTTCGCTACTATCATTTTTGGTTAAATCATAACCAAATTGCCATTTCTAAAAGATGGTACCCTCAAGAAATCAGGGCCATTAAACTGGATTCTGATATTGTCTCCCATGGAGATGCACAGGGTTTCATAGGCCAAAGCAAGGTCTATGACAGTGATGTTCATATTTTCCACTACGGCCACGTCAGAGACGAAGAAAAGCGTGAGGCCAAGCAAGAACTCTTAATTAAAATGATCCGCCCAGGCGAGAAGTTTAAAAAATATAAGGCACGTGAAGAGAAGGCCTTTAAGAAAACGGAAACTCTTCCTTACTATGGGCCCCATCCAAAATGGATGAAAGAGCGCATCGAGAGATTTGGTGACGTATTTGAGATGCCTGAAAAGGACGTTGTAAAGGTTTACGACCCAAGAGGCATCATTGATGAAGAGCTCAAAGCGAGAATAAAAACGAAGAAACTAGAGCTGATCCCTGAAAAAGAAAGCGACTCTCTAAGCCTCGACCCCAGCTTTAAGGAAAGACTAGGTTTTGGCCCTCGTATCCCCACTGGAATGAAAAGTCCTATTGCCAGGCCTTGGAGCGAGAAACAGCGCATGGAATTTCTTCTGTGGTCTAAAGGAATCTCTACCTAATATACTGAAATTATTAAGTATTCACGGCCGCGAAAACCCCTTCTTTTCACCTTAAAAAAATCACCCACTAAGCCCCTTCAAGTCCTCTTTTCCTCTAAAATCGCAAAAACCTAGAGAGAGGATTAATTATGAAAGAATTGCTTTTAGCAGCACTGATCTGCTTACCGACATTTGCTTTAGATGAAGCAACTGTCTTTAACAATATTGTTGATCGTTTTGAAAAAGAAGAGCTTTGCCCAAAAGGTCCACAAGGTGAGTCGCAAGAAAAATTTTGGAAACGCCAAACTGTCCTCACTCCCCTAAATGCTTATCAAAGTCCAATATCTTATAAACTGCGCTACTCTAAGTTTGGTTGTGGTCTAGGAAAAAAAGGCGCAATGGTTATAGCACCTGGTCGTTCTGAGGCCTCTCCAGAATATTATGAAACGGCCGTTGATTATATTAAAGCTGGTTTTTCTCCTGTTTACGTTATTGATCACAGAGGACAAGGCCTTTCTCCTCGCGTTCTTAAAAATACTTATAAAGGTCATGTCGCTAATTTTATGAATTACGTCTCTGACCTTGATTATGCTGTTGAGGCCATCGTAGGTGATCTTAAGACTCAAGGCTTTAGGCCAGGAGTTGATCATTTGATGTATACGTCAAATTCAATGGGTGGCGGAATTGGTCTTGGCTACTTTGCCCAAAAAGGAAAAAAGAATCCCTTCACGGCCGCAGCAATCCTAGGCGCGATGATTCAAGTTAACTACCTAAGCTTCATTGATAAAGCGCCCACCGTACTTAACAACATGATTTATTCTGAAACTGGCGTCATCTCTCAGGCAAAACTTAGTTGTATTAAAAAAGAAAAGTGTGAAGAGTATGCACGCGCTGGAGTTTTTGGTGACTATAAACCGGGAACTAGAAACTTTGTTCAGTTTGATTCCGTGAAGAGAATGGAGAAGTATATGACCCATTCAAGTGCTCGTTATGATCTTAAGACTTATATTTGGGATGAGTTTGATTGGTCATCAATCATCGCTGATGAGTACGCCGGTGAAAATTGGTCTGGTCCTCAGCTTGGTGGCGCGACCTTCAGCTGGACTCTTCATACGACTAAGTTTCTAAAGAAAATGAGAAGAGCAAACTTCATTAAGAAACTTCCTGACATGCCTATTCTCGTTATGACTGGAACAAGAGATCTTAGGGCCTATAAGCCTTATAAAGATGGAACAACAGATCTCTCTCGCCATTCAAAATTCTGCGACAAAATCAATGCGAAGAATAGCTTTAACAAGAAGCTTTGTACTTTCGTTCCTCTTGAAGAGAGCTTTCATGAAATCTACAAAGAAACTGATGAATATCGTGATTTGGCGATAAAGACAGTTATCGATTTTTTTGAAAAGCAGTCAGAAAAGCAGATATAAGACGCTTGGTGCCAGCGTAAGTTTTTCACGCTTGCACCAACTCTGCATTCCCTATTGTATCAATAGTCATCATGCCCGCCCTTATTGTAGGAGATAAGTTTGAAATCATTGCTTTTATCGACACTTCTTATTAGTTCATACCTGTTCAGTAGCCCCACTATTGCTCAATACAAAGGCGAATTAAGTTTTACCTCTGAAGAAGTGGCCCACCATAGAAAATCGGCTAAAAAGTTAGTGGATACCTCTAGAAAGTGCTTATTGCGCCATAAAGAGGAACATTTAGATTTTTTTAAAAAAACATGTATCAAAAGTTGGCGGGGAAATAATAAATGTCTCTCAAAGTTTTATGGAGAGAGACGTTACTCCAAAGTGAAAGGCCAAAGAAGAAGTGATGGAAAGAAACTAGAGTTCCTCCCAAAGGAACTTGAAAAAGAAGGTTTTAATCCAGAACTCGTCAATTATATGGAGGCCACGAGTTGTGTAGGTCTCGCTCTTCAGTGTCTTAAAGAAGGTTTCCAAGCGACAGGCCAGTCAGATCAATGGACAAGTATTATGAACTTTGTTCGTCAAAATGGTGTTGGCGGAACTGCTCTTCAAGATGCTCTTCAAAAAATTGGCTGGAGTATTTATTACTGGAACCCATCAGCTCCTAACGTTCTTGAAGAAAATGCGGCAGCTTGGGATGCCGAAGAAAAAAACTGGCAATCAAAGGGCTGGCATCTTTATCGCTACCAGCGAGTGATGAGTCGCGGAACTTATTGGTTCAACTCTGTTGATAATGCTACTGACATGGTCGGCTTTGTGGATCAGATTCCCCAGCTTCTCTACAGCTACCCCTACTGGGTTGGGACGGCCAATACTGGCTATCATGTGTTTCCTGGTACTTACGAAAAGGTCGTTGAGGCCCATAGCACTCGCCATTTTACTGCAATTGATAACCTAGAGTTCAGTGATTTCAACCCCTTCGCTACCGGTGGAGGACCTCGCTGGACCAAGAGCGAAAAGTACCGCTCTGGATTGATAGCACTACCTCCAATTTTTTAAAATAATTCGAAAGATTCATTCTTAAACGGCCGAAAAGACTCTCATGAGAAGAGTCTTTTTATTATTTCTACTGATCAATTCCCTATGGGCCAATGAGGACCTAGAGAAAATTGTTACTCTGGCCGAAGATACCCGAGATGCGGTTGTGGAACTTGAAGACCCTCAAGAAGAATTTGTTCTTGATCAAGAGTCATCAGATTTTATTTTCAGTCTCCAAAATATGGATAAACAGATTGCTGCGATTGTTCCCCAATCTCTTCTTGGCTTTGTTCAAGGAAGTGGCGATGAAGCAGCAGACCCTTGTCACGATCAATACTCAATAAACCCAGAATTAGCTGATCGAATTCAAGGGCGAAAATTTCAGATTTATATGAGTGGTACATTTAGTGAAGGCGCAGACATGGGTCTAAATCCAGGATTTTCTGGGCGAGAAAATTTTAGAAACTTTATGGTGAGCGAGAGTCAAAGCGGTCATCCTAACGCCTACAATATTAGAACCGTCGGTTCATTAGAGACACTTTATAAGAACACAGAAAAGCCTAGTGACTGGGCCTCTCTCTCTTCTGTAGATAGAGCAAAAAGGCTACAAGCTTTTGCTACAACTTACTCTGGGGCAGAACCGAGTCTAGGATTGATATTAAGTGAATACGCTATTCGTGGCATGACTAACGATCCTTCAAACTGGAAATCTGAACTCAATAATATTAAAGATCATTTAAGCTTTGATGAGAAATTATTAGTGGCCTCTCATTTTGGAGGACGCTTTAGTGACAATTATAATAGCGATAGAGCAAATGGGACTGGTCCAAGAGCTGACGGAATCGTATCTATGGAAGAAATGCTTGAAAGCGTTCGCGATGGTGTCGCCGGAGGGGTTTGTCGAGACGTTTCTCAGGCGCAGAGTCTTATGCTTCAAGAACTAGGCGTTAACTCTAGTGATATCTACCAAGTGGCATACTCTACAGCAACCACTGGCCATGCAGTTCTCGCCGTAAAAGACCCTGAAAATCCTGATCGCATTGTGAAAATTAATTATGCTTACACAGATGAAACCAGTGACCGCACCGGTGGCGCTGTCCTTACACAAAACTCTACTCTCGCCGATTTTGGAACAAAGTTTAGAATCTATGATGCTGACGGAAAACCTATCGCGAGGGTTCCTACAGAGTTTGGTCAAGTCCTAAGAGATGCGACACGGGAGAGAAACCTAAGTGAAGGCATAACAAGAAATCACAACCTTCAGAGAGTTTATGTTGATACGCCAATAGGTGTCGGAAGTATATTCACCGGAACAACCATGAGTGGAGACAATATCGTTGGTATTGCGGTGACAAAAACAGTTACTGAGTCTGCAAGAAATGTAGTCAGAGAACAGGGGATAAGCCTTGTAAGAAGAGAAGGTGATCGCGCCTCAGTGACAGTGGATCAAACGGCACTTTATACGTTTATGAAAATGACCTATAACAGCCCAAGAAAAGAAATCGGTAACTTTAACATGGGAGTCCATGCAGGAAGTGACACTGAAGTCATCCTTATGGATAACAAGTCCGTTCGTACCGATGGCAGAGAAAAAAGTGGCTATAATATAGAATCGTCTGTTTCGGCCACAGCAGGGGTCGATGTTCAACACACGAGTGATGATGGAAGAGCCAGAATAGGAAGTGATCTAAGTATTGAAGTCTATCCCGATTTTAAAAGTGTGCAGGAAGGCTTTGGTGGCGGTGTCATGCTTGCTACCGACAGCGTTACGTGGACTAGTACAGTTGAAAGAGACATTACAAGCGACATGATGTTCACTGGGGAATCGGCAATCGTTCTTCGTAACATTGGAAATGCAGCAGTTTTTAAAGGGACTTTGGAAGATTCAAGAAGAGATATCGCTGGCACGATCAGCTATCAAACACCTCTCTCTGATGATATGCCGGCCTTTAATCCCTTAAGTAGTGAAACAGTTGGTATTGGCGTACAAAAAATCTGGAGAAGACCAGGTAATCGAGTAGGAAGTCAGTTTCAGTTTGATTATCAAAGAGACCTAGACTTTGATCGTGATTCATTAAATGCGGGCTTTGGTATTCAGTGGTAATTAAGAAAATAGACTAAAAATCCCCATGATTAGAAATAAGTTTTCACCATCACCAAATGTGTATTGAAAAAGTCCTGAAATCAAAAAACTCATCACAAAAGAAAAAACAATTGGCTCTCTATAAGCTTCTTTTAGCCATAGTAGACAGAAGATAATAAACGCTAGGAATCCTAAGGCGCCAGTACTTGCTAGGTGCTCAAGAGCATTATTATGAGCGTGACCTGCAAAGTATTGATGACCGATATCATGGCGAACTTTTATCGCGCGTGAGTTCGCTTCAAAATTCCTATAACCGAAGCCTAATAAAGGCTTTTCTTTAAAGGCAGCATAGGCCGTCTCAAAAAATGCAATTCTCTGCTCATTAGAACCTTGGCGTTTCGTAAAGATGTCCCTTACTTTTTCAGAGCCGACAAAGGCGCCTCCAGCTATAAAGAGAACGGCGACAATCCCAATTAAGAAATTCTTCGTATGGCCTTTTACAAAGAGAAAAGGAACACCCAAGAGAAAGCCAAGCCAACCGCCACGGGCAAAACTAAAAACTAATCCAACTAAGTTAACAATAAAAGCACTATAGAGGAGCCAGGGTGTAATAAATTTTTCAAAACGTTTTCTAAAAACCACCAGTCCAGTAATCAGAACCATGAATAAACTAATGCCATAGCCATAAGTCATATACATGCCATAAAGGCCACAGGCCCTTGTCGGGTGACAGGGTCCTTTAAATTTTAAAGGATTAAATCCACCCCATAGTCCAATGAGGCCAGAGAGTGTTGCGAGGGTGGTGGCCACTAAAAAAAGATTCAGAATGATTTTCGTTCTCTTTTCATTAAGCCAATTCTTCTTAAGATAATAAAAAGAAACACTACTCATAAGAGCAATAATAAAATACTTCGTCTTAAAGATATGACTCATGGGCCTTTCAATTTCAGACCAGTTAGAAATAACAGAAAACCAACAAATGACAGTCATACCCATCAGGGCATAAAAACTTGGTCTCGGACTAAATTCTCTTTCCTTAAAATTTCGAAGGCAAAAATAAACACCTGGTACTACAAGAAGGATATGAGAGATGGCCGAGAAGCTAACTGAAGTAAAGACCCCAAGAGCGAGAACGCAAAGACCGAGAAATGTAAGCTGATAGCTGAGTTTTTCTACTTTTGTCATACCCCCTAAGTTTCGAAGAACCAGGGGGATAATTCAAGAAAAATTCCTTAAAAAGACATTCCAAGCTGAAGATTAAGAGCGATAAACTCAAGATTTTCAATTTCTGAAAGATCCCGTCCTTTTGAACCTAGATCGACGAGCTCAACAGCGGCTCCAATCCAATCCACACCGAGAGTAAAATTCTCCCACTGCCACTGGTTACCAATCTTTAGAGTTGCTCCACCCTTTTTAAAGATAGATGTTTCTTTGGTAGTACTGCTAAAGGTTGTTGAATTTATACCTGATGTATATTTGGAATCTAAGTAGTACACACCGGAATCTAGATAAAATGAATTACCAGCAAAGATTCGTCCAGAAACCTTAACAACCGTTCCCTTGTGATCATCATAGAAATCATCAGCATCGTCTATTTTAGACACTGTTGCCATTAGAAGCTTATTTGGATCAAAGAAGTAACCAAATGTTGCTCCAGTAGAGGTCGCATTAAACTCGCCACCGGCATGTATAGTAAGCATAAATTTCTT
>Ga0129324_10001880_pt1 | contig 13216 bp, 9 predicted proteins | sample CPBDNA_7_FD_96879 | JGI IMG/M metagenome (GOLD analysis project Ga0129324, IMG submission 96879) | Freshwater to marine salinity gradient microbial communities from Chesapeake Bay, USA - CPBay_Spr_15_0.2_DNA | ecosystem: Environmental > Aquatic > Marine > Coastal | place: USA: Chesapeake Bay... | reverse complement strand
TTGAGTTTTTCCCAGCAACGATCATTACATTCCCAGGCTTTTTACTGACCATGACTTGTAAGAAATCATCACTAAGATTAACATTTACCTCCCACTCGGTAGGGTCTTCATCTCGTGAATTATAGGCAGATATTTTACTCAAAAAATCTTTTACTTCAGGTCCTTCAGGTGCAAAAACACTTATCGAAGGATCAACACCTTCATACATCGTCTTTAGGGTTAAAGCTGCATGAAAATGCCCGGGATCCAACGTCATGAATTTTACCGTTTTTGAATTATTTTTTTGACAAGAAATAAATAGAATTATTGAAATTAGTATTGCGAATTTCTTCATTATAAAATTAAAAGTATATGATTTTTTATTTAACGTAATTTGTTCCATAAGGTTTTCGTTGCGGTCTGCTGAGAAACGTATTTGCTTCATCGTCATTAACAAACATTTCGGTTTTTGGATTCCATTCTAATTTTCTTGGGATCTTCATTGCGATATGACTAATAAGACAAACTGAACAAGCTCTGTGACCAATATCTACAGGAGAAATTGGTGCGTTTCTTGTTTCTATGCAATCTAACCAATTTCCATGTTGCTCATCGATTTTGTATAAATGTGTTTCGTTTGCACCAATCACAGATTCTAGAATTTTAGGATCAGAGGCGTTTAAAGCTTTGCTGCTTTTTTCTTTATCAGTTGGATCAGAAGCCGAAGCGGTATAACTTCCTCTTGAAACAAAAATCCAACCTTCTGAACCTTCATAACGAATTCCATTAGTATAGCCTCCACTAGTGAGTACAGAGATTCCGTTTTCATACTCATGCTTGACCATAAAGTCTCCGTGTACATTCCAAAGTCCAGACTTTGGAAAACTAGCAATCGCCTCAACAGAAATAGGACCAGTATGCTCAGTATTCATTCCCCATGCCGCTGAGTCATAATGGTGCTGTCCCCATCCTGTAATCATTCCTGCGCCATATTGTTCTAATCTCAACCATCCCGGTCGGCTATATCCTATTTGGGGGTGAACTCCGATTTCTGTGTAAGGAACTTCTGGAGTAGAGCCCAACCACATGTCATAATTTAAGTTCTTTGGAATTGGCATTTCCGGGGCGTCTGGCCCTCCTGGATCCCCAGGCAGTCCAATTTTTACAGTGTGTAATTTTCCGATTCTACCATTTCTGACTAATTCTGCAGCAATTCTAAATTGAGGCATTGCCCTCTGCTGGGTACCAACTTGAAGAATGGTTTCTTTGCTTTTAACCACATCTACCAATTGCCTTCCTTCTTTTAAAGTTAAAGAGGTTGGTTTTTGCAAATAAATATCCTTTCCGGCAATGGCAGCTTCCATGGCAGGTTGTGAGTGCCAATGATCTGGTGTGCTGATAATTACTGCGTCAATGTCTTTGTTTAAGAGCAACTCCCGGTGATCATCGTACATTTTCGTACCGTTATAATTGCTTTTCCCTGTTTTTTCCTTATAAAACTTATCCACTAATATCTTAGCATCTTTTGTCCTGTTTGAATCCAAATCACAAACCGCCATTATGTTTGCTTTGTTGTGCCTCATCGTTTCTGGTAAGTCATGACTTCTAGCAATTCGTCCACAGCCAATTTGACCAATATTTATTTTATTACTCGGAGCATCTTTCCCCAATACACTAGCGGGAACTATCGTAGGGAATCCAACCATCGCAGCTGTCCCTAAAACAGTTTTCCCAATAAATTTTCTTCTTTTCATGAGTTCTTTAATTTTTATTTATTAATATTTTTAATTTTTTGGCAAAGGCCTGCCAATGTTGCTCTGCTTCTTCAGGGTCTATATTTCCTTCAAAAACCAACATTCGGTATTTTAAATTATATTTTTTCTGAGGCTCGATTTTCCATTCATTATGACGAATCGGACAGAATTCAAAAAACAGATCTCCTCGCCCATTATTACCATCTATAGGCCATACTCTCATTGGTTCTGGATGTGATTTATTTTCCGGATGACTCATAAATAATATGCCATTGGTGCTTTTTCCGTCAGCAGATTCGCCGGTCACGATGCACCACTTGGCTTCACTGCCGTCTGCAGTTAATCTGTCTTTGCCTGAAGAAGTGAAAACCGTACAATTGTCTTTGTGCCATCTTTCCGTAAACCGTAATCCCAATCCACCCCCGTAGCGATAGGCCTCAAAGAGAATTCCATTGGGCAATGGACTGCTAAATTCACTTGTATAATCAAGAATGTATTGATCTTTCCCGTCAACTTCCCACATTTTTATTTTTAGGTTTTCGTTTATTGCGACCTCACTAATTTCTCGGTTTTCCAAGATCAAGTGCTCCTGTTTTGCATCAAACGCGGTAAATATACTTCCAGCTTGAATTGAATTAAATTCTTTAAACAAAACCGTTCCTTGTCCATCTTTAAGATTCCAAAAATCAATTTTTTCTGAATCGACTTTGGTTCTGGTCCATGGCCCCCATAATCCATAGTGATGAAAGTGATCTGGAGGTTGAATTCTTGTTAGCGTATCTCCTTTTGGAGAAAGAATTGGGTGAACATAGCCCGATTTTTTATAGATAGAATCTACTCCTTTTGGAGGATAAGTCATCCCATAACGATAAGTGACCAGTGCTTTTTCCTTAGAAATTAATGTTAAATCCCCTGCTGTTTTTTTGTATTTGAATTGAGTGTTGACAACTGAATTTTTCTTTTTGATTAAGCAATACTTGATGCTTCCTGATTCATTCATGGGATTGTGTTTGAACCATAATTTCTTTTGTTTATTATCAATTTGAAAATTAATTTCTTTTGATTCTGAGGATGATTTTTTTAACAACACCACCCCTGTTTCAAAATCATCGAAATGAATGTTTTCGATAGAGACACTCGTAAGTCGGGTAGCAGTGATATCGTTTTTTTCTATTTCAAAACACATCATTTTTTCTTCCTTGTTAGATAGACTAACACAAGAAGTGAAGATGGCTATGCATACAATTGAGATCTTCATATTGAACTGTTTAAATTAAAGATAATTTTTTAATAAAATCCATTATCACCTTTTTTTAAAATAGGCATCAATTGCTCAACTTCTTTCGTTTTCATTGGAGCGATGTTTATATTTTCATAAGGGTCTAAAAGATGATCATAAAGCTCAACAACAGGTTCTTCATTTCTGAAAAATTTTGATAAACGATAACGATCTGTTTTAACTGAAAACCCATTTTTCCAATAGCTATAGGCAACATTTTGTTTGCTTAAATCAGGTGTTTTGATTAGATCTACAAAGCTTTCTCCATCAACTTTGTGATGTTGTTCAACTCCACATAATTCCAAAAGGGTAGGGTAGAGGTCTACCGTTTCTAGTATTGAATTTACTTGACTGTTTTTTGTTTTCAACCCTGGGACTTTTATTATTAATGCACTTTTTAAGGCAACATTAAAAAGTGTGTGTTTTCCCCAAACTCGATCATTTCCCAAGTGCCAGCCATGGTCTCCCCAAATAACGACAATCGTATTTTTATCTAGTTCAAGATTTTTTAATTCATCAATTACTTTGCCTATTTGTGCATCGGCATAACTGACCGCGGCATAGTAAGCATGTACTAGTTTTTGAGAATATGCATCAGAAAGTGGCTTAGAGAGACTTGCTTTTTCATCAGAGAGTTTGTAATTATTTAACTCTCCCATCTTTTGAAGGCTTGCAGGATTTACATTTTCAGGAATAAAGGGATCTGGCGCAATTGGAATGTCGTTTCTGTTGTATAGGTCCCAATATTTTTTAGGCGCATTAAAAGGCAGGTGGGGTTTGAAAAAACCAACCCCAAGAAAGAATGGCTTATTATTTTTCTTTAATAATTTGAGTTCTGCAATCGCACTTTTTGCAATTAACCCATCGGGATACCCTTCGTCATCGATATCAGCAGATTCATAAGGTTTTACTTGATTTTTGAGACTTTGACGATTTTCTCCATTTGCATAACCAAAAAAGGCATTCCAGCCAGTTCCCCATTTTCCAGAATCAAAAACAAATTTGTTCCAACTGTGTGGCATTTCTTTTATTTTAGAAGGTGCCTCGTTATAACCATAGACAAGCCCATCAACAGAATGACTTAGTTTGCCAATTCCTACAGTGTTATAACCACTTTTTCTGAATTGATGTACAAAAGATTCAGGTTTTTCTTGTTCTTTTTTGTTGGCCATTTCAGTGTAAAATGCTTGATTTGAAATATGCATTTTTTTTCTGGGCCGCATGCCTGTCATTAGGCTATACCTTGAGGCACCGCAGGTTGGAACTTGAACATAATGCTGAGTGAACAAAGTCCCTTCTCTTGCCAGTTGATCGATATTCGGACTCTTTACGATACTGTTTCCGTAAATCCCCAATTCTGGTCTTAAGTCATCAACAGCAATAAACAACACATTGGGTCTTTCATCTGCGATTGTGTTCTTATCTGATTTGCACCCTACGGATAGGATTGTCAAATACAATAGGAGAAAATATGATTTATTATTCAAGGATAAATTAAATTGGTTACTTTCGTGTTCGCGCACAATACAAATTTAAATGTTTTAAGATTATAATTCAAATTTGATTTAATTATAAAAATCTATTTTAAACAAAAAACGTTTATATATTCTTATGTTCAACAAAATTGTTGTTAAAGTTTAATTAAAGATTATTTTTGAAAAATTAATAAGTACAAATCATGAAAAAGATATTTGCATCAGTTTTATTAGTTCTAATTCCAATGATTGTTTTTACACAAAGTCTTTCTTCTTTTGAGCTTTCAGAGGAATGGTTGACTAAAATTGAAAAAATCGTACCCGATGGAAAAGGATTAAAGGTTAAAAAGAACATCTTAATTTTCTCGCTACACACTGGTTATAATCATTGGACCATTCCCCACACGGAGGCTGTGATGAAATTGATTGCTGAAAAGTCAAATGATTTTAATGTTACTGTTTCTAAAGATATTTCAGTTTTTGATAAGAAAAATATTAAAAAATTTGATGCAATTATTTTAAACAATAATTGTTCTAATAGAGAGCGGCGCGATCTTTTGTGGGATGCACTTAAGTCGGACCGCAATCTGAGTGAAAAGCAGCGGTTGAAAAAAGCAGAAAAACTTGAAAATAACTTATTGAATCACATCAAGAAAGGAAATGGTGTCATGATAATGCACGGCGGAATAGTAATGCAAAATAATTCGCTAGCGTTTGGTGAAATGGCTGGAGGTAGTTTTGATTTTCATCCTGCGCAACAAAACATTCATGTTAAACTGGTTGACCCCAACCATCCCTTAGTGAAAAGTTTTGATCCAACTGGTTTTGTTCATTTTGATGAGCCATATTTTTTTAAAAATGAATACTTAAATTATAATTTCAGACCACTACTTTATTTGGATTTGGATGAAATTAAAATGAAAAGAGAAAGACCAAAGGATAAGATTAAATACCTTTCCTGGATTAAGAAATATGGAGCAGGGAGGGTGTTCTATTCTTCACCTTCTCACAACGCCCAAAGCATGGAAGACCCCAAACTTCTGTCTTTCTTCTTGAACGGATTGTATTATGTTGTTGGAGCGATAGAATGTGACGATTCTCCCATGAGTAAATCAGAGTAGCGATCAATTCCTTTAGGATTAAAAAACTCGTTTAGTATAAAATTACCGAGGTTTTATTAAATATTATAAAAACTAGTCGGGATGACAGGATTTGAACCTGCGACCCCACGCACCCCATGCGTGTGCGCTACCAGGCTGCGCCACATCCCGAATAAATTGGATACTTTTTGTCGGGGTGGCAGGATCCTAAGTCCTCTTCCAACCGCCTCATAATCAAAATTTTATAAATCAGTTTCTTCAATGGGGCACCTTTTAAGGCACCCTGAACAGCCTTTTCAGACCTTCTTTCGGGCCAAAAATATGGAATTCTGCCAAAAGAAAACAAAAAAGATCAAAAAAATTACCTAGGAGAAATTGGCTGTATTTCTATTTTTAAATCAACATTACTCATTATGGCCGAAAATTATTGAATAATCGAGCGTACTTAGATCTATCATGATATTATTCTTATGTAATTATTTTGGCATAATATTCAATGGTTTCGGTTAGGGCTTCTTCTAGGCTATATTCTGGTCTGAACCCTAACTTTTTGAACTTTGTGACATCCGCTTGCGAATGTTTAATATCTCCAGGGCGTTCGGCTAAATATTTTATTTGGGATTTGGAATTTGTAATGTCTATGATATTTTCCGCCAGTTGTAATATGGAAGTACTTTGGCCAAGGGCAACATTATACGTTTCATCTCCTACCAAAGAGGCATGGATATTGGCTTTTACGACGTCTTTTACATATATAAAATCCCGGGTCTGTTGACCATCTCCGTAAATGGTCAAGGGTTCGTTTCGCAAAGCTTTTTCAATAAAAATAGGAACTGCGGCGGCATAAGCCGACTTTGGATTTTGGCGTGGCCCGAAAACGTTGAAATAACGCAAAGAAGTTGTCGGTACGCCCCATTGCTCTTGATACATTTTGAGGTAATACTCTCCATCCAACTTTGTAATGGAATAAGGAGTCATCGGCTTGGGTATCATGGATTCGACCTTGGGCAATTCAGGATCATCGCCATAATTTGCCGCCGAGCTCGAAAGTACAACTTTGCAATCTTGATTCTGTTTTGCAGCTTCCAGTACATTGATGGTTCCCATTGTATTTATGGATATGCAGTCCTCGATCTTTTCCAAAGATTCGGGAACGCTAACCAAGGCGGCCAAATGGAATATGGCCTTGGTTCCTTGAGCCAACTCAGCTAGCAACGCTTTGTCAAGAATACTACCCTCAACAGACTGTACATTTAAGTTGAGGATGTTCCTTTTGAAACCGGTTCGTAGACTGTCCAATACGACCACTTCATATCCGTGGCTGGAAAGCTGCTCGGCAATATGGCTCCCTATGAATCCAGCACCTCCCGTAATTAGATATTTATCCATTTTATGCATTTTCCCAATCCAATACTGGATAGTTTTTTTCCAAATATTCCTTGACAACAACAATATCGTCCTTGGCCGTGAGGTCGGGAACATGCTCTGACAGTGGGATACCAATGGCCGTTTTTGGATGGTCTTTCAATGTATTCAATAGAACCGTAGGTAGTTCCTTCTCATTTCTTATTGGATGTATTGGGCAGTTTTTAAGATAAGGGTATACCAAACTGCCTGCAAGCTTGAAAATGTTCATACTGACCCTTAGTTTTCCATACCTATCGGCATATTGCGAAGTTTCGAACTCGGAAGGCTTTTCAATGATATCCAACAAATAGCCAAATTCATCCAACTTCACCAGCGCAAAACGTTGAATGCGTTCCGATGGGAAATCCAAGGCATCCCGGTCATAGCTGATAAAGGCATTGGGACTGACCGTATTTCTTAAGGCCTCAAATGCCACTACCGAGTAAAGGTTGTCACTATTACAGACCGTGTACATTTGTGAATTCAGTTCAGGATACTGCTCTACGGTCTGGAAAAGAGCATCAGCCGTTCCGAATGGTTTTTCCCGACTTTCAGGAATGTACTGCGTTGCAAAGGAGATGCTCAACCCTTTGAAGTTGTTGTCCCTATCTTTGTTGCCATAAAATTCCTTGAACAGGGTTCCTTCTTCGCCTATGACGATATAAATTTTTTTATAACCCGCTTTTTTAGCATTAAATAATACATAATCCAATAATGGCCTACCCTCGGAACCTACCGAAATAAGCCCTTTGCTTCTTTCATTCGCCTGTTGAACTTCTTCTTCGGTAAGATTGGAATTGTCGGGATCGACAGGTTTTTTCATTCTGGAGGATGCACCACCTGCCAAAATCACTAAATTCAAATGTTTTGTCATTATATTGTTATTTTATAATTTCGATTCTTGCACCCGGATCCACGTTTACTTTATACGCATCTTTAGCCCCGGCATCCATTAATGCTTTTATAACCGTTTCCTCTTTCCCTTTGGGAGCTAATACTACGATGCTTCCTCCACGGCCCGATCCTACTATCTTGGCGCCCAATGCCCCCGCTTGAATTGCACCGGTAATCATATCGTCAATTCTAGGAACCGTCAATTTCAAATATTCTTTAAGCACCTGATGATGTTCATTCATCAACTTTCCTATTTCCATCGGGCGAAGTCGTGATTTTCTAAACTCCTGTAAGGCACGTTGGGTAATATCATGGTTCAAAACGGTAGCTCTTAAATATGTTTTCAAGTCGTCTGAAATGTAGTTCAAGTATTTTGGCAGTTCTTTCTTGGTAACCTCTGAGATGTTAAATTCAGGGATTTGTTGCTTAACAATATGAATTGCCAGCAAGGCTTTTTCCTTAAGCTCCGCAAGCACACCTGCAGTTTGTTTGGGTATTCCAGATTCTGCCACTATCAATCCCTTTAATGGTTTATCGAATACCTCATAGGTCGTATTTTCTCCGGTTTCAAGAAAAATGATATGCCCGATGGCAATACTGTATTGATCCATTTTACCTCCTGGAGCTCCATGAAAGCTCACCTCTGAGTGGTAGGCCAATTGAGAAATGAACTCTTTGTCAACAATTTGGTTACAACCAAAGGCCTCGATTAGAAACTGTATCCAAGACACCACGACAGCACTTGAGCTTGATGTACCTGCATTGATGGCAATATTTCCCCTTATGGTAATATCGTACCCTGTCGTAGGGATGCATCCATAGTCCTCCAAAATTTTCAGGGCGGCCAATAGGTGATCTCCTTTTTCCACCCTGTCAATCGAAGGATCTATTGAAATGGTTCGTACTTCTCCCATGTCTGGCATATGAATTACGAATTTTTCCAAACCATTCCGTACGGCATCAAGGGTAATATGTCTGTTGATCGCACAAGCAATCACCGGAAGTCCTAGATAGTCTTGGTGATCCCCAAATAGGCAGGTTCGTGCCGGGGCCCTGGAAATGATTTTTTGCATATTAATTTTTTGTTCAACTAGCATTATTTATTTTATAGTGTTTGGATTTGATATTCACTCCAAGGTCAGTATTCCAAAGGAAGATGACACATGAAAATCAGACCTTTCGGTTTTAGGGGTCACCCACGAAATCCAATTGATTTCAGCTTCTTTTTGTTTTCGAGATGGTAACGATTTGCAATCTCCGCGGTAAATACCTACCTGGATTTTGTTTTTTATCATTATTCTTAAATCCCTCAACGATTGTATGCTGAGGGTTATATAAACCTTATACCCGTTTAAATACTTTTTTCCAGTAGTGAGAATATGGTCTTTTGGCCAAACCCAATTATTATTAAACTTCCTGTAAAACGAGGCAGCGTAGTCCAAAACCCGACCGTTGGGGTCAACTTCCAGACAGAAGTAAGAATCCATTTTCTTATTCTCCCTATAAAAGATTTCAACTCTATCGGACTGCGCTACGTTCATTTTATCCTCTGATTCTTTATGTATAAGTACATTGTTATCTTCGACATCAAACCTTAGGAACAAAAACTGGTCATTGTGCAGGGTCAGGAACTTTGTTTTCGGGGAATCGGCATTTGACCAAGGTTGAGAAAAATCTTCCAATACATTGGCTGAGGTCCAAATACTATCTTCGAAGATTTTAGATGGTTCAATGTTTTGGAAATTGATTTTTTTCACCATGTAGGTTTTAGGATTCAACTTTTTCAAAGCTCCCTAGTTTGTTTGAGGAAAAGAGCAATAGAAAAAAATAGACAAGTAGGATCACCTTTTCCATTCTCTTAATTCTTGGGTGTTAGAATCAATGCCATCGATTTACTCTTTGAACCCTCATGGTCATATCTATTGTTGTCAGTGGGGTAGTTGACCACCCCATTGAAAGGTTGTTCTCTAATCCACATGGTTGAGGATCCTCCACCATCCAGATTGATGGCCTGTTCACATTTTAGTATATCATGCATCAGCATGGTCAGTTCTTTGACGTCCATTCCTTTGACTTTTTCACTTCTACCATCCTACAACCATTATCAGAATGCTGGCCAATAGATAAGCTGTCCTGTTCATTTTTCAACTGTCATTTTAACTATCATTATTTCATTACTTTTCAATTCAAGTTTCCCATTGGGCTGAAGAGTTTTGAACACCCTCTGATCAATTCTATCCAAATCCAAGACCCTCAAATTAGTTGCTTTGGGTATTGGGAACGGTAGGTTCTCCAGGTTAATATTGTAATCCAAGATGGCTGAATTGCCGCTAGGGTTCGCGAGTAGGATGTATGCCTTATCCTCTTTACTATAAACAGCGGAAATTCCCTGCTTGGACAAAATATCCACTGTGCTGTTGCGATAATCTTGGAAGGTATAGGTTTCAATATCTTCAATGAGTTCCAATATCTTAAAGGCTTTTAGACTTTCGTCTGTTGCCCGCCATGGAAATACACCAGTCATTAACGCAGTTATTGCAAAACTTTCCTTTAAGGTTTTGGATGCTTCGGGATGCAACGTTCCATATGTGATTACACCTCTAGGCCTGGCGCCACCAAAGCTCCATTCCAACGGAAGTTGTGAAGGGTGGGGCATTGATTTTGTCAACACCCCATAGGTAAATTCCATTCCGACCACGTTGTTTGCAAAATTTTCGGTGGCAAACATTGGCATTAGGGTATTATGAATGTTAATGATTCCGTCGGCTCCAACCTTGGCCCTTGTCCATTCCATTAGTTCTATCAACTCGTCCACGTCCCAATGGGTATAACGGTTGTCAGATATAGCTGCCAGACCCTTTGAATCTACTTTTATTTTATCCTTGGAGTCAACATGGAGTGAATTGCCGCAAAACAAGGGTACGTTCCAGTCGTAGTATACACCATCAAAATCATGATTGGTCAAAACGGTATCTACCGAATGCTTGAAAAACTCTTTCCACCCAGACTTCAGGCACATATGTACCCCAAAATGAAAATTAGGCCGCAGATTGCCCTGATCATCTACCATTCTGCCCCATTCCTTTCCAAATTGCTTAAATTCCGGGGTAGAGGGGTGAAGTTCGTGATTTGAGAAATATGGAATTGTGGTCAACCCCGCTCTATGGATATTCTCGATGGTCCTATCCATTTTTTTCATTTCTTTAGGAGGATATGGGGGATAACTGCCATCGGCCCAAAACAAACCACTTTTGGTAGGACCATCGTTGTGTAACGTCATGTGCCCGATGCCCTTCTCGGAAAGTTCATTTATTCTTTCTTTCGATAGCCATTTGCCTTCATTTACCCTAAATCCAAAGTCCATCAAGGGCTTGTTGGCCTTTCCTGTAATGATTGGAACCCCTAGGTAATAGTCGAACTCATACGTACCCGAGAGTTTGGCGTATCCTCCCTTCGGCAAATCGTATCGCGTGCCCAAATTAAGGGGCTGTATGCTCAAGGAAATACCAATGGGATCAAAAGTTGGAGCTACTTTGAACAGTCCTGTTCCCGATTCCCCGGTAAGTTGATAATTCCATTGGGAGAGGTCATCCGCTGAAAACCATTCCAATCCTTCTTTTCCATGATTTGCAAAAACCGCATATCTTGGTAGATTCCTCAACTTTAGGGGCAAATCAAAATGAGTGCCGGGCCTGATTCTTCCCCATTGCCTTACATGAGACCCTTCCCAGCCGAAAAGGTTATCCATTGAGGTGGCCTCGGACACTCCTGGGATATATCCATAATGGTCCAAACTGGGAGCCAATTTTGTAGACATAATCTCTAGGTAACTGACTTTTTTTGGCAATTCAGGAAAAATAACTTCGTGGTGTATCTTCACATAACCCCATTTGTAGGTGTACTTGGTTTTTAGTCTAACCCCTACAGATTGAAAATTACTGTTCCTAAAATTGGACAATATTGTTAATACGGGCCATCCTTTGACTTCCTCTAACCGATATTCTGGCAACGTATCATTGGCAGTGCTGTATTTTTTAACACCTCCATCGTACCAAGATGCCGGGGGATCTTCCTTTTCACGCTTTAAACCTAAATTGGCTGAAATTGGGGTCAATAGTAGATTCTTTTCCACGCCATGATTAAGGGATATTCTCTCTAGGGCACCGCCTTGTTTTAGATTATGGACAAATGTGTAATATGGAGTTGAGAGGGTTAATTTATTTTCAACCTTATTTTCTTCTACCACATATTTTTGAGGTTGCCAAGGCTGCTGTGCCCACCCAATACAAACAAACAGTAATAAAACCAAAACCAGTTTTCTGAACATCATTGACAAACTGGATTATGATTCTATAATTTCCAATCTCCTTTTCTCTTCCCATTTGCCTCTGGTAAAATCAGGAAAGGGTACCGGGGAACTACCCATTTCGATGGAAATTTTGGATAGCGGTCCTACCACTGACCAGGCCACCCCGTCGTAAATATCCTGGTCTAGGGCAATTCCTTTGTTAAAGCATTCGATGATCCGATAGGCCATGACAAAGTCCATTCCACCATGCCCTCCTTTATGCCGGTCAATACGCTCCTGTAGCCTGTTCCACATGCTATGCCTATATGTTTGTCTTAGTTTTTCGTAAGCCTTGCCTTCAAGGAAATGATGACCATGGCCATCCAATGACATTTTACTGGGGTAACCCTGATGATACCCTTTTGTTCCTGACAACACATTTTTTCGGTCGTAAGGCCGTGGTGTGACCACATCATGCTGCACCAATATTGACCGACCCTTGTTGGTTTTTATAAGACTATTGTTCATGTCGCCATGTGCAAAATCGGTGCGGTCGTGAAATTCGTTGTCTGCATCAACTGTACGTGCATATTCTGACAATGCACTCTGGGGGCTGCTCATGGAGACCAGATATTCGAACTTATCTCCCCTCTGAATATCCATATATTGGGCTACGGGCCCAAGTCCGTGGGTCGGGTAGAGATTACCGTCTCGGACGATATGATGCTGCATACGCCAGTTGTTGTAGGTTGCATTGTTGAACAGTCCTGCTCTTAAGTCATGGATATAGGCGGCCTCTGCATAGTTGAGCGTACCAAAAACCCCGGCATGGGCCATATTCAACAACCACATTTCCTCATCCCCATAACAAACGTTTTCGAGCATCATGCAATTCCGTTGCGTTTCTTCAGCGGTATCAACGAGTTGCCAGCAACCTTCCAAGGTATATGCAGCAGGCACTTCGACACCAACATGCTTTCCCTGTTGCATAGCGTAAACACTCATGGGAACATGATCTTCCCAAGGTGTTGCCACAATAA
>Ga0129324_10001879_pt1 | contig 13219 bp, 10 predicted proteins | sample CPBDNA_7_FD_96879 | JGI IMG/M metagenome (GOLD analysis project Ga0129324, IMG submission 96879) | Freshwater to marine salinity gradient microbial communities from Chesapeake Bay, USA - CPBay_Spr_15_0.2_DNA | ecosystem: Environmental > Aquatic > Marine > Coastal | place: USA: Chesapeake Bay... | reverse complement strand
AGACCTTATGTTATATTTGTATTCGTTTTAATTGAAATTTTAAGATTTAAGCCATTAAAAAAAATAGATCAGATTGTACTGTTGCTTCCGCCCTAGATTTAGTTGGCGATAGATGGACTATTATAATCATTAGAGATCTTTTTTTGGGGAAGAAATCATTTAAAGACTTTATTGGCTCCTCAGAAAACATATCAACCAATATTTTAACTTCTAGGCTTAAGTTCTTAGAAAATCTTGGCCATATAAGTCACATAAAGGATATAAATGACAATAAGATCAAGTTATATTATCTTAAAGAAACAGGGGTTGATCTGTTTTCGATAATGTATGAGTTAACCTCTTGGAGCTTAAATAGTATTGGTGAAAAATTCGATGAAAAATCGTCTCTACAACAGTTTTATTATAAAATACGTAAAAGCATGTCCAGAGAAGAATACATTTTATACCGTCAAAATACTTACAGAAAATTAAGAAAAGAAATTTTTTTAAAAAACGCCGTAGCTGATAAATAACATTTCATCGCGCTGAAGGACAACAATCACCATCAACATCTTTAGAATTTCCTGGCGGCACAAGATCATGGTGCTTTAGTTAGAACCTTTAAATTTGATGCTAATTGAAAAAACAATGCTTAATATGACTATAAATTGGATCCTGCAGCACATCAATCAACCCCAAAAGATGGAGATAATATTAATGGAATCTATGCAATTTCGGAAGCTGGTGAAAATAAATTATTGAATGTTGAGCGTTCCTACTCTAAAGGGAAAGCTTCAAATGCAATACAGATATTTTTTTCGATCTAACCCATGCCTCAAACATAAAAAATACATTTTTCTTGAAAAAGGAAAAGGGGTCGTGTGAAGTTGTTTCAAAAAAGCTACTTTCAAATAGAAGCAACATAAAAAAACCTATCGACAATATTGAAGGGATATGCTATGGAAAAAAATGTTAATGGAAACAAAACATTCTGTTTTGTATCGGATAATAATTTTTCTAAAAAACAGAAAACACAAGTGTTAGTATATGAATGGTTAGCGTCAAGTCTAAAATCAGGAATCCCTGAGCTCTAAAATCTTTTTTCTCAGTTTGGACTCAATTAGGATTGCAACCGTTTTCGTATCCTTTTGTAAACCATTAAATGCTTCATCATAAATCAACTCTTCGAGAATAGCTTTGTGCTGCTCGTTCTCAATCATTCCAAGTGTAAAAAGAATTTCGATGCAACTCATTAGTCTCTCAGCCTCCAACGAAGTATCATTTTTTAGATTTCCATAGTTGATTGATTTATTTAATAAATAAAAATATTCGAACATATTTAAAAACTTGGACAGAATTTGTATTGCTAATTTTTGGCGAATGGCAAATTTTTTCTTACCGAAAGAATCGTGATGGTAAAAACTATTATGGGGATACTTTTTCATTTAACCAAATTTAATGTTCAATAAATACAGAACAAAAAAGGGTTAAGTTTAAAAGGTGTAACAGGGCGGTAAGTTTTGAGGGGGAAAAAAGTATTTATAAAATAGTTGACTAATGTTTTTTGTGAATTTATATTTAATTGTTAAATAACAGTAAATATTGTAAATTATACAAATTATTCTAAATATTTTTGTTCACATGTGTTTAAAAATTAAAAAAGTAGGTTAAGCTGGGGATCATGAGATTTGGCGGGGTAATCGCATAGGTTAAGTATATATTTGAATTAATGATTAAACAATTTTTGTATGAATTTAATTCTTTATACATTGCGTATGTTATCAAATATATAAACATTTAACAACAAATGTATGGTTTTAAGGTTTTTTTTTTAATGAAATATTCTGAAAGACTCTTGAGAGTACTTACTTATACCAAAAAAAGCCGGCGTGCGTTGGGTATAGAACTGGGCCATGGAAGTGGAACTACTATTGGTTATATAATTAATGAAAGGAATGGCATATCAGCCAAAGTAGCTGCTGCCATCTGCGAAAAATATCCTGAAATTAGCTTTGATTGGATCATGAATGACAAGGGGGAAATGCTTTTAAAAAAGTCAGAGAGTGAGAATGATACACGATTTCAGAGTATTGATTTAATCGAAAGGATCAAAGGTCAGAATTCAAGAATAGAAATTCTAGAGCAGCAGGTGAAAAAACTAATTGAATCCCTTTCCAAGATTACTTAGCGCTATGAAACAACCTTGTTGTATTTTAAAGCACAATTGAAATAAAATCACAGTGTGAAATTTTATAATATCATGTGCGTCATGATCCAGCTTTATGAGATCAGAAAGATTACTCTGGTTTAAACTTCCCTTTATTAACATTAGTTAAAGACCGTAGGAGTAAATTGAAAACAAAAATAATTTTAGATTTTGTTAACACATCATCTCATAAAATTAATATATATTTATTGTAATAAAGTTTTTAAACTAATTTGTGCTAAATGAATAATTTTACAAGAAGATCTTTTATAAAATCTACCTCAATGGCCTCTACCGGCCTTTTTTTCATTCCTAACTTCCGCAGTAATGCTCCTAACAATCGATTAAACATCGCTGTTATTGGTGTTGGAGGTCGCGGTAAAGCCAATTGGGGCAGTGTTCCCAATGAAAACATTGTTGCCATGTGCGACGTAGACGACAACCTAGCCGCAGCAGGTTACCTTCTTTATCCAAAAGCTAGAAAATTCAAGGACTTTAGGGTCATGTTTGATAAAATGGCAAAAGAAATTGATGCTGTAATCATAACGACTCCCGATCACACTCACTTTGCTGCGACCATGATTGCAATGGAGCTCGGTATTGATGTTTATGTTGAAAAACCGTTGGCGCACAATATTTGGCAATTGAGAACAATGAAAAAGGCTGCTAAATACTATAATATAACTTCCCAAATGGGAAATCAAGGTCATACAACTGATGGAATTCGTTTAATTAAAGAATGGTATGATGCAGGAATTTTAGGACAAGTCAACGAAGTTCATGCCTGGCATGGTGCATTTAATTTTGGTCCAGGAAAATACTTCACCAAACCTGAAAGTTTTCCTCCTACAGTCGATCCCGTTCCTGAATATCTAGATTGGGACCTTTGGTTAGGCCCTGCAAAGTACAGAGAATTTAATTCTGCCTACGCTCCTAAATCTTGGAGAGGTTTCTATGATTTTGGAAATGGACAACTGGGAGATTGGGCTTGTCACACCCTAGACGCTCCTTTTTGGGCGCTCGATTTAGGATCACCGCACACGGTTGAGGCGACTGCTAAAAACCCGATGTCGGAACACGGCTTCATAGCAGATGAATCAGTTACAACTTTTCAGTTTGGTCCAAGAAAAGGAAAAGAACCTGTAACCCTAAAATGGTATGAAGGTGGTGAAAAACCTGAAATCAGACCAGAATGGGGAATTGAAAAATTTCCAAAATCAGGAATGTTAATGATCGGGGAAAAAAACACCTTAATGACTGGCGGGCGACCTAATAAGCCACAGCTTTTGGTCTCTCCGGAAGAATGGGCTGAATTTCAAGTGAATTTACCAGAAAAAACAATTCCAAGAATTGGGGAAGAAAAACCAGTTGATGAATGGATTGACGCAATAAAAAACAACTATTTGCCAGGCTCAAATTTTGATTACGCCGCTGAACTTACAGAAATGGCTTTGGTAGGTGTTTTGGCGCAAAGGTTTGTAACCAAGATTGAGTATGATACAGAAAACATGAGGGTAACGAATCGTCCAGAGTTAAATAGTTTTATCAAAGAACCTGTCCGTGAAGGTTGGTCTTATGGTGAAAACCTTTAAACAATATTCATGCGCATTATATTTTTTATTTTACTATCATTTTATACTATGGCGCAGACTGAAACTCAATCCTATGAGGTGCTGAAAAACTTCTCTGGTTGTGAGATAAGATTCTATCCTCCCGTAATGATGGCCAAATACTCCTCGGACAATGGTAGATCTGGATTTGGAAAACTTTTTAAATATATTTCGGGTAACAATGATGGAGAGACTAAAATCTCCATGACCACACCAGTTCATATGGAAAAAAGTGAATCGGAGAATTCTATGGCATTTGTCTTACCCAAAAGCTTTAACAAAGAAAACACACCCAAACCCAATGACGCAAGTTTGGTTGTGTATGAATCCGATAGTAGCCATTATGCTGCCATCGAATATTCGGGTTATACTGATGAAGTCAAAGAGAAAGAAAATACAGATAAACTAATGAAAATTCTCAATGAGCAGAATATTAAAATTCTTGGAGACTCCAAGATATTAGTTTACAATAGCCCTTACAAAATAGTTTTTAGACGAAATGAAATTCTAATCCCAATCTCTTATAATTAAACCTCATTAAATTGAAAAATCAACTTTTACCCCTAAAAAAAATCAATACACAACTTTTATACCTACCTAAAATGAAAAAACAACCTTTTTTTACCCTAAGCCTATTATTATTGTTTGCCCTATTCAGCTCATGTAATGAACCCAAAAAGAAAGAACAAGTCCAACAAATCGATTATCTCAATGAATCAAGAACTGATTTTGATAAGCGAATGAAGTGGTGGAGAGATGCAAGATTTGGAATGTTTATTCATTGGGGGCCCTATGCTGTTCCTGCTGGAATACACAACGGTAAAAAAGTAAAAGGAATTGGAGAATGGATTATGATAAAGGGAAATATTCCAATTAAAGATTATGAAAACTATTCTAGAGCATTTAACCCCACTTCATTTGACGCTGATAAATGGGCGGAACTCATGAAAAATGCAGGGATGAAATATGTGGTCATAACTTCAAAACATCACGATGGCTTTGCACTTTGGGATTCTAAAGTTTCTGATTATAACATTGTTGACTTCTCTCCCTATGGAAAAGACATTCTAAAAGCCCTTTCAAAAGCTTGTAAAAGCAGGGGGATAAAGTTTGGTCTTTATCATTCAATATTGGATTGGCATCATCCAAATGCGCAATCAAATGATGCGCCGCGATATGAATATAAAGAAAATCCGAATCCAAAGTTTCCAGACTATTACGAAAATTATTTAAAACCACAACTTAGGGAAATAATTGAGACTTATGACGCAGATATTCTTTGGTTTGACGGTGAATGGATTCCTGAATTCACCCATGAAATGGGATTGGAGCTGTATCAATATGTACGTACTTTAAAACCTGACATCATTATCAACAACCGCGTTGACAAAGGGAGACAAGGGATGAAAGGGATGAACAAAGACGACAAGAAATATGCAGGGGATTTTGGAACTCCAGAACAGGAAATTCTTGAAGGAGCCTCGGATTTGGACTGGGAATCTTGCATGACCATGAACGACACTTGGGGATTTAAATCATATGATAAAAATTGGAAATCTGGGGAAGTGTTAATTCATAATTTAATTGATATCGCTGCAAAAGGTGGGAATTACTTATTAAATGTTGGCCCTACAGCTGAGGGGTTAATTCCACAACCTAGCGTTGAGAGACTCGAAAAAATGGGGGAATGGCTGGAAGTAAATGGAGAGGTGATTTATGAAACTGAAAAACTAAAAAGCACCTACAAACAGGGAGAAAAAATACGTTTTACTAAGAAAAAAAATTCTGACATTTACTACGCAATCTCACTCGAGAATCCTGGAGAAGAATTTGTTATTAACCACATAAAGCCAAAAGATGGTTCTGAAATTATCATGCTAGGCCATGAGGAACCATTGGAATGGAGTTTTTCTGTTGATGAAGGACTCAAAATTAAAATTCCAATTATACTGTTGGAAACATTAAATGAAAAAATTGCTTGGTCTTTTAAAATTATTGGTCAAGAAATATAACCCCATAGATTATACCACCCTTCATGAATTTAAATTTAAAAGATAAAGTAATCGTTGTGACTGGTGGTGCAAAAGGCATTGGAAATGCAATAAGCAATGTACTCGCAGCGGAAGGGGCTATTCCCTTTATCGTGGGAAGAGGCAGGGAGGCTGTCTTGGCAGCAGTAAAAGGCATAAAAGAGAAAGGCGGAAATGCTTCTTATGCAATAGCCGAACTTACTGATCCCGAACAATGTAAGGCAGCCATAGCTGCTGCAGTTGCTGAGTTTGGAACGGTTCATGGGTTGGTGAATAATGCCGGCGTAAATGATGGCGTAGGCCTTGAGAACGGAGATGCAAATAAATTCATTGATTCCCTGAAAAAAAATGTAGTTCACTACTATTTGATGGCACAAGAAGCACTCCCTTTTCTTAAAGAAAATAAAGGAGTGATCATAAATATTGGTTCTAAGGTTTCAATGACTGGTCAGGGAGGAACTTCTGGATATGCTGCTGCTTGTGGAGGAAGAAATGCATTGACCTTAGAATGGGCTGCTGAACTTCTCCCCTATTCCATTCGTGTGAATGCCGTGATTGTTGCAGAAAGTTTTACGCCTTTATATAAAAGATGGATTGATACTTTTCCAAACCCTGAGGAAAAATTTAAAAGCATTGTAAACAAAATTCCTCTTGAAAAAAGAATGACGACCCCAGAAGAAATTGCCAATACCGTAACTTTTTTATTGTCTGAAAAGTCGAGTCACACCACAGGTCAACTTATTTATGTTGATGGTGGCTATACCCATTTAGATCGATCAATAACTTAAAACTAATAGATGAAAAAAACTGTTGTTTCCAAAGAAGTAATCATTCCATTTATACTGATAACGTCATTATTCGCCCTTTGGGGTTTTGCTAATGCTGTAACCGATCCAATGGTTCAGGCATTTAAAAAAGTACTCGAACTTTCAAATTCACAAGCCGCTTGGGTTCAAATGGCATTCTATGGGGGTTATTTCTGTATGGCGCTTCCCGCTGCTCTTTTTGTCAGAAAATATTCCTACAAAGTTGGAATACTCATAGGCCTTGCTCTTTATGCTGGGGGTGCACTGCTTTTCTATCCCGCCGCTATTACAGAACAATTTTGGTTCTTCTGTTTGGGTTTATATATTTTAACTTTTGGCTTGGCTTTTCTTGAAACAACTGCAAATCCCTACATTTTAGCAATGGGAGATAAAGAAACAGCGACCCAAAGATTAAATTTAGCGCAAGCCTTTAATCCTTTGGGACTGATTCTCGGATTACTTGTGGCACAACAATTTGTTTTAAAGAGATTACAATCTGACGATATTGCCAATTTTAGCACCCTCGAAGCAGTACAAAAAACACTTATCCGAACTTCAGATTTATTGGTCATCAGAAACCCCTATGTTATACTAGGACTCGTTGTCTTGGCCGTTTTTGTATTAATTTTGGCTGCAAAAATGCCACAAGCAAAAGGTGATGAAACTAACGCTCCTTTGGGAGAAGCTTTTCGTAAATTATTTAAAAACAAAAACTATAGTCAGGGAGTGCTTTCACAGGTGTTTTATGTTGGGGCACAAATTATGTGTTGGACCTACATCTATCAATATGCGGAAGCCATCGGTTTATCTAGTGAAACTGCAGCCAATTATCAATTCCTTTGTTTTATCCTTTTCTTAGTTGGTCGAGCAATAGGGACTTATTTTCTAAGATTCGTAAACGCAGGAAGGCTTTTGATGTTATTCGCGGGCTTCGCTGCGATTGCATCGCTACTTACCATTTTTATTGAAGGGTACTTTGGCCTGTATTCTTTAGTCGGAATTTCTTTTTTCATGTCTTTAATGTTTCCTACAATCTATGGTATTGCTCTAGAAGGTCTTGATGAAGAAGAATCTAAAATTGGAGCAGCAGGTTTGGTCATGGCAATTGTTGGTGGAGCATTGATGCCAAAGCTTCAAGGAATGTTAATTGATTTGGGCGGAAATGGTGTTAGTGACATCAAAATACTTGGAGTTTCAGAAGTTAATTTTTCTTTCCTTTTGCCTTTACTTTGTTTCTTATTTATTGCTTATTACGGGAATAAAATCTATAAACAAGCTTAAAGTGAAAAGATATTGTCTGGCGTTGGATCTTATAAATGATCCTTTATTAATTCATAAATACATCGAGCACCACAAAAGGGTTTGGCCTGAAATCATTGAAAGTATCAAGAATAGCGGGATTTTGGACATGCAAATTTATCATATTAGTGATCGTCTGTTTATGATTATGGAAGTGGGGGAAAACTTTTCTTTTGAGAAGAAAAATAAAATGGATAGTCAAAATCCTTTCGTTATTAAATGGGAGGAACTCATGGCCAATTACCAAAAAAATATTTCGTTTTCCTCTCCTAACCAGAAATGGGTTTTAATGGATAAAATTTTTCAATTGAATTGATCATTTTTTTATGCTTGGAGTGATTTCCTCTAAACTGTTTATCTACAACTTAAATCTTTTTAAGGTAGAGGGATAACAGACTGATTTATTCATAATAAATTATTAAATTTGAATTTATTTACTATATTATAAAATAATACTACTATCATAATAATATTTCTCATGGGGTTTACTCCTAAAGCTCAAACATATTATAGCTTTAATGCATTATTAAGGCCACTTCGACGGAAAATGATGCTTGCTCTATGGAATCAAACACTTTATCCTCAAATAATGAAGGGCTTTATGAACACTTTTGTTGTTGGAACCAAATCGTATTGAAGCTTTTAAAAAATTTAACACTTGTGAATTTTAAATTATTTAAGTACCTGTTATTTTTGGTTAGCTCTTTAGTCTTTAGCCAAGAGGTTGTGTTTTCTTCGCCTTTAAGCTTGGTGAAAACTTATGAAAACGGGATTTCAATGACTTACAATATGGGTCAGGCTTTTATTGGCACTCAATCCAATGGGCTTTCGTTAAACAGTGGCTTTTTAAATTTATTAGGTTCCGCGACAACCATAACCGTATCTTTGACTTCTTCCGCTTCAGATAATGAAATCTCAAACTCAGAAGTAGTTACCATTACCGCTACTTTCTCTCAGGCGATGTCGCCTACCCCTACCATTTCACTATCAGGTATCGTTTCAGATGTATTCATGACAGAAACTAGTAATTCCTTTACTTGGATGTATTCTTGGACTCAAACCACGACAACGTTTTTCAAAACCGTGGCAACTGTTTCTGGAACCTCTATTTCGGGCATTACCTATAGTGGGTCTGAAAGTTTAACGCTCAATATTAAGAATGGAATTGCACCCAGTGGAAGTGGAAATGCTGAAAGTCCATATTTGATTGGCACATTTGAGAATTTAATATGGATTGGTGAAGATTCGACAAGATGGAATAAACATTACCTTCAGATTAAAAATATTGATGCATCTCCGACCAAATATTGGAATGATATTGAAACCGATAACTCAATCTTTGAAGGTTGGAAGCCGATAGGAAATGCCGCTACACCATTTACAGGTAGCTACATAGGTGATTGGTATGAAATACACAACCTTCACATTAATAGATTAAGCGAATCAGATGTTGGATTCTTTGGAAAAGTAAGCAGTCCAAGTAATGGTAATTCTGAAATCAAAAATATGATTCTCTCAGATATTTCAATTGTTGGGAATGCAAGAGTTGGAGGGCTCATTGGTGAACTAAAAGGAGACGAAAATCAAAACATTCTTGTTACGAATTCTAGGGTTGATGGCGGTATAGTCATCGGAAAAGAAAATGTAGGTGGTTTCGTAGGATTGATTGATGATTATGCAAAAATAACTTTAAGTTCTTCAGATGCTTATGTGGAAGGTCACGATATCAGTGGCGTATGTGCTCAGGCATTTGGAATTGCTGTTGGAGGGTTTGCGGGAAAAATAAATAATCATGGAGAAATAACCCACAGTACTTCTTATGGAAATGTTAACGCTAAAGACATCGTAGGCGGATTTGTTGGGGAAATAGGAGCTAATTCAAGAATTGAGAATTCTTTTTCTAGAGGATCCGTGTCAGTTTGTATTAACAGTACTGGAATAGCAGGAGGTTTCGTAGGATTTGATGATACAGGAAACAGTGATTTTGGACGGAAATTCACTTACAGTACCGGAGGTGTAAGTGGAAACAGTGCTTCAATTGGTGGTGCCTCTGGGGCAACAAATTCAACACCAAGCAGTAGAAATAATTTTTGGGATTCACAAACTTCAAATTTATCAGTGAGCTCTTCAAATGCAACGAATGTTGAAGCACCTGAAACAAGCCAAAAACTTAAAAACAAGAACACTTATAACGGCTGGGACTTTGAAAACTCTTGGTTGATCACAGGAAATCTTAACGATTCGTATCCTATTATTAGAGGAAATAATCAGTTTTCATTAGTAGCTGCAACGATTAATTTAATTTCTGGTGTAGTAACAGTTTCACTTTCAGAACCTATAAATTCAGGGTCATCCAGTACAAGTGAAACCATAACCGCTGCTGACCTATTAGTGTCATTATTAAGTGACACCAATAGTTCTGTAACCAACGTTGTTTCAACTCCAATAGAATTAACTCTAGAAAATGATAATAAAGTGTTTTCGTTTGTCATTTCCTATACAGGAATTTTTGATGGAGACGAAGTTTTAAAAATAGGACCTAGAGAGGACGATAGTGTGTCAGGAAATAGCTCAGGGAATGTTTCTTCTAGTTTATATTTTACAATTAATTCTTCAGAGTTTTATGTGGATTCAATAATACCGACTGTAACTTTGAGTCACACGCCTACTGAAACCCTTTTAATAAATTCAGATACACTTACGATTTCTGCGACTTTTAGTGAAGCCATGCAATCGACTCCCACGATAAACATAACGGGCATCGTGACCAACAGTTTAATGAGTGCTACTTCTAGCGCATCAGTTTGGACTTATTTCTGGACTGTTTCAACAACTTTAAGTGGGGAGGTAAGTGCCGTAGTTTCAGGAAGTGATTTGGCTGGAAATGCTTATTCAGGAACTGAAAGTATAACCTTTATAATTGACAACAGCTTGCCGACTGTAACGTTGTCAAGATCAGACAATGGCGGCATTCTAACCAACTCTAATGTGGTGACACTTACAGCTGTTTTCAGCGAAGCGATGCGAGAAACACCTACACTTACTATTTCAGGAGTGCTAACAGACATCCTGATGACAGCTACCACGAGTGCCTCAGTTTGGACCTATTTTTGGACGGTTTCAACAACATTAAACGGTGAGGTAAGTGCCGTGGTTTCAGGAAGTGATCTATTGGGCAATCCTTATTCAGGATCGGATGAATTAACTTTTACGTTAGACAATTTAGGTCCTTCTGTCACACTAACCAGTTCGGATGATGATAAAGTCGTTTCAATTAATGATGACATAACAATTACCGCAAACTTTAATGAAGATGTTCGGAACACCCCTACCATTAGTATTACAGGTGTAGTGTCGGATAGTTTAATGACGGCAACCACATCCGCTACATGGACATATTTATGGACAGTTTCATCAACCACTAATACGACTTTTTCAGCTACCGTTTCAGGATCAGACCTTTTTGGAAATCCATACAATGGAACTGAGAGCATTACGTTTACTAAAGATCAGTTTGGACCTGAGATACTCTCGGTGGTTACAGACCCAGCCATGGAATATCTCGATGTGTCTTTCAGTGAAGGTGTTTATAGTTTAAACAAAAGTTTAAGTGGTGTACTTTCGACTTCTTTTGTTATTTACAAAGGGGATGATGAGAACTCCGGGATCACAATAACTAATATTTCTTTGGCTGGTGCAACAAATGGTTTAACTGGTGGGGAGCTACTCTTAAGATTATCAATCGATATCCCAGCAGGAACTCCTTTAGGTGATGTCTATTATTTAACAGCAGTTGCTTCTGCTGTATTTGATATAGATCTAAATCCGATGTCTACAATTCAAAACAACAACATAATTGTTCTAGACGACGATAAAGACAACGATGGCGTAAAAGACATATTCGATAAGTGCCCTAAAACTCCTGAGGGAGAAGAAGTTAATGAAACTGGTTGTGCCTTCTTCGAAGTTGATACAGACCTCGATGCAATACCAGATGTTGACGATAATTGTCCATTAATAAACAATCCTCTTCAGGAAGATCGAGATAATGATGGGCAAGGAGACTTGTGTGATCCAGACCCAATTATTAAAATCACCTCCATTCCGACTGAAGAGACTGTAGCGCTAGGAACAATAGTTGGTACGATCTCAACCTCTGATTTAAATAATTCAGAAATCACCCTTAGTATTCAAGATGAATTAAGTCTTTTTGCTTTGGAAGGAAATAACATCATTTTGACTGGAGAACTCGATTTTGAAGCGATAGAATCCCATATGATAACTATTTCTGCGAATAGTAAGTTTGGGTCATCGGTTTTAACAGTTTTGATAAAAGTAATCGATGTGCCAAATACCACGTATGATGCTAGTTTTTATGTGTCAATTTTTAAGGTTGATGGAAAAACAAGATCTGACATAACGACTAAAGGCTATAAGAGATTTCATAACCCATATAATCGAGGTGTTGGAAAATGGAAAATCAGAAAAAACATATCAGGAGGAGCAGATGCAAAACTATTTGTAATCAAAGTCCCACCCCCAGTTTCTAAGAGAAATGAAGAGGAGTCTGAAGAATATCTGGCATTTATTGATACTCCCAGTTTTGATAATCCAATGGATCACAATAAGGACAATATTTATGAAGTTGATGTGGAGTATTTCAACACAGAAGATGGAGCGCCAGAAATCGCTGTACCGATCACTCAATTCCAACTTCAGGTTGCAGAAGGAACCAATACCGTTCTAGAATTGCAATCCAGATTGGCACTTCCTACTGATGACACAGATGGTGATGGTATTCCAGATGTAGAGGATAATAGTCCTGTGGTTGCCAATCCAGATCAAGAAGATCTCGATGGAGATGGTATTGGAGATGTGTCTGATGACTTTGACCAAGATGGTGTTTGGAATCCAGATGATGATTGTTCCGAAACTACCCTGGGTAGAAGAGTAGGTGCAGATGGATGTGAAATTTTCTATTTATCGTCTGAGAACTTCAAACTCTATAAAACTGAAAAATGCCCAGGTGGGAACTCCATTACTATTGAGTCTCAAGACTTCTCAAATATCTTTAATATTGATGTTACGGGTGCAATAAACAAACAAGAAAATTTCCAAGGAAGTCGATGGAAATTAGAAAACCTATCGGGAGGGAACTATAAATTGTGTATCACTGCCGAAGGGGTGAATAGAAGTGAATTTGAGCGTTGTTTTGAAGTTAATATAAAAGACGCTGATCCGCTCACTGTTTTTGCTTCAAAAAATCAAGACCAAGAGCTTGTCACTTTT
>Ga0129324_10001876_pt1 | contig 13228 bp, 13 predicted proteins | sample CPBDNA_7_FD_96879 | JGI IMG/M metagenome (GOLD analysis project Ga0129324, IMG submission 96879) | Freshwater to marine salinity gradient microbial communities from Chesapeake Bay, USA - CPBay_Spr_15_0.2_DNA | ecosystem: Environmental > Aquatic > Marine > Coastal | place: USA: Chesapeake Bay... | reverse complement strand
TTTTTATAATATCACACCTACTTTTGTACTTTCTCTTATATATTCTGTAGAGATTGTATTACTTGATTACTGGACTCCAATGCTCCTTCAACCCATCCTTGATTCTCCGAATAGTTCTCTCCACAAATGTAAAATGGAACTTGTTTATCCGGTTGTAAAATACGTGGCGCCAAATTTCTACTATCCACTCCGGGTTTCCAAAATGCAGTCCCAGTATTCCAATAAAAGGCTTGTACTTCTTTGGGACGTGGAATAGGACGAGACAAAGCCGACTCCAATTTATGTTGCAATGTAGAAATGAGTTTCCGTTTGTCTAAAGACCCCCAAAATCGAGCATATTTAGAATCACTATAGGAAATCATAATAATTCCGTTCTCTCGATCAATCGGAATAATATAACGAATCTCATTGTTAACAGTTGTCTTTGGTAAATCGCGGAACCATATATCGCATTTTCTAAATTTCGCATAAATACGGCACAATATTTTCACATCAATCGATTTCAATAAAGGATAATATGGTTTGCAATAATGGAGTTTCAACAAAGCCTCTTTAGGGATTGCCGCAATACAATGACGACATTTCAAAATGGTTTGTGATCCTTTTATAGAAATACGAAATTGAGAGAAATTGGGGTCATATATAATGGATCCTACTTCTTGATTACACCGTACATGACACTTCTTTTTCATCATTAACTTCTTGTACAGTCCTTGTATGACTTGCGACATGCCACCAGGCACAACACTGAAATCATTCTTCGTATGCATTCCCTGATAGAACAAATTTACAGCATTATACGCATTCATCGAAACCAATTGCTCGTAATATCCAAACCCACCCGTAACAAACCGGATCTCATCCGGTGATAATTTCGTTTTGGCATAGTCTAAAAACGTCATACCTTGTAATTTCTCTACAGGTTCTCTCCTTGCAGATTCCAGTACAGGTGTCAAAATATCAAATGGATCGCGATTGTGATAAATAGAATCCGGTTTGAAATACGAAATGTCACTCGGTATGGCTTTGGTTTGAATATGCAATTCTTGTAAAAGTTTGTGATAGAGACGATGTGTTTGGTTTAATCGCCCCGCACCGGCTTCTACAGTAGTTCCATGAAACGATACACTACGAATACGACCACCGAGACAAGGTGATTTCTCCAAGACTAAAATCGAATCATATTGGTCCTGTAGACGATATGCACAGTGGAGTCCAGCAATACCGGCTCCTATAATCACAATGTCATACATATTTTTGATTTTTGTTATATTATAGTGAGAACTTTTTTTTCAATATGTGACCTCATAATCCATATGGAAATCTTGGTATTTACTCCAGTCATATTCTAAATTCAATTGAAACCATTGCAATTTTTGAGACAAATTACTAGTAAACAAATTCACTTCGCGATTGAAATACGTATATTTATCCAGTACAACATGTCCATCTACTCGTCGTAGTATCATATCTCTCCAACTCGGTTCGCGACGTAAATAATGAAACTCTTGGTGGTCTTGAAATATTGTCGTATCAGTCGGTTTTTCTACAGGTATTAATTGGATTTCATATTGTGTCCCCTTTTTCTTTGATTCAGTATGTTCTATTTGAACACCTGTTGTTTCAAATACTTTGGGAATATTGGTTCCAATTCCAGATACAATTTTGGACTCTTCTTCTACAGAATCGTACCGAGTATATTTGATGGATTTTGCCCGTAGAGCCACAAAGATTTGCACCAGTTCTCTCATTTTACTGCGAATATACTTTTCAGTGAATTGATCAGATGGAACATATATTTTTTCCTTGGGTAACATAATATAGACTTGATGTGGCATGACCGGTCCATCAATTACGTACGGTAAATCCTCGATTTCTTCAAATCGTTCCAATATTAGTTTACCTGGAAACATTCCCCGGCGATACCATAGAAGGTCCCTATACGAATAAAACCATTTGCGATAATCACTGTCTGGTAATAATATGAGAAAGCGCAATTTTGTATTGCGACAATGGTTGCATATATAGTCTAAATCTATTTGCGCCTTGGACTTCTCACTTTCCCGTCTATGTATTTCCGGGCCTTTTTGCTTGGATGTATCACTAATACTATCTTTAGTATAGCATTTAAAACTCATTGATATCACAAGAGAAAAAATATACATTAGTATTTGAAAATATAATGTATAAGTTCAACACAATTTAACCATATCGGTCTCGCATCTCCGAATAGGTCAACTTTCTACCGGTTTCATGATCTGTAAACATGTGTTCAATACCAGCCTCAATACCTGCATTAACCAATACTTCTTTGGCTTTTATATTGAGAATTTTGTCATGATTTGTACAGCGCTTTAATTCAGGAGCCACTAATTTAATTTTAAAAGTCCCACCATTGCTATCATCTATTTTTGTCCAGTTGGTTTGAATATACTCGATTACAGTAGGCGGAACATTCGTTTCTTTACATTTGTCGATCGCTATGCTTGAAAATGTGTCTAAATTCATAGAAATCCATTGTACAACAGGGTCGATATTATCCAAATCCATATTTTATAGCGTATGTATGTTTACTCTTTATTTGTATTTTTTGATGTAAATTCAATTTTATCCAAAGAATATAGAAAGAAGTTCTGTTATATACTATACTGATATAGATTCAATCAACTTGAATAAATATGAACTTTATTTTAACCACTGCTTTTACTATTTACTTATTGTTTTCTACTGTTTCCTCTTCTCATGAAATCAATACAACCAATACTTCTTCTACTGAATACTATGCGGATGATAATCTTGAATATACTTATGTACCCGAACTCGATTTACGTTCTTACGATGGATTCTGGTACGAAGTATACAAAGATTTATTCGATGAAACATTCCAATTGGGTGGAAGTTGCGTGACTGCCAATTATACGATTTTAGACGATGGTACTGTAGGAGTAATCAATACTGAAATCTTTCCCAATGGTACTGAAGGTATTATTGATGGCTGTGCCTTTTACGAAGATGGCAATACAGGTGGAGAATTGACTGTAAAATTAGAAGGTGTTCCTACAGCCGCACCTTATTGGGTCATTGAATTAGGTCCCATTGTAGACGATCAATATGATTATGCTATTGTCTCGGATAATGTCAAAATATCTCTATTTGTATTGGCCCGTGATGTGGACCGATTTTTCCAAGAATACGATGAACTGGTCCTGAATAATCTGGAAAAAATGGGATTCACGAAAAAAATCAATAGCCCCATGAAAACCAATCAAACTGGATGCTGAAAAATGACTTCATATCCGTTCTTATACCTTTAACCATTAATTAAACTATTTTCTTCTACAGTAAATAGTTTTTGATACATCCATCGTCTAGGGCTCGCTTCGCTCGCTAGTGAGTGGAACCGATTGGTCGGCTCAAGTCGACCTTTCACCGAGCGCAGCGAGGTGTATACAGTACAATAAATATTATTTCCCCTTCTCCCTAAGCACTCCGTGGAATGTGTAATATTTCTCCTATTCCATAAGCACACTTCGTGGTATATATGGATATTTTCCCCATTCCAAAAGCACTTCGTGGAACAGGGGGTATGGGGGGATAAATCCCCCACTATTTGATTTGTCCAAATGTCATACAATTTTTACATATAGGAGTACACTCTAAAGTCCCACATACTATAGAACAACATGCTAAAATACAAGGTACCTCTTCATCGGGTGGTACAGAACAAGCACAAATCAAGCACATAAAATGACATTGCTGTTTACAACATACAGTCGGCATTTTTATAGTCAATGCATCACAGCCACACCCTATACGAATATAATGCCCTTCTAATTTATCACAACAAGTCAAATATTCACGTTTCAAAAAACAATACTCATGCATAATACAGCAACATTCGTTCTTCATGGAACATCCGTGAAAATTGTCAGTTAAAAATCCTATATTGACACATCCAAATCCAAAACATATGTAAATAGTATCTTCGTCTATGACATCCAATCGATATGATTTTTCACCATCACCCATGTTTTCCCCCTTACAGTGTTTTATGCTTTATCTGGTGATAAAAAAAATGGTAAATGAATGTACCACCTAATTTACTTTTTTCTTAAATTGTTAAAGAATTCTTCTTCGTCATCAGAACATTCTAAGTCTGCCCAATTATGACTAGGAATGATTAAATGATCATAGTTGTTCAATGGTGGTGGTGGTCCTGGTGGAGTATGTGGTCCTATTGGTTTCACTTCTTCGTCTGGTTCCTTTTGCACTATAAAGGAATAACTCTTGAGGTCTGGTGTTTGAATTTTCCTTGTTTCTTCTACAGTTGTCTCCTCTCGTACTTCACCTTCTTCTAATTCATCTTCTTCGTCATCCGAGTTATAAGCCAATTGACCGAAACTGTTGTTCCTGCTATTTTGTAATCGCAATCGGTCGTTGTTTGCCACTTCAGGTAACATTAATGAAGGGGCAGGTACTTTTATTCCCTTTTTCTTCAAAATAGGACACTTACTAGTAGTATGACCTTTTTTCTTACAATATCGACATTGTATATCCAATAATGTAGGACAGACGACAACTCCGGATTCACCTGGAACATCCCGTACAAAATGACTAGTGTAGACACTTTCTGGTTTCCCGGTATCAAAGCACACTTTGCAAAATGGGGCTTTAGTTGCCTTCTTATTCATTGACTTGACTGGCATGTTGCTGTTGCTTTTAACAGATGTTTTATTTGTTTTGTTGTTGCTTTTGATTGATTGATTACTGTAGATTAATGGTTATATATTGTTTGTTATTTATTTGTTCTGTATGAGAACAAAAGAATCATTCAATTTTTCCATCACGATACAACTATAACTTTTTACGGGTACTCTTAAATGCTTTACCGGGTGGATTTAGACCACTATTCCACCGTACACGCTTGGTCATGTGATGATTGTTTCGGGTTGAACCCGATTTTAATGCCGATTTGAGAGACTTGACTGATGCTTTGTCTTCTTCATAGTAGAAAAAATACAAAGTAGAATAGGGGTGAAATACAAATACATTGTCCTGTAGACAAATGGATTCTACTAAAGGAAATGATTTCCAATACGTTTTATAACTCGACTCGTCAAATGACCCAACCTTATCGGCATCTAAATCAATATGAAATAAACAGGTGTCCTTCAGAATAAACTGAGTATGTTCCGTTGTCTTTTTATGACGATGAATTAATTCCAAAATTCGTTCTTTGGTTATAATAGGATTTCTTGTTGTACCCAATTCAATTGACTCTTTTTCTACAGTAGATACTGAATTATCTTTGGATATATAAAAATATACCAAATCGAGAGAAGGCAATGGTTCCGGTTTACAATTTTCTTGTATTGATAAAAATCGCTGACTTTCTTCTATCCAATCCATGATTTTTCTTTTATTCGATTGTTTTCTCGTATTGCTAACTTAATAGAAAAAAACCTTTTTACTAGAACGAATATAAAGAACTCTTGCTTTGTATATTTGTCTCAAAACAGCGTAGTATTGTACAATAGACCATATAAAACCCTTTAAGTTCTCATTCACTTCTTTTGTATTTCATACAAATAGTCTTTGAAAACATATCCAACCTATTAGTTGTTGTAATTTGGTAAAATCAAAAATATGCAATGTTATCTTTAGTTTGACTTTTGACAAAAATACAGATATTATTGAATCATCCCTTCCTTTATCAGAATTACAACCAATACTTGAGACAGTATAGATGGAACTTCGTGTTTCCTCTTCCCGACTTTTTTATTTTTCCCTAAACATATCCTAAAAAAACAAACCGGTTATATAAAAAATGGTTCTCACCAAAGAACTATTTTTTGATTGATGTCATGAGATATTATCAACCTTTACGACGTTTTATTTCCTTGTCATAATCTGTTTTTGTCAGTTTATATCCCCAATGTTGCAACACTTGGCGGATTTTAGGACTAATTGTTTCATCTTTATAATGCCCCCCACGTTTGACAATTTGTGTTACTAAAAAGCGCATAAAACGTCCTCTTGGACCGGCTAAAGCCTGCCATCGCTTGATTTGCCTTTCATCATCAGGACATCGTCGACCCCTGTAGAAATCACAATACCAATGTACCCAGCCATATGGATTATACAATGTAATCCAGTGCTTGCCTTCCCAGAATTCCAATGTTGTACCCACTTTACAGTTGTATTTATTCACTTTATTGTCATACGTAGGCGAACTCAAATGACTTTCCGGTATTCCTTTCCACCAATCTTTGTACTTTTTATGTACGTTCTTGTATTGCTTATGGGTGACTTTGGAATAAATAGGTCGCCAATATGTCCCGCCAAAACTGCCTAAACGAAATATATCCGATGGACTTAAATTGGGTGTAAATTCAGGGTAGTCCGTGAAAAAAATACGACCATTCTTCTTACGTACTGTCTTATTGCTACGGTTTGCCATTTTGTTTTTTCGTACAGTATTTTTCATTTTTGCTTATTGATTACTGGATTTTTTACTTCTTTCTCTACACTTATCTACTATAATATCCTAAAAAATTTAGAGCATTATAGACTGTCTGTGAATACAACAATGATCCTATCTTGTATAGTATTCTCTTCATTCGCTAATAATAAAATGGTTGAAGTTCTAATGGATTTATAGTGATTATTATGTTCTATAATTGGATGTACCACCGTCTCATCCACCTCGTAATGTCTTTCTTTTTCCACGAGATCTTTTCTTTGCTTTTCCTTTGCTTTTTTTTGAACTTAATCGAAACCGAACTCGTTTTGTCTGCTTTCCACTACTAGATGATCTTCTTCTTCTTCTTGATGCCATATTCTTCTAAATATAAATTAAAAGGCAGAAAAAAAAGGGAGCCTGGTTATAAAATACCCAACCTCCCCTCTAAAACGTCACTTTACTTAAATTCTTAAAAACTAATTTTCCATTTTATCGTAAGTTAATTCTTCTTCATTTGTTGTTGATATTATTGAGTCTGATGCTTTGCGTACTGGCGTAGGTGTTTTATTTTCACCATTGTCTACTGTAGAATCAGTTGTATTTGTATCCTTTTTCTTACGTGGTGCTCTGGGCTTTTTCAACTTTGGGGGATTCGATGAGTCCGTTTTCTCTTTTGTGCTCTTCTTTGTAGTCTTTTTTTCTTTAGGATCGGCGGCAACAGTAACAGCAACATCAGATCCTTCTACTGTAGACGATAAAGATGGTTCCATTTCAGTTGGTGCTTCTTCTTTTTCGGCTTTTTTCTTACGAGGAGCACGTGGCTTTTTCTCTTTTACTGGTTTATTGGCCTCTTTGATTTCCTTCTTGTGTTGCTTCAATAAAGGCTTGTATACTTCATTGTGTACCTTTTTCAAGTCGCAATTCGTATTGAAGTACTCGATTTGCTTCTCAACATCTTCAAACAAAGGCAATTTACTGTAGAGTGTCTTGCGTTGTTCTTCGTCTTCGATGTACTCGTTGATAAAGGACATTGTACTATATAATAAACCCTTGTAAAACTTGGGTAAGGATTTTGGGGTGGCTTTGGTGGTGTTATTGGTTGTGGTATTTGCGGTTGTGTTAGTAGTAGATGCCATTGTTTCTATTGAATTGATTGTGTTTTATTTGAAAACTGTAGAAAGAACTTTGATTTGTGTTTTGATTGCTTGATTGCTTGTTATAAGAGTTTACTTGTAGATGTATTCTCTAGAAATCAATTTCATTCAATTTTTGCTCCAATCAACGTTTTTTCACTGTACACCCGCTTAAATTGACGAAAAAAGCCCTTGTATGAACAAAAATCAAGGTGATTTTTTGACATTTGACCTTTAGTTTAAATACTTTTCCTCATGATTCCATGATTGCGATGCCATTTTCCAGTCGACCGACCTGGAAACTTGATGGTGATGGGTCTCCATCTTGATCCTTCACTGAACTGTATAAGGGTCCATTCTGCAAATCATCGTCTGGTGTCCAATACCGCTCGGTATTGATCTTATACAAGTACATGATTTCGGGTTCATGGTCCTCTAATTCCACCGGATTTGTCTCTACAGGGTTCTTTTTCTTTTTCTTTTCTTTTTTGCCAGTGGTGGCTTTTTGGTTTGCTTTGTATTCTTGCTTTAGTTTTTTGTAAATCTCTTGTTCGGTTTTACGTAGATCACAATGGCTGTCAAAATACAGAATTTGTTCTTCTATTGTCACATCATGGATAGGCAACTTCGCATACAGTTCCTTCTTTTGTACGGGGTCAGTTATATGCTTGTCAATGAAATTCACTGTAGAATAAAGCATACCCTGGTAAAATTTAGGCAAGGTCTTATACGTAGTTTTAACATGGGCAATCATTGCTTTTGAATTGTATTCTTTAAATCACAGTAATGTTTATATTTGCATTTCTTATACTTTTCTCTCAATTGATTTCAATTTTTCATTTAGAAAAAAGATTTAGAGAGAAGTTTTCGATTGTCTATAGTAGTATCAGATTGTATGCACATTGTCATCAGCACATCTACGTACGACCTATGGGAAAATAACATTGACATAGAAGTATTCCGTTTTATTTACCATCATTCTTCTACTATACAGAAACCAGAACATATTTACAAATTAAAACGCCATGATGTATTGATTATCCAAGCCTTTCGGTATGTATATGGAGACAATTTAGAACTATGCAATTTCGCCAAAATCGTATTCTTGCCTGACTGTTTCCAGAAATTCTATTTAATCGAACGTCTACAGTGCTACAAATACGTCTATTACCCCGAAGAAGTGCATATACAAAAAGACCAATATAGAAGAGCCGAATGGGAAAAAATACAACGCCTGCCAATTATTGCTGAAGAGAAAAATAGACGTATGGAAATCGTATATCGTATCTTGGAAAAATACTGAATCATGATTACCCCCCCCATAAACACAATATATTTCTACTGTGATTCTATAGTAAATGGCTCCACGACGAAGTGAACGCATCCGAGAGAAACAAAAACGTATACGAGAAAATCAAAATAACACTCCAGTTAGAACTCGTCGACCGTATACTCGTAGGAAAAAGCGCAAGCCGAAATTCAAACTGGAAATGGTATACAATCGCAAGAAAAAATGCTATACAATACGTAGAAAAACCAAAGGACGCCGCCAATCCAAAAAGGTCTATGCTTATTGTACTTCCAAAGAAAAAGGACGTAAACAAATGAGATTCTTATATGCTCTTTTAAACAACGCCAAATTTAGAAATACTGTAAAGAATCGATGATATTTTGAATATTTGGAGAGAAAACATATAAACAGTTCTTTATATGTTTTTCTAACAGGTTTTGGCTCGTAGGATCGTATCATACATATGTCACTTTTATTGAAAAATCCGCGCATTTATGACTTTTATAAAAATAATCCTCAATATGATTTTGAGAAAATGAACCATTTACTTGTGGATTTATTGGAAAAATTCCAAGAAAAAATTAACCCTGCCTTTGACCAGAGTTTTGCAACTCGTTTATTAGAACAAATGGGGGAAATTCAGAAACAACTCATGAAACAACAAACCGACCAACAATTGGAATACTATAAACAACTCGGTGAAATCCGTAAACAACACTTGGATGAAATGCAAACCTTGGTAGCCAATCACCACAATGAGAAAGTCCAACCATTTTTGACACAATATACAGAACAATTGTATGAAAAAATCAGTCTATGTCAACGCGAAAATCCTCTATGGGAAACCTCTATTGCGAACCTAAAACAAGATATTCAAAATGTCATTCAAAACTTGTCAGCACATCACGGTGGTACCAGTTCTATGGGGTCATCGAGCGATATGATGAATCAATATGTACGCACTATAGAAGACAAATTCTCGCAAAATTTCACTTCCTTCCAAACGTTTACCAATCAAATGATCATGTCTACGGAAAACCGGCTACGCGATGATTTGCGAATGCAACAACACAAAATAGAAGACATGTCTCAACGCTCCAAGGACCAAGAACATATGCATAACCAAGTCAATGAATTGCTCCGGAAAATGGATAATTCTTCGTCCAAGGGGAAAATCTCGGAAACCATGTTGAGTCACGTATTGAACCAAATGTATCCGATGGGTGATATTCAATCCGTGGGTACAACCAAAGAAACCGGGGATTTTATGATGAAACGAGACAACAAACCCACCATTTTATTTGAAAATAAAAATTATGACCGGAATGTAGGCCAAGAAGAAGTACAAAAATTCTTACGCGATGTCGATACACAACAATGTGCCGGTATTTTACTGGCGCAACATTATGGTATTGCCAATAAAAGCAACTACGAAATACATTTGTACCAAGGAAAAGTGTGTGTTTATTTACATCAAGTGAACTACAGTCCGGAAAAAATCAAAATTGCCGTGGATATCATTGACCATTTGTCTCATTTCATTGATGCCAGTGGGTTTAAATCCGAAGCCATTACTGTAGATAAAGAATTTTTAGATCAAATTAATAAGGAATACCAAAGTTTCGCCCAACAAAAAATGACGCAATTGAAAACCATAAAAGAATACAGCGCTAAATTGACCTCCCAATTAGATGAAATGAAAATGCCTCAATTAGAACAATGGCTGTGTAAATATTATTCTCATTCTTTTAGCAAAGATAATCAGTGTATCTATTGTGGTTTTGAAGCGAAAAGTTCCGGTGGATTGACATCTCATTTACGGTCTTGTGTGGCTAAAAAGAAGTCCCTTGAGTCTGCTACTATAGGAGAGAATCAAGAAACAGAAAATAATCAACCAGTGCCTATTAAACCGTATAAACCCACGAATCCTTTTTTTCCACCTTCTACTGAAAAATAGACCATAGGGAAAATGAATATATACACATCAATTCTAAAATTTTCATATATTTTTGTATAATATACAAACATAGATGAGCAGTGGTGATCAAGAAAACGTCCCTATTCCTGATGAAGATTTAACGGAATACACTACTAAATCCAATTATTCCCAGTATACAAAGATCTTATTGATTGATAAACGAGTAGAACAATACCAGAAATTCGTCAATGGGGTCAACTCATCTACCTTTCCCATTATCTATAAACATAGTAATAAACATCAATATTTAGAAGAATTCTTGATTGCGAATTTGAAACATGTTACTCGCTTAGCCATTGTAAGTCACGGTCTTCCTGGAGGTGAACATCATTATTATCATAATATAGGTTTTATGGAAAGCGAGCATTTCTTCAAAATGAGCGATTTAGCCAGTGGTATCACTGAGTATAGTCCGAATGTAGCCTTTTTGAAAACACTGCTTACCAAAATGAGTATCAACCGAATGGACTTTTTAGCCTGTAATCTTCTACAATATACTCAATGGTCGCAATATTTAGACTTATTAAAATCATTCAAATCTGGTTTAGTAGTGGGTGCTTCCAATGACCAAACTGGAAATTTACAATATGGAGGAAACTGGACCATGGAAAACACTTTAGACAACATTAAAACAGTTTATTTCAGTTCTGCTATAGAAAATTATACTGGATTGCTGAATTTGTCGTATGTCACTATTGACGACAATGGAACCTCAAGAACCTGGGGATATGATCAGGGTGGATATCGTATTTGGACTTGTAGTGACCATACAGGAATAGTCAATGTGCCTTTTTTGTCAAGTGCCAACGGTTATGCAGATACATATTATTTAATGGAAGTATTTCAAAACTCTACCACGCTAAGTAATGTAATTGTGCCTGATGGTATTAGGCAATATGAGAGATCTTTCAAAGGATGTTCTTCTACATTGAGTGCTCAGATTGGTTATAACTGTAATCATATGACTGAAGCTTTTATGGAGAGTGGTATTACAAGTATAGAATTAGGTCTTCCCTATAATGTTATGACTGACGTGCCACTTCTTGGATTCGCATATTGCGCACAATTGACTTCGGTAACTTTAGGAACGAGTATTACTAGATTCAAGGGGGGGTGTTTAGCTGTGTGTCCACTATTAACTCAGCTTACTATACCGTCAGCATGCACCTTTGTTGCTGGCTTGAGTAGTTCTGGTCTTACTGATATAACTTTCACTGAACCAGTTAATGTAAGAGATATTATTGGAATAAGTGGAAATCCAATTACCGGTATTACTATACCTTCTTCTGTAACTAACCTTAAATATCTAGATAATATGCCTCTTACAAGTCTTACTGTTCCATCAACTGTGAATACTTTCAATGGAATTCGTGATTGTACTTCACTGACATATTTGGAGATTCCAGATACTTGCACATTGTTTTTTCATTGGTCATATTATATATTTCAAAACTTGGATAGTTTGACTAGTATTACATTACCATCTACATTAACGTCAAATTGGTCTAGTCAACTATTTACTGGCACATTTGGATTTTCTTCGGTTACGATTCCATATGGTTGCACACAAATGCCGAATAATGCTTTTGTCTCAGAATCAATAACACAACTGATTGTTCCGACGACATTAACATCTGCCAATTACTCTTTTACTAATGTAGATACGGTAAATAAAATTAGCAGCATTCGGGTTTATACTTCAAGTGATGATTTTTATAATTATATTGGTAGTTTACCTTTGGGTACTTCATTACACGGACCACCGGGAAACAATAGTTACGATAGTATTATGGCTACTTTTGATACAACAGATACAGCCAACTGGAGTTTATTAGGAGAGAGTATCACTTTACCCGAGCCTATAGGAAATGTTTTGGAAATTACTACTATTTCTTCTCAAGATTTGACCGATGAAAGTATCGTTGGTACGACTACAATAAGCAAAAGAAATTTCACAAAGAATCTCATTAAAGGTATATTCTCTCTGAATGCAAGTGCTATTTCTGGTAAAAAGGTCACATTGAAAAATGTTACATTACCAGGGTTTTCTACTGTAGAAGAAGTGGTTGTGTTTAACTCCTCTACAAGCGAAGGCACAAATTTTACAAATACTATTAGCAGTGCCGATATTGCCGGTAAAAACTTTTATATACTCATGGAAAATGCAGATGATGTAGTCACACTTCCTTCCAAAAATGGCAATGTAACTGTTACTAAAACTGGTGAATCTACCTTTTCTATTTTTAATGGAACCACAACTACTACCAAAAACTCTGGAGAATCTTATACATTCGATGGTCTGACAATTAACTTGGGTTCAGTGTTTGGATTTTTGGTGGATCCATCTACAATTTGCTTCAAAG
>Ga0129324_10001874_pt1 | contig 13231 bp, 14 predicted proteins | sample CPBDNA_7_FD_96879 | JGI IMG/M metagenome (GOLD analysis project Ga0129324, IMG submission 96879) | Freshwater to marine salinity gradient microbial communities from Chesapeake Bay, USA - CPBay_Spr_15_0.2_DNA | ecosystem: Environmental > Aquatic > Marine > Coastal | place: USA: Chesapeake Bay... | reverse complement strand
TACTATAAACTTATTGCTTGAATCAGCTTCTTCAGTTATAACATCGGTTACAAGGTCTGTAATTCTTGTAGAAATATCATTACTTGTACTTGTAACATAATTACATGTATCTTGGATTATGTCACGTCCATCAATAGTATATATAAAGTCATTACCACCGGTTTCAATATTAACATTTCCATTGATATCAAGCTTAAAACTGCTAGGATTTGTTACACCTATTCCTACATTTCCATTATTAGCTATTACAAATACTTGATTTTGAAAGTTAGATACATTAAAAATGCTATCTGAATCGTTTTGCTGTTCTAAATTAAAAGCTACACCAGATCCCGAATTAATAACCGATAATTGCTCTGTAGCATATACATCAGTATTAAAAGTTGTAGTATCTCCTAAAACTATTAAATTACTATTAATAGTCAAAGAACCTTTAATTTTAAGATTATTATTATATTCATCGTTAATTATAAATTTTTTATTACTATCTGTATGTTCATTTATATCGTCTGTTTTTAAAAATGTAATACGAGAGTTTATTATCGTAGAACTATTGTTGATACTTGTTAATAAATAATCATAATTATTTTTAATATAATTTGAATTATCACTATTTTTTATCGAAAAGTAATTTGATGTTTCTAATACGTAATTAGAAGTATCAATAACATAATCGGGAATTTTTATACTTTCAACTAATTGATCTATATATCTAAAAATAATCATACCATCACCACCAAAAGCACCATAATTAAGATATCCACCACCACCCGATCCATATTTTCCTTTATAACCAATAGATTGATTATATTCAATGCTACCATCTCCACCTCCACCAATACCACCTGTAGCATTTAAATAATTGCTAGCACCACCAGCTGCAAAATATATTTGATTAGATGTAGAATTATATTCTCCGACAATATTATCATTTGATAAATCAAAATAATCTTTAAATATAATTTCACCATTTTCTGTTATAATTTTATAAATACCATCACCACCATCTATATTTTTACCTTCAGAACCACTTCCACCACCACCTCCTCCACTATTATAATTTTCCGTTATATCAAAATACCCATTATTACCATACACATATATATTATCAGCATTTAAAAATGAATAGTTTGTTGATATAATATTTTCTGTATTTAAACCACCGCCACCAGAACCTGAACCACCAAGACCATTATTTATATTATATGAACCACCGCCTTTAGCTATAATTGTACCGAATGTACTATCATTACCAATTGAATTACTTTGCGTTGTATAATATCCAGCTCCACCTCTTCCAACTTTAATAGTATAATTATTAGCATATAATAAGGCATTGTCAATAAATATTAACTTGCCAGCACCACCTCCACCACCAACTGATCCACCACCTCCACCGCCAATTATTATTAAATCACAATTTGTTCCATTATTATTATCATATAATGTCAAAATATATTTTGAATAATTATTGGCATTATATAATTCATCGACTTGTGAATAAGATAAAACCTTGTTATAAATTCTAAAATCTGCTATTGAAAAATTTAGAGTATTATCTGTATCATATCTAGACCTCCCAATAAAATTATTCTTATATATAGCCTTTTCACCTATTATCATTTTGACTAAAATGTCAGGCTCTTTTATACCATTAATGTATACTTCCCAATTTCCATCACCATCTATAGACCAGCAAAAATGTTTCCACGTATTGTCAAATAAATTATCATATTGTGTTATTATGTATTCGTTTGAGCCGAAATTAAAAATATTTATAGAAATATTATTATCTGATATGCCAATATTAATATAATAAGCTTTATCTTGTGAACCAAAGAAAAGTAAAGATTTATTATTTATTGCCTCGCTTATTTTAAACCAGAAAGAAAATGTTATTCCTTCAGTATTACCACCGACATTACTTATTTTAAATAATTCCCTTAGATTGCAAATGTCAGGTATTTGTACATATGTATTCTCTGTTCCATCCAAGTAAATATATTTATTATTTAAAGGAGTATATTCAAAATATAAATCAATATTATTAATTGGATATATTTTGGCGTTACCTCTTAGAATAAGATTTGCTGCGTTAATATCTGTAATATTATATAATGAATAGTTGCCTTTATTTGAGATATAAATGTCATCTTGAAGAGAATTAAAATTGTACCAAAATGGTAAAATTGTATCTATACTATTTGTATCTGGATTATTATCAAATGTTGTTCCTAAATTTGGATTGTATGTAAAAATTATTTTTTTATATATTGATTTAACAACAGACTGATTTAAACTTTCAATATCTACATTTGGAATAATAGATGGTGCGGGGATAGTAACCACTTCGGGCAATATACTCAAGAATCCATCACTTGACATAAATAATCCTTCACCCACTTTTACAATACCTGCTTTATTTGTACTTGCTATAGGAATGCCATTTGTATTATCTATTCCTAATGTATTTTCAATATGTTTAAAAATATCGCTTAAAATAATATTTGATGTAGTTTTTAAATTATTAGATAATATATTAGATGTATTTTTAACATAATTAGAACTATCTAAAACCACGTCATTACCATTTATATATAATATATTAGCTTGATTATCCCATCGCAAACGTGAAGATGTTGTTAATTTATTTTCGCTATTTATTAATGAATTATTATTGAAAACAATGCCCTGGTGTATATATATATTATTATTAGTACCTCCATATAATTTACTCAAAGCATTACCTCTATTTATACTATCAACATTTATGTTAGTTATTCTTTCTCCAGACCCTATAAATTTTGATGCGGTAACGTCACCATTAATTTCTAAATCATTTGTAGCAATAGAGAATGCTGTTCTTGTTGTTCCAGATGGAGTAATACTTTCAGTCATTCTTTACTATTAATAAAAATAAATTAAATATTTATAATAAAACAATTATAATAAATACAAACATGTTAATGAAGTAAATATAAAACATTTAATAGTAAGTGGAAATAAATGATATATATTACTTATATTATTTTCGGCATTTACTGAATAAATATTAATAAATTTATCGTTGTCATCTTCATTTTCTATTGTATCGCCGCTATCACATGTATCACCACCACTATAACTTGTATTTACATCATCAAGCATATATTCTACAATCATTATTAATTATATAAATCACTATTATATTTATATAGTTTAGATAATATGAGAAAAAAAACAATAGGTGGATGGTTTATTGATAATGAAAATAAAATTAATAATGATGTTAATATTTTGAAAAATACACGCGATATTGAAGATAATTTATTTAATAAATCAAATATATTAGTTAATAATTTAATCCATCACTTATCAACTTGTGCAGGAACAAACGAATCTGTTACAAATGGATGTAATAGTAATAATGATAATGGAAACGCTATAAATTATTTATATCTTAATAAAAGTATAGGAGGCCGAAAAAATAATATGAATAATAAAATGTCAGGTGGATGTTTTACATGCGCAAAAGGTAAGAAAAAAATAGCAATGTTTACAAAAACTTTTATAATAATAATACCCAGTTTATATAAAAAATATAAAAGAAAAGATAAAATAGGTTTTGATAAATATATTAAAAAGATAAAGGGTGTTAATAAATATAATAAAAAAAGTATAAAAAAAGGAGGTGCTGAAAGTGAAAGTAAAATGGTAACTAATGAAAATATAGATTACATGAATGTCAGCTTTTTAAATTTAAATAAGAAAAACGAATATGAATTCCCCAATTTTGATAATCAACTTCAAGATTTAAGATCATCAATTATATAAATATGTTATAGTTGACTTAATATTTATGGTAAATATAATTCTTTATTTTTTTCATAAGGTATATATTTATTATAATTTATAATAGGTAATTTTTTATCTATATTTCCATAATTAATTAATACTATTGTCATTTTATCACACTTATTTTTAAACATATCTATTGATTTATTTATTTCGTCATAAGGCACAAACCCATAAATATGTTTAAATTTCTGAGGTATAACAAAAAATACTGAATAAAAGGATTCCAGTATATTATTTTTCGTGTCTTCAAAAACGGGGAAATAAGTGTTTAAATCATATCTATCACTAAGTATATAAATATATATTTTCATCATTTTATCCATATTCATAATTATACTATTATATTTCCCTTTATCGAACTTTTTAACAAATCTTATGTTTTTTAATATATCCACAAACTCTTTATTTTCTAACAAAAACTTTAAATTTTTATTTTTGTTATATACGGCATAATAATTATCTGTATTTGTTTGTTCAACATTATTTATATCATTTTTGAGTTTAGCAGAATTATCAATATTTATTTTTTCATTTTCTATATTATATTTATTTATATTTTCATTTATATTATATGATATATATAATATAATAATTATACCTATTAATATTTTTACATCTAATTTAGATAATATAAAAAATACAAATGCTAAAAAAATATAAATATAATAATAATTATTATTATTTATATTAGAAATTAAGTTCATATTATAACTATATCTATCTTAATAATAATTAACTTTATTTATTATTTATACCGAAGCCCCATCTATAAAATATATTATAAATGAAAATAATATTAATATAATACCTACATATATTTTTCTATCATTTTTCATAAGAATATCAATAAGTTCCTTAATATAACTATTTCTATCATAATCTTTACTATAAAACTTATTACTATATAATTCGCTTATATCGTTAATTATATCTATAGCATTTTGTAATGTATTTTTATAAATATCTTTAATTGACATATTATAAAATTGTTTATCAATATTTTGATTAACAATGTTATCTGGCAAAGTCTCTAGTAATTTATTTAATTTTTTTTCTATTTGACTTTCAATATATTTATCAATATTATTTTTATTAATATTATTCATATTATCTTTATCAATATTATTATTATCATTCATATTATTTAATATCTACTTTATTCGTATAAAAGATATTTTATATAATATCCATCATATCTATGTTTGCGATTAGATTTCTTCTACAACAATATCTTTTTAATCCTAATTTATTTAATATTTCAGCAGTTTGGATTTTTTCAAAATTTTTATATAGAGGGTCTATATTTTTGTTTTCTTCTATATTTGCTTTTTCCTTTTCATAATAATCGACAATATCCGCCATAACTCTTCCGCAGGTAAAGCATCTAATTGGAATAATCATTTATATTATTATCTATCTATTATTAATAATATATAATCATTTTTTATATATACATTTAATTTTAATTAATTATTATATTATAATTATAATAGAAGATAAAATGTCTATTTCCGGAATAAATATGCGACTTTCAAAATTAGAAAATGCCTTTTCATCATTAAATGTTAATACAACAGAGCAAACAACTAAGACTTCTGTAGATTTATCAGATGAATTATTAGTAATAAATAATAGCATTAAACAATTGGAAGAAAAATTAGATGGTGTTATTAAAAAAGTGTCAGAAAATGCCGAATCTATAAAATCCAATAAATCTTCTTATGAAGACATGTTACAAAAATCTCAAAAATTAGAGAAAAATGTTGAAAAATTAGAAAAAAAAGTGGAAACTCTATCTAAGAAGGCGGCTGCACAAGATTCGCAATAATTATGATTCATATTATATATATTTAGGAATTGTTTTTTTACATTCGTTTAACATGTCTTGGTCATATTTCCAGACATTAATAGAATTATTTAATATTTCACTATTTTTCTGTAAATATCCATTATTAGAAACTAATGATTTAATAGCATATTCAGAATATTTTTTAGCATTATTATAGTCTTTGCTTTTTAAAAATATACAGCTCATAATATCTAAAATATCAGGTGAATCAAAATTATTTTTTTGAAAAAGTTCTATGGCTTTCATTACATCATCACTTGTAATATCATCTTTTATATAGATTTTAATTAAATCAATATATAAATTATTAAAATATAAATAGTTTGTAGGGTTAATAGTAGATGGATATAATCCTATTTTAGAACCTTCTATAAATGTATTTTTATTATATACTAATATCTTGTATTTATCGCCATTATCAGCTATAAACTTACATAAAAAATTTTTATATTTTAATTTAAACTCATTCATATCATTATAAAGAACTTTACATATTTCTGGCTTAATAAAATAACATGCTTTTGAAATTAGTTTTTTATATATAGACTTATAATCTATGTATATTCTTTCGTCAATTATTGAATTTAATGATGTAAATAATATATCCCAATCTTTATTATAAATGTTATTTAACATATTCTCAATATTTTCAACATAATTTTTTCCAATAATAACATCATCTTCCATAATCAAAAATAATTTTTCTTTATCATTATCATTATTATTATCATTATCATTATTATTATCATTATCAATAATATTTTTAAATGCCAATCTATGTTTCTCAAAATTAGAAATTTGATTAGTGTTGAGCTGTATTATTAGTTCGTTATATTCGTTATTATCTGTATATTTTGAATAATCAACTCTTTTATTATAATCATTAATATTTTTTTCAATGTCTTCTTTATCAGGTTTATCAATAATATTTACCTGAGTTTTAATATTTAGTTTTTTACATATTATTTTTATAGTTTCTATAGTTAAATTAACATTTTTTACTCTTGCTTCTAAATTTTTAGTGCTCAATAAATAAATAATTAAAATCATATATATATGTTTTGTAATAATTTTATATATAATTAATTCTTTAAACCCTTCTTCAATAATAGTAGGTTCTTGATAGTTTTTCTGAATACATAATATGTAATTTTAGGTATTATTTTGTTTCTTTTATTATTCCCAATCTTAGTTTATTTTATCATTCTATAATATTATTATTTTGTAATAATATTATAGAATCAAATTTTATATAAGTTATATAATAGTTAAATATTTATTAATATGATTGGTGACGATATTATATATGAATATCCTAAATGTGATAGACTTGTAATAATTGGAGATATTCATGGTGATATTAAAAGGTTGAAAAATATTTTGATTCAAGCAAAAATAATAAATAATAATATAGAATGGATCGCAGAACCACCTAATACCGTAATAGTACAAATGGGAGACCAGGTTGATAGTTTAAATAGAGATGGTGGAGATGCGGTAAATATTATAAATGATTGGGAAATTTTAGAAGACGTTGAAGTAATATATTTTACAAATTTGATAGATAAAATAGCGCAAACTAAAGGGGGGCGCTTTATTTCTATTATAGGAAATCACGAGTTTATGAATGTTATAGGAAATTATAGCTATGTATCATCTAAAAGTATGAATAATGATGAAAATAGACGAGGTGATTTATTTAAACCTCGCGGGACATTATCTCCTATATTATCAAAAAGACCTATCGTATTAAAAATAGATGATTTATTATTTTGTCACGCGGGATTAACATCTGGACATGTAGATATACTTAAAAAATATAATAAGGATATTCCATATATTAATAAAATTTGGAAAAACTTTGTATTATATGGCAAAGTTTTATTAGAGGACAAGGAAATATTTGATAATATATTATTAGATAATGAAGGTATTTTATGGACACGCAATTTAGATGATTCAGATAAAGCAAAAAAAATGTTATCAGATATTAATTGTACATTTATGTTTGTAGGACATACAGTAATGGACAAAATAAGAATACATGAAAAAAAGATATGGTATACAGATACAGGTATTTCAAGAGCATTTGGAAAAAAAGAATATCAATATATGGAGATTATAAATAACAACATATATGTAAGAGATGTTGATGGATAATTTTTTTAACTATCAATGTTTTATAAAAAATTGATTGAATTATAGAATGATATTTTAATATAAATATGAACATTTACGATAGTTTACCCAAAGACATTCAAGACCATATTAGAGATAAACATTTCTTATATCCTCAGAGTGCCGAATTAAGAAAAGATATTGAAAATTTTAAAATCATAAAGGATAAAATAATCAAAAAATACGAAGATAAGGGTCTCGAATATACGGATGATGTAACAGACGATTTCAATATATATGCGTGGATAGAAAATGATTTATTAAGCTATTGGAATGATAACATCCCTTTAGATATTAAGATATCTAAAAATAATATCACAAGAATGGAAAGATTTACAGCATATAATATTAAAAAAGACAAAAAAATATTATCAGATGTTGTTAATAATTTTCACAATAATAACACAAATATAAAAATCATAAAATATATAGCTGGTCTAAATATATGTGAAAGAGAGGAGTTTATTAATATTAAATAATCAAGTATATTAGGATTAATGAAGGATAATATTTTGCTAAAAAAATATTTTAACGAATATTTAAAATTAGATCCATTATATTCAATTATTGTTAGCAACAAAGGAGATAAAAATATATATACAGATTATTATTCTAATGAATACATAGATAAATGTACTAATATTTTAAAAAAATACAAAAAAATGTCAAGAAATAGCAATGCCTTTTATGATAAATATTTATATACTATTTGTAATAATAATCTTGAACTCTTTAAGTTAAAATATTATCTAATTCCTTTAAACTCTTATGACAATATTTTAATTGATTTTAAATATAATAATGAATTATATTACAATATTAATAATGATAAGGATTTTTATTTTTTAATTAATAGAATTAAATCTTTTGATAAAATTGTATCTTCTATAATTCAAAGATTAAATGAAGGCATACGATATAAAATAACTATATCAAGATTTGCGTGCGGATTAATTATAAAAAAATTAAAGGAATATATTAAAAATAAAGATATATGTATAATTAAGGTACCATCTAAATATAACAATAAATTTTATCACGATATTATAAATAAACATTATATAGATAACATAAAAAGTGTTATTAATTTTTTAGAATCTAAATATATCAAACATTGCTATAAGGGAATAGGAATCTGTAATATGAAGAATAATAAAGGCAAACTATTATATAGGAAATCAATAATTTCGGAAATATCTTTGAATAAATCTCCTGAAAATATATTTAATATAGGGCTTAGTGAAGTAAAAAGGATACGCGAATTGATAAGAGAGATTATGCAGCAAAAATCAAAATATAAAAGGTTAACTGATTTTTTTAAACATATGAACAATAAAAAATTTATATATAAAAATGACAAGGAACTTTACAAGGATTTTGAAAATAAGAGGTCTTTTATTAACAATGTAATTATGAAAGAAAACTTTTATAAAAATGTTGAAAATTATAATATTAAATTCGTTGATAGAAAAATGGAGAATATGTCTCCTGCCGCATATTATTATGCTATGCCGAACGAAAAAAATGCTTATATCTATATAAATAGAAGTCTAACAAAATATAAATATGAAACTTTTGTTCTAAGTATTCACGAGGGAATACCTGGACATCATTACCAATATCGATATTTTTCTAAATATAAATTTCCTGCTTATAAAATATATTCCAATAATGATTCGGGATTTAGCGAGGGATGGGCTCTATATTCTGAAAATATTGGTAATAAATACTATAATGACGATGAGTATTATGGAAAACTATCATATGAATTATTAAGATCTATTAGACTTGTTGTAGATGTAGGAATTAATTATTATAATTGGAGCTATAAAAAAGCCTACAACTATATGAAGAATTATTCAAATTTAGAGAATGATAATATTAAAAATGAAATAGAGAGATATATAAATTTGCCTGGTCAAGCAATAACATATAAAATAGGTGAAATGGAGATTTTGAGATTGCGCGATAAATATGTTAATAAAAAAGGGATGAATATTAAAGAGTTTCATAAGAGACTATTTAGTAAAGGTATAATTACATTAAACTTATTAGAAAATACAATGTATTAGAGTGGGTAATAAAAAAGGAGTACATAATTTTATTTTTTAATAGATTTTATAACTTTTTATTTTTTTAATGGATTTTATAAATTATGTACTCTTTTTTTAGAAACATAGAAAATTATAAAATGATAACATTTCATGATTACCCTGATTTTAAACCTAACATTAGTCCTAAAGAAATGTTTGAAATAGGAATAATGGGAGGTTCATATTTTAGAAAAATTAAATCACCTAAAACAGGTAAAATATACAAGGATCATCATAAGAAATTTAAGTTTTTAAAAGATATTTCAAAAAATAAAATAATTAATCGCGAGTATGATAAAAGTATAAATAGATATAATGTTGTTGTAGGAACATCTTATGAATATTGGATGAGTAAAAATTGGATAAAGGAAGATATAGATCCTTATGGATGGATAGAATGGTATTGTAATTTTTATAATGGTAGAAGAAGCGAAGATGATAAAAGGCAAATAAATAGATGGAAAAAATCAGCTGGTCCTAAAGGGAGATTTAGAAATCAATTACAGCGTAAAATAAATGACATGCGAAGCAATAAAGAAACAATATATCCCCGATTAAGACAAACATTATTACATTGGGGGTGGGATTCTCGTAAAATGTCTGTAAAATAATATTTATATTATATAAAAAATTGATTTATTATATAGCTTAATAAGAATTAATGGATACCGAAAATTTTGATAAACTTATTGAGCTAAAAAATAATGAAATAATGATAATGTATGAAAATAAAATAAGTAAAAATAAAAAAATGATTAATAACCAATGTGATATTGATTATAATAGCAAAAAGTTATTCAATAAAATCAATGCTGGATTTGAACAAAAGTTTAAGTCATCTAAAGCTTATCAAAGAATGCTTGAACATGAACAAAATAAAACACCTATATAAATATATGTCAATATATAATAATAATACAATGTCAGAAAATAATGACAATGTCTTATGTCAGACTGATATCAATGATATCAAAAAAATGTTCAATATTATAGATAAGGATATTTATAAGTTTATTAAAAAAAATAGCAAAATCAACCTATTAAATAAATGTGATGCTATACATTCTAATAATGGAATTGATAAGAACTTAATAATAAACAGAATAAATATTATTAAAAATAATAGAAAAATATTAAAAAAACTATTAAAAATTCCAATTATTGAACAAAGAACTAAAGAATGGCACGAAGCAAGAGATTCGCGATTAACAGCAAGTGATTTATACGATGCTATAAAGAAAAACAATAATAGTGATAAAATTGCTAAAAAAAAAGCAAAAATATTAGTTGATAACATTAATTATAATGCTGTACCTGCTTTAAAATGGGGTACTATGTTTGAACCAATGGCTACTCGCTGCTATTCACAAATAAATAATAATATTAAAGTTTATGATTTTGGTTTAATACTTGATAATAGCAACCCTCATTTTGGAGCATCACCAGATGGTATTAATGAATTGGGTATAATGATTGAAATAAAGTGTCCTTATTCAAGAAAAATAGTAGATGGTTATATTCCAGAAAAATATAAAATGCAGATTCAAGGACAATTGGCGGTATGTAATCTAACAGAATGTGATTATATTGAATGTGAATTTGCTTGTATTGAAAATGAAGAATATATGACAAAATGCAAAGATATTACTACAAATCATGGAGTAATTGCGGAATATCAAATATCGGGTTCATATAAATATTTATATAGTGATGAATATTTAAATGCCGAAGAAGCTTATAATAATATTTGTAAAAAAATTATTGATTATAATTTTGCCAATACTCTTGATAATACTTCTAAATTCAATAAATTAATATTCTGGGAACTTAAAATTATTAATATACAAAGAGAATCTTTTAACAAAGATGAATGGGAAAAAATAATCCCAAAAATAAATGAATTTTGGAAAAGTGTAGAAAATTTTAAATTAATGCCTATTGAAGATAATATTAAAAAATTTACATTCATTGATGATGATAGTGATTAATAGTGATTAATAGTGATTAATAGTGATTAATAATTATTTACCAATTCCATGGATTTATACGTACATTACTATTATTATGAGGATTTACAAAATAAACCATTGAAAAACTACTATGTTCAACTCCATTATTATTAATTACTATACATTTGGGATTTATACGTTTATCACCAATAGTAGTATAGCTATCCATTTCTAAACAACCACATAATGAATTTTCATTTGAATGATTATGACATACAATATTACATAAAGAGTTATCTTTGGAAGTATTTTCAGTAATATAGCTTATTAATTTATTTATTTTATTTTTTTCACCATTTGTATATACAATTAGTATTTGACATTTTGCTTTAATTTTATTACAAAATTCGGTATCATATGTACAACCATCATAATGGTTAGTATATAAACCTTTTGTCATAAATTCTTTTTGAGCGGAAATATTTCTTAAAAGATTAGCTTGAGCAACAAATACATATATCGGCCCTTTTTTTTGATTGTTTAAGTCTCCATTTAACTTATTTATTATTATATTATCTAATGAATTTGAATCATTTCCTATTCTACAAGTTTCTGTATCTATAAATATTAGATTGCTAGATGTATATATTCCTCCACCATTATTACCTGTTAAATAATCATATACTTCCTTTGGAGATTTTTTAATACATTTATAATGTAAAAGTAATTTATTATTACTTATTTCGCTCGTATAATTATTTTCTCCCTCATTAGCTACATTATATTTATTATCTGTAGTAGATCCAATTATATTATCACAAGTATATTCAGTATGATAATTATAATCATACTCATTATATTTTAAACTTAAACTATTTAAAGAAGTGTTAGCTTCTGGTGCTGGCGGAAAAGGTTCGTTTACTTCAATTATACATTTTTTTCCACCGACTTCGTAAGTGTCAACGTTGAAAGGCTCTTTTATTGATAAATCACAAATATTTATAAAAAAATGAAATATTAATAATATAAATGTAATTATTAACAATAATATTAATAACATTTCATTGTAATTCATTTTTAACTCTATATAATTTAATTATTTTTATTTTATAATTATAAAAAAAATTATGTATTGTAATATTATTATTAGATATATTATTTTTTTTTGAATAATATTATTTAGTTATAAGTTATACGCCCCCAGTAGTGCCTGTAGTGCCTGTAGTGCCTGTAGTGCCAGTAGTGCCAGTAGTGCCTGTAGTGCCTGTAGTGCCTGTAGTGCCTGTAGTGCAAGTAGTGCCAGTAGTGCCAGTAGTGCCAGTAGT
>Ga0129324_10001872_pt1 | contig 13243 bp, 6 predicted proteins | sample CPBDNA_7_FD_96879 | JGI IMG/M metagenome (GOLD analysis project Ga0129324, IMG submission 96879) | Freshwater to marine salinity gradient microbial communities from Chesapeake Bay, USA - CPBay_Spr_15_0.2_DNA | ecosystem: Environmental > Aquatic > Marine > Coastal | place: USA: Chesapeake Bay... | reverse complement strand
CTTAAGGCCGCGTGTGTCATAAAGGGCTTGAAGGTCTTTACCCCCAGAGTATTGCACTATGTTAACATCGCCGGAGTCTAACCACACGCGCCTTTTAGTCTTACTTGTGTCATTGGCTTGGTCTGTGGAGCTAGGCAGCGCGAACCCTTTAGGCAAGTCGGACGTGCTGTACGCTGCCCACACCTCGCCGGGGCCTTGAGGCGGTAGCTCTACGGGAACTAAGCCGTTTGGCCCCTCGACTGATACAGGCTTGTTTTCAGGCCATCCCTTTGCAGCGGCCAAAATCGGAACCCAACTAGCGTTGATTGCTGAGTAGACGCGCACGTCCATCGGCTCAGTGAACTTGCCGATCTTTTGGGGCTTACCTGCGGCGTCGATGGTGTAATAAAAAGAGAAGCCCTTGTCCTCATTAGGGACTGCGCGGACATAGCCCATCGTGACTTCTTTGCCATATAAATCGACGTTAGTCAGAGACATTATTTCACCAACTCGTCAAACACCTTTTTGGCTTTGCTGTATTGCACCGCGCCGACCGCGCCGACCGCTGCGGCTGCGGCAAGAGGAATAGCCTTAGCAGCGCCTAGACCTCCCGCGATGAGCATTAGCCACGGGAACGGAGGCTTGGCGTTGACGTGAGGCTTAATAAACTCAGGTATGACCACCTGACTTATCTTTTCGTCAGTCGTCACCAGTGACCCCACGCCCGTTTTACCCAGCGCCTGTAGCGCGGTGTTGAGGTTCTTTAGAGTCTGGGCGTTGGCTTGCTCGGCTTGCTTTTGGGCTTCGGTCAAAGTCTTTCTAGTCTCTAAGAGCGAGGTAGCCGCACCGCCTGATAGCTTGACATTAAAGCTCACCGGCTTGTCGCCTTGGTCCGTAGGCAACACCACATCAACCCGTGTGCCTTCGGTCTTTTCCGACTCGGCGGCGTTGGCGCTTCCCAAGTTGTTGCGTAGCTGCCGAACCTCTGAGCGACGTCCTTCGACACGGGCAAGACCCGATATCTCTTCGGCCAACTCTGTGCGTTTTTTCACGAGGTTAGCGCGAGCCGTTTTAATCTTCTCACAGGTGTCTGTGATATTCACGCCATCAGCGTTGTCAAACACTCCAGCGCCCGTAGCGCGGTAGGTGACCTTCTCGCCATCTACGGACACCTTGTACTGTCTCTCGGTTCTCCCTTTCAGACAGTCATCGAGCGCCGCGTCTAGCTTGAGCTTTTTCTCAGTAAGCTCTACCAAGCCGCCTGCACCGTTGGTGAGCGTGTCAATCTTGGAAGATAGCTCTTTGATTTTGTCCGCTAGACTCTTGGCCACTCCTGACTCACCGAGAGCGGCATGGGCCAGCGCCTCTCCTTTGGCGATAAGCTGAAGAAGCAGTGTGACGTCTCCCGGCAGTCCCTTGCACTCGGGGAAGGCAAAATATTCGCCTTGCGGCGTCCACACCTTTACGACGCCTTTGGTAAGGGTCTGTAGGGTCTTGTTGGCCTTGCCCATTTCCTCTTGTGTCTTGAGGTATTTACCAAACACAGGCTGAGACGATGCGCCATAAACTTGAACAAGCAAGTTATTTATATCGTCCATAGTCCCGTTGCCGCCGCCATTCTTCACTAGGTTGATTAAGAACTGCGGGGAAAAGGGTGCCGCTAGGGTCTTGGAAAAAAACAACTCGTCTTCGGCTTGCTGAACCTTGGAGTAGCCTACTAGAGCTTGCTCCAAGATATTCATTTTCCGCATAATCTCCATGAGCCATTCTTCCGCTAAAGCGGCGCTGTTCCATAACGCATCGACGGCTACCTTATTTTTGGTGTTCGCTTTGGCCCACGTCCTCACCTTGTTAGCACTGGCTCCGGTAAACTTCGGCACATACACGTCTCCCGGCTGTAGCTTTTGGCCGTAGTTGAACCAAGGAGCGCCGATTACCGCAAGATGCTTGGGAATGACCACCCCTCCGCTAGAGGGCTGCAACACTTTGCTTTTTATCTGGTCATTAGCGTTGAAGCTCTCAAGGACGTATTTGTTGTCTTCCCACGGGACTCCACTAGCTATCTGCCTGTATAGCTTCTTTTTCCACCAGTTTGTGGGACGCAACTTGCCGTAGAGGTAGTCGCTTTTGGTCACCGGGGCCACACCTCCACCGACTTCGACTTGATAGGGGGCATAAGCGTATAACTCAGGAATGTTAGAGGGCGTGTACTTGTCAAACTGTCCGTAAAAGTACGCAAATGGAAACTCCAGACTACGCATGTTCTGGACGGACGGCACCCACGGGTTAAGTGGATCTCCGTCATTCATGTACTTTGCTCGCACCTCTGGAGGCAAAAACTTACTCTTCCATAGAGATGCGCCCTCTGCTGTTGGCTTCTGTTTTAGCAGTAGCTCAACAGGAACAAGCGGAGAGGACTGACCGGGAGGCACGGGCAACGCACTGAACGTATTGACGATAAGGGGGTCGTTATTGGCGTCTTGATTCGATGACCACTGACCCACCTGTTCAGACATGGTGTCGTTTTTCTTGTTCCACCATGGCCCGTAGCTGATGTACCCCAAGGTATGCAAAGCGTTGTACCGCAGGTCTTTTAGGTGTTTTAAGATGGTGTCAACGGTGGCCTTGTCCAGACCGCCAGTAATCATCGCTTTGCTGGCTTTAATACGCTTTTTAATATCGCTTTCAGTAGCCGTTTGAACATTGCCTAGCTCCGCTATCTTAGTCTGTAGAGAGTAGAGCTTGATGGCTTTTTCTAAACACTTGTCGTAGCTCGGGTAGGTTTCTTTTACCTTCTGAGGCACCACGGTCTTGGCGTTTTCCAAAACCTTTTTCTCTTCGTCGCTCAAAGCTACCGAAAGGATGGAAGCCGGGTCGTTGATGAGGTTAAGCAGCGCCGTGGCAAACTCTTCGGTAGCCGCGCCAAAAGCGAGGTTAAGGGTGATATCGCTGACGTTGACCGCCTCGCCTCCCATCGCCCTGTCGTGCGTCTGCTGCGCCTGCTGACGGCTCTGAGGGTCTTCACGAGGGGTAAAGACCGGGGAGACGTCAGTGGACGTCACACGAGTGCCTGCGTCAAATACGCGCCCGTTGCCGCCTAGCTGTCCAAAGTTGCCGCCTATCATTCTGTCACCTCGTCCAATACCCGTACAACAAACGACTGGTCGGTCACCTGTACCACAGAGAGCGTCCCCTGAACAGGCACAACCTCAGCGGCGCTCGCCGCGTCTATGGACTCTTTTGTGACGGGGCCGCACATGCCGTCTAGCGGCACAACGCCATAGACTGTCTGCCAAAGAGCGGTGAGCTTCGTCAGTTGCTCCCCGGTCAAAGTAACGGACTCATTGTAGCGGTTAGCCTTTTCCCAATCTATCATGTCTACACCCCCTCGCCGGTATCGTCGGGCGTTATGTCTTCTTTTTCAACCAGTTTTGTTCCCTTCTCTTCGGCCTCTTCAAGCGCAGGGTCATCTCCGATTTCAGCTTGTAGGGCCGCGTCTGGACCCAACTCTTCGACGTCTAGCCCGATATCAAAAGGCGACTCGTCGCAGTATTGCGCGTTGATATATAACTTTAGGTATTTGAAGAATATCTCATAGTTAACTTTTATTTTAGTCCTGTCATAAGGCGAAGAAGTGAATGTTTCGTATTTGTGTTTAGAAGGGTCAGTGGGATGTGCTGCAACCAAGACCTTGTTTGAATAAGTGTCTTGGGGGTAACCAAAAATCAGTTGGGGCTTTCCGTTTATGAGCTTGACTCCGTAAGGGGATTTTGTCCGCGCCCTTTCAACGAGATATGACGAGTTACGCTCGCGTTCGGTAAACCAATCGGCAGCGTATGACTCAGCCGAGCGAGCAAGCATCTCTAAGGGAGATGCCCAATATCCTACTCCCAAGTGAGCCGACATGAACGTGAACTCATTGTGGTAGTATGGGTCTTTGACGTATCTAACTTCAGGTTCAGTGTTTCCGTATATAGCTCGCATTAGCATCGCAAAGGAGAAAAGCAGTGAGTCTCCGAGTGCTTTTTGCAAGTCTGTTTGAGAGGTATAGCCTACAGTGCGGTATCCTCCGGTAGCAGAGGCGTCCTCTTCATAGAAAGCCAAATGGATTGTTTTTTCGGCGTTTCGCGAGCTTAGAGCGAGAGGAAACTCGCCGTATTTTTGTTTGAAAGCACGAGCCTCATCGCTCTCGTCGTCAGTCTGTGCATAGTATAGAGAGACTTTATCGCCGGTTCCCTCAATCTCAATCGTCTCTGATATCCTCTTTCCTGCTGGAAACCTCCAATAGCTAACGGACCATTGGTTAGACAGGCAGTATTTTGAGCTTTTGGACCCGCTCCATGTGGGTTCGCTGAGGTAACGCATGTCTGGGTTACTTCTATCCATGGCTTTGTACAGCATGAAATCTATGTAGTGTATCATCTCATGGAACAGCGAGCCGGGGCCGTTTATTTTGGTCATGTTGATAGTGTTAGGCTCAGACCCTTCGGCCTCATAGTGGGCCGATGCCCCCGGTCTTCCTCGTTGTCCGATGCCGAACTTGAGCCAGAGGTTTTGCCCTCCGTCTTCGTAGGGTGCGCCCATCGCGACGGTGGGCGTAGCCAACAGGCGTCCCATGCGTTTGAACGACACCCCAAGGAAGTCGGCCATGTCAAAAAGACCCGCGAATAGTCCGCGAATGTGGAAGGTCTTGTAGGTAATGTCTTTGTCTACCCACTCTCCAAAGCCGATTTTGGTGACCCCTGTTTGGTTAAGCTCTTTGACACCACCTTTTGGCAGGTCAGGCCCTACTCTGCCGGGAGGGTCTTTGTCGTAATCGAGCTTAGTGACGCCGTAGCGACCTCTACGCTCTCCCGCGCCTTGGTCAATCCACGTCCAATCTTGGAAAGGCTGCGGAGCTACCACCTTTAGCGCAGGTTTATTGGCCCACGATCTAGAGTCGTAGTATTCTTTATTTCTCTCGTATTCAAAAACGTCTATGGCATACCCGTATTCCTTGTCATAAGTATACAACTCAGGCTCGTTGCCTACAGCCAATCTGAACCCGTTGCGCTCGGTGTAAGGGTGGCTGTCCCAATAAGAGTTTACCCCTTGGGCGTTGTCTTTCGGCAGCATGGGGGTTGCAAACTTATTAAGCAGCTTGGGAGTGTGTATTATGGTAGTACGCGCAGTTTTCTCGGCTGTGTCGCCTTGTTCGTGAGTATCTAGGTCCGCGAGACTCTTAACAAGCATGAGGGACACTTGAGCGTCTATGGCATCGCTTGCTTCGTACTGCCCGTCGAGTTTTCTCCTAATGTCATTAAAAAAAGCCGTCTGAGCGGCGTCATACCTTTTTGACGCAAAGCAGCCGCCGATACGGTGGAAAATCGTTTGAGCGGCGACTGTGGGGGATACTGCACACAGTAGCTCGCTAGACCCTAGCTGTGGGTAGATTTCTTCGGCTATGGGTGCCTGAGTTAATACGGCTGCGATGCCCTCGCTGAATCCTGAGACGATATTTTTTAGTTGCCTTTTGCGGATACGGGCCGGTGTCAGTATTTCGGTATTGCCTGAGTATCTAACGCGATTAGAAGGCAGAAATCCAGTGCTACTTCTTTGTGAACGAGAAAGCCAATCGTCGGTAGCGTAAGGATCAACGCCGCCATAGGCGTATATGTCTGGGTTGTCTTTTAGCAGGTCTACCTCAGCGGACAGAGTGTTGAGGTAATCGAGGGCTTCAAGATACCCTGAGCCTACAAAAGAGGCCGTTGAGGGACCAGACAGGAGCTTTGCTTGGCCCATAGCTTGGGCCGCTTCCGCTACCTTTTGGATATCTTCGGGCTTGTACGCGCCGTTGGCGTAAGGGGTGTATCCTTCAAGCAAAAACTCGTGGTTAAAGTGATACGTCAAAATACGGAGGGCATCGGCAATAGAAGTGTTGCGAACAAAGTCGAAAAAATTTCTCTCGTACCAATAAAGTTTCTCTGTTGTCTCAATAGAGTCCTGAGAGTACAGATGTTTTACTAGCTCGGGCATTTCTCTAAGCTCAGGCGGCATTTTCGCGCTTGAACTGCCTACCGCCTTGAGAATGACCCTCGCTGCGGCGTTTACCATTCCCTCGCCGCCTACGACCTTACCGATTACGGAGGCGTATTTTTCCACTTCATCGAAGTAAGAGAGGTTAGGCTTGGAATAAAGCCCATATCCCGGCTTTAAGTATTCTGTTTGACCGTCTTCACGCCCTTTTATTACCTTGTTTTGTATCTTCTCTAGCGCCTCCGATACCGCCTTTTTCGCTGCTCGGGCCTTAGTGGCAAAGTAGTTAGCCGTCGTCTCTGGCCCTGTGTCCTCTGGGCTATTGCCAAGAAGAGGCTTTAGGTTCGACAGAGGGATAACATTATTGGGTCCATCTAAATCTATGGGGACATATATACTCCCTCCTTTAATCTTCATAATGGGAGGTGTCAAAGAGTAATAAAATAGCTCTTCTGAGGGGGTGCCTGCTAAAAGCAGTTCGCTCCGTAACGCATCAAACAGGCTGGATTCGGACGTCTGTCTGAACGCATCAGGCAGCCCCGTGAGTCCCATAAACGTGCGGAATATAAGAGAGTTTTTGTACTTAAGCGCAGCGTCTGTGTCTTTGAGGATTAGATAGTCATCTGGGTCTTTAGTCTCGTCTATGGCATCTAACGTATTGTCGCCTGCTAAAACAGTCCCTTGGCCCCTCAATACCGCAAACCGCACACGCCTGTTTTCCTTCGCCTCGTCTGCCCCTTCTACAAGGCACTCTTTCATCGTGTACTCGCCCTTTTGGAAACCGGCGAGGTAGCTCGGGTCCATGCCGCAAGCCTTAGCGAGCGCCGTCTGGAACTTTGCCGTAGGCGTTGCCATGAGCGTTTTAAGGTACTCGGTTGTCACGTTCACGGCAGGGCTTAGGGTGTATTTTACAACCCTAGCGTTAGCCTCTAAAAACGTCTGAGGGACATAAACGCTAAAGTCATCTTGCTCAACGGCGTTTTGTAGCGCATTGAAGAACTGCGGCATGAAGTTGAGGTAAGCGATCTCCGTGTTTACGTCATCGGCCTCTGGCTGTTTGGCAGCGAGCTTAAACAACACGGCGGCGGTGTGGGCGGTCCCTGAGAACGCCCCGTTTTCCTTCATATACTCAACGTCGATGCCGCCGTAAGTCTTGTCCTTAGTAATGCGTCCTTTGATGCCTCTTCGCTGCGCTGTGAGCAGGGCGGCGAGAAGGTCGCTTTCGTTCTTTTCCTCTAATGCCTCTTCAATCCAGCGGTCTACTTGGTTGCGCCACCATCTCTCTTTGGAGCTACCAGTGAGGCGACGGCCCCTGTCAGAGCCTGTCTTCTTGGTCGCTTGCTCTTCGGCGTAGAGGGTCAGGCGGTCTATCTTTTCGTTAATCGTCTCACTGCGATAAGCGGAGATATTTTTCACGTCTATGCCTAACGTCTCCGCAAGAGTCATGAGTATGTCTTCATCGACTTCAGGGTTGCGTCTGCGGTTAGGAAAGTGGCGGGACTTAGCCATTTTACTCGTCCTCCAAGACTTTGGTGAACTCTTCCTCTTCTTTTTCCTGCGTCTTCACGGCCTGTTTAATAAGGGACTCGTCGATGCCGAGTCTTTCGCCTTCTTCTTGCAAGAAGTCGGTAGCAAAAGCGTCTGGGTCGTCGCGGCCCTCTTGGAGCTTTTCAATGACGTTTCTCTTTTGGTTCATAAAGTGCCAGACCTGCGTCTCCATCCATGCGTCAGCCAGCATGTAGACAACTGTGGTGCAGCGTTCTTGGCCGATGCGCCGCGTTCTGTCCTCTGCTTGCTCGTGGATAAAAGGCGACCAGTAGACGTCGTTGAACACCGTGTACGTCGCAGCTTGGAGGTTTAGACCCGTTCCTGCTGCCTTCGTCTGTCCTACGAACACCTGAGTATCAGGATCATTCGTAAACTGGCTCACGGCGTTACGCACACCCTTGGGGTTAGTGGAGCCGTCCACCTTGACGAACTTAAAGTCAGGGTTGTCTTCCTGATACTCTTCCATCTGCCTTACGATTTCTTTGATGGCCTCTTTGTAGTTAGCAAAGACGATGACCTTTTTACCTTCTTCGACAGCGAAGATAGCCTCTCTCGCGGTGTACGGCGCTTTCCAAAGGCCAATATCCTTGATGATGGTCATAGCTTCGCCCAAGATTTTCTTTGGATCTCTAGCGTCTGAATATGTCCAATCGCGGATAGATGACATGCCCTCACCCATCGCTAGATATTTAGTGTATATCTGCTGTACGGGGATATCCGTCACATCGTCTTTGTAGCGCCAAAGCATGACGTCAGAGGTCTTTCTCTTCAGTTCTTCTTGGTTAGTAGCGCCTCTGAAGAGCCTGTTGCCTGTAGGTTTGCGAGGTGGCTTTTCTCTCCTTTCTTTGGCTTGCTTTTTCAGTGCTTCGTATTTTGCCAAGGCTTCTTCGCCGCCTGCGTACCTCATACCGAACGGTTTAAAGTTAATGCCAAACCCGAGCGGGTGGCCTGTGAAGTTCAAAAGCGCCCAAAGGTCGATGACTCTTGAGGCAATAGGAGTCCCGGTCAAGAACCATGCACGGTCGCTCTTGGCGCTCAGTGCCTTTGCAAACTTCGCAGTCTTTGACCCGCCTTCGCCTGCGCTGTAGTTTTTGTAAACGTGCGCTTCGTCAAAGATGGTCAAAGGCCACTTGCCGTTTGGCTGCGCGGCGGCAAAGTCGAAGATAGTCTTACGCACGTCGCCGGGGATATCAACTTTACGGATAGCGGGACGTGCTGTAGTCTGCCCGTCTTCGCCAACAGCGCCGAACAGTCCCAAGGCTCTTGCTGAACTCAAAAACGCCTTGTCGGTCATCTTTAACAGCTTAGTGTAAGAGTCTAGCTCGTAATCTTGCCATCCTGCGTCGAGCTTTTGCTGGATGAGGTCTTGCACCTTTTCTTTGAAGGCTTTAAGCCACTCAGACAAACTCATTAGCTTGCCCGATTGGTTCAAAGACGCAGCCATCATGTAGCCAATCGACTCGGTGGTCAGTCCCTTATCAATAAGGTCGCCTAAGGTAATCGTGGGAACACGCCCATATTTAACAGTAAACAACTTAGCCGTATCCACAGAGGTGATTATCCATCTAGCGTCTTTGGGAATGTAAGACACAGAGACAGGCACAATCGCAGTGCCTGAGGCGTTTGCTAGCTTTAGCACTTTATCGACGGCTTTTGTCTCACTTAGAGTGTTGCCTTCTACGACATATTTTTGGCCTTGTCCCTCTTCCTTAGTGAGCTTGCTGACAGTGCTGCCGAAAACCGTCTCGGTCGAGCCTTGCTGCATCTGTCTGCTAAGTGCTTGTTTGATGGCGGCTTTTTCCCTTTTAATAATGTCCTGCGCGGAGGATACCCCTTGGTCTTTGCCGACTAAGATATAAGCGTTGGTATTTTTGGCGAACGTCTTGATTTCTTTCCAGTAGTTGCTGGTAAGTTTAGCAGGCGTGACGACAAGGATTTTCTGCTCTGGGGGAACCACGCTGTCAGCGGCGATAATAGACTGAATAGTCTTGCCCAGCCCTCGGTCGTCGGCCAAAATAGCGTATTTGCGGCCCATGAGGAAACGCACCCCTTCGTCTTGGAACCACTTGAGTCCCTGCCACTTGCCTTTAAACGGAGCCATTGACATGGGGCGAGTCTTGGCCTTTTCCAGAAGCTCGGCGCGCTCTAAAAGCTCGGCCTTGAGATCGGCAGATAGCTTGTCGATATTGTCTGAAGAGATACCCGTGATGCTCTTGAGGTCGGGGGCAACCTTTGTCGGAAAATCGGGGTACGGAACATACCACGTCCTTTTTATTCCCAACTCTTGGTTGGCCTGTTGCTCGTAGACTTTATCTTGCCACCTTAGCGAGCTTACCACAGCATCAAACAGATTAGTGTTATAGCCCTCGTGCTTGATAGGGAAGTCTGCAAACTTCTTAGGTACTCTTACGGCGATGTTTGAGCCTTCTTTAAGCAGCGTCAAAGGAAGCGGCTGCTTTTTGACGTCGTAGGCGTAGACCGGCTGTCCTTTGACCTCTACCTTGACCTTTTTTGCCTCAAGTTTTTCAATAAGCTCTTTGAGTTGGTCTTCTGTCAGGTTTGCCAGCGCGAAAGTCTCAGGGTCGAGCCAAGGCTCTCGGTCGCTCGACACATAGCTGCCTATTTTTTTGTACATAGACGGAGCCGGTAGCACGCTCTGTAGCAACTCTCTCATGTCCCAGTAGTCGATGATGTCGGACTCTGTAAGCGAGGCAAATGGCTGAGGCTCATCAGTCGCTTGGTCGGCGTACAGTCCTTGGTCGGTCGTGTCTTTGTAAGTGATGGTGACCATATCATCGAAGCCTTCGGGGATATTGGCAAAATCAATGCCTTCTTCGATAGTAAGATCGACCTTTGCGTCTTTGAGCTTTTGCTTTACAAGCTCGGCTTTTTCGGGGGTCATCTTCTGAAGCTCTACCGCCTTTTCGGGTGCTCCCTCCATATTGTATGTAGAGAAGTATTGACGTGAATCACTTATCTCAGCTTCTTTAAGTGCCCGAGTGATGATGTTACGGGCCTCATAGGTGTTTAGAACGTCGATAAGAGGCTCATATACAATCTTTACTTTGCCCACGATTGGTGTGCCGGACTCGGTTCCTTGAACCATCGTCAAGGGCACTCCTTTGGCCAAAGCGGCCTCTTTCTTAGTGGCTTGGATGAAAGTGTTTACTTTACTTACGTGCTGCTGATAGACGTTTACAGTGGGGGAGAAGTCGCGGTAGGTCAGCGTGGAGCCTCGGACAAAACGTGCATAAGCCGGTAGGACTGCCATGAGCGCCAGAAGGTTTTGCTCGTCTAGGCTAAACGCTCGACCCTTAGTCGAGTAAAAGACCCCTTGTACATACACTTCTCGCAAAGTCTCGCTTTCCTCTTGCTCAAAGGCGTCTTGCACCTCTTCGTCAAAGAATCCGGGGAGATTTTGCTTGGCCAAGTCTAGTAGAGGCTTATAAATATTATTTGTCGTGATTAAGTCATAAGCGTTCAAGACGCCGTAGCCGGTGGCGCTAGCTACGTCGGTAAAGCGGCCCTTAGGCTCTTCAGGCTCCGCTTGCTCTTCTTCCTCTTGTACAACTTCAGCGGTGATGCCTTCGTCAGCCTGCTTGTACTTAAGTTCTTTTTGCGTCTCGATGTACGAGTCTATGAAGAACGGAGGTAACTTTGTGCCGCTCAACACCAGCTTCAACGTGGCTAGCTCTCCGTCAATCTTAGCCTTTTGCTCGTCAGTAGGGTTGCGGTAGACGTAGCTAGGGTTGGCCAGCATGGACGGTCGTAGGCTTTGTGCCACTGACTGCGGTAGCCATGACGCCTGCTCTTCGGCAGGGTTACTTACTCGCTCGCCCGTGATTTTGTAGACCGTCTCCCCCAAGCCGGGGTCGTAAGAGTCCTCAACCTCGATGTTGCCGAAAATGTTAAAGTCTTCAGCAGTGTACGTCCCTTCATGCAGTTGTCTCAGGAACCACCGTCCGACTATCTCAGCGGCTAGATTGACCTCCATAGGGTCCAAAAGCTCGCCGTAATCTGCAAGGCCCTCGCCAAGCGCCCAGTTTCTAAGCGTTGCGAGGATAACGCACTTCCAAATGTTTCCTAGCCTATCGTCGGTATATCTTGAAACGCCGTCTTGCTTTTGCAAGACCTGCTTGAGCATGTATCGCCCTGTTTTTCGGACAATCTGATTGTATCTATGCCACTGCGCCCACCACATGGCGTGTCGCAACTGCTCTTCTTTGTATTTTTCTTGAGGCAGGTCTTTTTGCGCCCAGTTTGGCCCATAGGCACTCACTAGCTCTTGTACATAGCCTTCGTGAGCATCCGTTGCTTCTTTTGCACGTTCATCGGCTAGTTTGTAGTTATCAATGGCTAACAGGGCAATGGCTTCGGCCTTCTGGTCGAACGTGCCGGTTTGCACTAGCCTTCTTATCTCGCCTTCCTCGTATTTTTGTTGAGCATCCATAGGCGTTCGGACTTTGTAGTCCTCGTAAAACTCGTCTAGCCTCTCTTGGCTCACGGGGTTGGCCTCAGCCACTCGCTCCATGAACATATGCGTGGACATGATCGCTGTCCGACCGTTTGGGGCCTTGACCTTGACTGTCGGGCCAGACACCCCCACTACCGTCACAGCTTCGCCGCCATTGACGTACTCAGAGCCGACGTAGAACCCCGGCTCCAAGACGCGGTAGACGTCTCCAGACGCCGTAGGGTTGCCCCTAGCTGGTCTTCCCCTCTTTCGCTTCTTCTCGGAGCTTATACGGACGTATGAGCCGCCGTTTTTAGTCAGCTTCTTGGCTTCGGCAAGGGTGGTCGTCAGATACCGCGCCCCTCTAGGCCCAGTAACTTTGTATCGGTAGTTAGCCATGATGTAGTACCTTTAAGGTAGTAAGTAGCGAGCCTTAGTTTCCAGCGGAGTAAAATCCTGAGCCATATTGCTGACTTAGCTGGTTGTATCGCTGCTCTGCTTGAGAGGCAAGGTCGCGCAGTTGCATAAAAGGAGACACCGGCAAGCCGGTGGCCATCTCTTTTCGCACAGCCTCTTGACCGAGGTAGTAGGCTCCAGCGACAAGCGCCAACACGGTAAGGGGTCCAAACTTCATCGGTAGCTCCTATGCTCTCAAAAACATTTCTTGCTGGTACAGCGATGCATCTGGCCAAAAGCCATACTGCCCAGCGTGAGTGGGGTTTTCGCCAAAGTAACTGTGCTCGGGCGCGAGTTTATCAAGGGTGCTCATCAGTTGTCCAACGAGCATATAAATATATGGCGAGGTTAAAACCGCGTCGTTGGCATAAGCCGCTTCGACCCCTGCCAAGGCTGTCTTAGCCTCTAGCATCAGCTTAGATATCGTCGGCCCGGTGATGTTCTGCGACTCCCAAAACTCGATGACGTTTTGCAGCACTACGATAAGCACCGGCAGACGGTCTTCGTTTTGGTCCATGTGGGCGAACACAAGCCCCTTGTAAGGCCAGCGAAGCGGGTATGTGTCGAGCGACGTTATCACTGCTACCCTCCCATGACCGCTACGGTGGCGTTGGCGAGCTTGTGGCGAAGGCCATCGACCGACCAGTGGTCTTTGTCGAGCCTACGGACGCGCTTGCCGTTGAGTTGGACCGTCTTTCCTACCGGCAGGCTGCGTAGCTCGCGGGACATGCCGCTCGGCAGCGAAGGGTTGGTGTAGCGGGTGACGTCTTTTTCGTAACCTGACTTGACCTT
>Ga0129324_10001868_pt1 | contig 13247 bp, 11 predicted proteins | sample CPBDNA_7_FD_96879 | JGI IMG/M metagenome (GOLD analysis project Ga0129324, IMG submission 96879) | Freshwater to marine salinity gradient microbial communities from Chesapeake Bay, USA - CPBay_Spr_15_0.2_DNA | ecosystem: Environmental > Aquatic > Marine > Coastal | place: USA: Chesapeake Bay... | reverse complement strand
GCAAATAGCAGGACGACGCAAATAGCAGGACGACGCAAATAGCAGGACGACGCAAATAGCAGGACGACGCAAATAGCAGGACGACGCAAATAGCAGGACGACGGCAATGACGACGCAAATGGTTAAGGGAAGTATGTGGGGCACAGGGCACAGACACAGGTAAAAGTATGTAATATAAAAATAGGGAATTTGGCCGAGTGGTTAAGGCGTTGGATTTAAGACCCAATGGATGATATCCGCGTGGGTTCGAACCCCACAGTTCCCATTTTATTTGCGTATTTTATAGAATTTAAAAATCTAAAATACTTTATATAACATCTATACTTTATATAATAAAAACTCCTTATAGCTCAGCGGTAGAGCGGAAGACTGTAGTGTTTTACTTGTCATCTTTAGGTCATTGGTTCAAATCCAGTTGAGGAGAAAATATATATTATTGTATCAAATAAATGCCCGTATAGCGCAATTGGATAGCGCGTAAGACTTCTAATCTTAAGGTTTGGGGTTCGAGTCCCCATATGGGTTTCCGGTACAATATAGGAAGAAAGAGATTAAAAAATAAAATTGATATAAGGATATAATGTTATATACAAATAGGTATATAACATCAATATATGGAAACACTACTGAATACACTTAGTCCTATTTTCAAGCAATACGATTTTCATAGCCATAGCCATAGCAGTAAAATTTGTTATAAAAACGCAAGCGCAAGCCCATATGATGAGTTTATAGTAGAAATGTTTCCGAAAACAAATGAAATTGTAACGATTGTTCCTGTAGGTAGTGTTCCATATAAAAAAACATTTATTGATATGAATACAGCGATCGATTATATGAAAATGCACTTGGGTTATTATCAAGCATCAAATAGCAATTAATCGAAATGAATCAAATCGAAATTTTTACCCCTTTTACAAAAAATTGAAAACTTTTTTGTAAACAAATGAAAAGCAACCCCTTACCAACCAACCAACCAACCAACCGAACGAAAATGTTTTGTAAAGTATGCAAAGATGCCAAGAAGAGCGAGAGTGTTTACACTTCACACTCGGTCCGCGTAGGCGGAAAAGTCGTGTGCCCCACCCTGTTGAGTCAGGAATGTAAGTATTGTAAAGAAAAAGGCCATACACCCAAGCATTGCCCCAAGCTGAAAGGTAAGTATAACTCTACCATCTCTAGCGTGAAGGTTAGGTTCGGAACTACCCCCACCGCTAGTGAAGACGCAAAGGAACGTGCTCGCGAATTGTGTTCTTCGCCTCCTCCAGCGCCAGCGCCAATTGGAAAAAAAACCAACTACTTCCAATTGTTGAAGGTGGACGAAGAAACGGACGAAGAAACAAGCGTAATTGCCACTCTGAAACCAGATTACCTTGATATCGCAAAAGAACGCGTTGAAACATTCAAACGCGAATGGGTCAAGACTAAAGACGCCGAAATCGAAACCTACAAAAAAAATCTGGAGAATAATTTCCCAGCGCTAGGTCAGGAAAAGACGATGAAAATCGTGGATGCCGTCTTTAGTACTACTACAACAAGCCAAAGCTACAGCAGCAAGGCCGCCGCCGCAAGTGCTTCTACAAGAGCTCCAGTCCGTGACCGAAACGAACGTGAAGATTCGCCTACCCCATCGCCAGTATCATCTCGATCACAATCACCGCCGCCTGCTCCTAAGAAAATGCCAAAAGTGGAAGAAGACGCCAAATGCTCCAAGTGCATACTTGGCGTGTATGGATGCTCCAAATGCTACCCAGATTGTCCATCGCCTTCATCAAGTCCTCCACCTGATTGTATGGGAACGCCCTCACTTAGCCCTACTCCTCCTCCAACGACGACGACGACGTGGTCGAGCTGGGCCGACGTGGAATAGATTAAATAGAAATAAGATTTTTGAATAAACGATAAATGAATAAACGATAAAGGAATAAACGATAAACGAAAAAAAAAAGAAAAATAGCAAGGCATCACCATTATGCCAAGTTATTTTTTATTTATTATATTTTTTCGTTATAATCCCACTTTTGAAAAAAATTGAAAACTTTTATACGAAAGTAGCAAAGTAATACCACCACCCACCCCTTATCGAAGACAAAGCATAAAGCATAAAGCATAAAACATAAAGGAAAAATCCAACAGAGATGGAGAAATTCGACGAATTCTTAAGACGCACCGGTTACGTAAGTAAACCATTTCAAAGAGAATGTTTGGAATGGTCTATGGCGCGCGAAAAAACACCAGCGACGCTACCCAAAACAATAAAAGGCGACCCCGCGGAAAAACGCGGCGGCATATTAGCATTAGAGATGGGCCTAGGTAAGACCATCATCATGTTAGCCTTGATCGAATGTCATTTAAAGCGCCATACACTCATAGTGTTGCCGCGTTCATTAATCGATCAATGGGAAAAAATCATCAAAGAAAAATTCGGCCATCACCCACTTGTGTATCATGGGTCGAGACCGAAAAGTATGCGTCTCACCTTGGCCGAAATAAACGCACGTCCGATTATAATAACAACCTACGGACAAGTTTCGATGCCATCTGAGAAGCAGGCAAAAAAGGGGCGAACGAAATCGATTCTTCATGACGTGAAGTGGAATCGCGTGATTTGCGATGAAGCGCATAATGCCAGTCACGAAAAAACCAACGGATACAAGGGAGTAAAGGAACTTCAAACAGAAATCATGTGGTTGGTAACTGGCACGCCAATCCAAAACACTCCAATAGAACTCTACAACTTGTACTACTTGTTTTGTTCGTCCGAGTTCAAATTCGAAGATTACTACTTTTACCTACCTGAAATTTACAAAAAAAACGCACAGCATCTTGTGTTTTTCCGGACTAAAAGCGACGTGAGCTTACCCATTCCTGAATTACACAAACACTCCATCGAGGTTGAATGGGAAAATAATTCGGAACGAAATTTCGCGCAGCACATACATTCCCTAGCACCCAAATGTAACATATCGACGGAAGCAGCTGCCGATTACCTTATGGCACTTTCAGTTGATACGCCGAATGCAATGCGAATGAAATATTTTATGCGCGCTCGGCAAGCGTGTGTTAATCCATCGAAACTAAAAAGCACGATCAAGGAATATCAGGAACTGCTCACTCTCGTAGGTGAAAAAGAAAAACTTGACCTAGCGGAGTTGAAAGAATCACAGAGCAAAATCAATGCAGTTGTAAAAACGTTGATTGAGCGACGAGGAAATGGATGTGGTAAAATCGTGTTCTGCCATTTCTACCACGAAATCGATACGCTTGAGAAATGCTTAAGAGAAAAAGCAAGAGCAACAGCAAGCGACGGCCAGCACCAGCACTATCAGCCCTTGCGTATTGCCAAGTTTGACGGACGTGTGCCAACAGGGAAACGCGACAAACTTTTGAATGAGCCGGTTGATATTCTATTGGCGCAAATCAAGATGTGCCGCGAAGGGCTCAATCTTCAAAAAAATTATAGCGAAGCCTATTTTCCTATCCCTCATTTCAATCCGGCGGTTGAACAGCAAGCGATTGCGAGGTGCTGGCGTATTGGCCAAGAAAAACCCGTCAACACCTTTCACTATACCATGAGTGAAACGATGACAATCAGGAATGCCGAAGCCGAAGCCGAAGACAAAGCCGAAGCCGAAGACAAAGCCGAAGCCGAAGCCGAAGACGAAGACGAAGCCGAAGTCGAAGCCGAAGCCGAATTCTACGCACCTTGTTATTCACTAGATACATACTCGATATATTTACATATAAAAAAATTGGGATTTGTTAACCAGTTAAAAGTAGCAGCAAGAAGTTCATTAGACGAAGACGAAGACGAAGACGATGATGACAATGACTCAGTATATGGGTTTCAATAAACAGAAGAAAAGAAAGAGAGAGAAAAAAACTCTTTTTTATTTGAATCAACTATCAAAACCCACACCCATAATTTGTGAAAAAATATCCCCTCCAGATAATTCTGGCTCAATATATTTGCTAGGTAATAATAATTTTATTTTATCTGAACAACAACAGCATTGAGATATATCATACAAACGAAAACGCACCCAATAATCTTTACGCAATTTGGCATTCAATATTTCTTGTTGAAACATTTTATCAATCATAGAAAAAGCAGTATTCAAGTATAAAATAACATTGATAATTTTCTTCTTCTCGGCAAACAAATTATTTGAACGTTCTTTATATTTTATAATAATATCACGAATGGTTTCATTTTTGTATTGTAAGTTATTCTTATTAACTAATGTAGTATACGTGTTTGTATGTTTTTTTATATAGGCATTAATAAAACGCAATTCATTTTTAATGTGCTTCAATTCAGTCAAGGTTTTTGCTCGAAAATCGTCAATCTTTTTAATAACCGAAAAAACATTAGTATTATAAAGTAAAGGATAAGTATAACGAATCGTTTGCGGAATAATAAACTGATTTGTTTCTTTTATATCACAGATTTCAGATTCAATTCGAACCATATTATCACGCATATTTGCAATAAGTTCATTTTCGGCCTGTAAACGTTCCTGATAAAGCGCATTCATCATCGCATTTTTTTCCATCCCCTTTCTCTCCTCCTCAAATTTTTTATTTTCTGTTTCAGCCCTATTTCTTTCTTCCTCTGATAGATTATATGAATTAGAATTATAAACATTAATATTATTTTCTTCGGCGGAAGAATAAGGTAAGGATGAGGAGGAATCAATGATTTTTTTTTGTTTATCAAATATTCGTTCCATATTTTCATTATTTAAAATAGGATTACTGAAAAGAAGAACTTGTCCAGATTGAAATTCAATAAAAGATTGTAATTTATCATATTGATAAGAAGATATTTTATGTGCTTCTGATGCTCCTTCTAATTTTGTATAACTAATAATAGCTAATAAAAATGTAACAAGAGCAGATATGCCTGATAAAATAAAAGGATGCGAAACACCAATAGGTGATTGGATAACTGTAATAAATCCAGATAAAAACATAGCTGGAAACATTAACATATTCAAAATTTTAACCAAATAAGTACGTGTTTCCATATAAATTGTTTTTTGACCCTTAATGTAACTAGCCAATATATCAAGAGCAGATGAATAACGATGAACAATGTCTTGTTCGTATGATTTGTTAATTTGGGCACGCACATCATGATAGGATAATTTTGTATAAATAACGTCATCCCCGCCACCGCCGCCGCCACCCAGACTATTACTATTTTCAGAATCACTTGGCTCGCTCCCAAATAAAATATCATCAACATTAATAACTACATTATCATCAGCATTATCATAAGCATCAGCATTATCATAAGCATCAGCATTATCATCAACATTATATGACCGATCACTATATTGCCGAGTATTACTATCTGTATCATATAATTTTTGATTGTCTACATAAATAAATGAATTATTATTATTCATATTATTCATATTATTCTTCCCACTATATTATATTATTGATATAAAAACAAACTGACTAATAAATAGTAAAATACAATAATGCAATATACAACCGCAGAAATCATGGGTGGCCTAGGCAATCAATTGTTTCAAATTTTCGCCATTCTGGCCTATAGTCTCAAAAACAAATCTCTCTTTTATTTTTCTAATTCACCAATTCATCATGGTGAACGTAAAAAAACATATTGGGATACAGCACTACTTCAAAATCTCAAACCTTTTGTAAAAGCACCACCTAAAAACAATCAGCCACGAATACTTCCCGAACTAGGTTTTCACTATCATGCATTACCATTTTATGATGAAGGGCATATACGCCTTTTTGGTTATTTTCAATCATTCAAGTATTTCCAAGAAGAACAAGAAAAAATATACCGATTATTAAATGTACAAGAATGTCAGGAAAAAATAAGAGAGAAAACAGCAGCAAACGCAGCAAACGCATATAGCAATACAATCGCACTTCATTTTCGAGTAGGAGATTATAAAAATCTACCAAATCATCATCCAATCATGTCCTTAGCGTATTATACAAAAGCATTAACACAATTTCTCAAAGACACACACCCTCACCCTCACCCTGACCCTCACCCTGACCCTGACCCTCACCCTCACCCTCACCCAATTCTTTATTTCTGTGAAAAGGCTGACCAAGACTATGTTGAAACCAAATTCATCACGCCGCTGAAAGAAAACCCCGAATTCAAAGATAAATTCACCTTTCAATGTATTGATCACAACCTATCAGACTGGGAACAAATGATGACAATGTCGTTGTGTAAATATTTTATAATAGCAAACAGCACATTCAGTTGGTGGGGTGCTTATTTTGGCGGTAGTATAAAATCTTCTATACAAAAGGCTACAAATAACAATGACAATGACAATAACAATGACAATAACAATGACAATAACAATGAAAAACATTATGTATATTATCCATCAACTTGGTTTGGCGCAGCCATGGGTTATAAAAACATGACAGATTTCTTCCCACCGAATTGGCATAAAATAAATGTTTAATATTATAATAAATTAAATAAAAATATATATAAAAAAAATAAATATAATATGATCTATAAAATATTTATTTTTTAATATAAAAAGCATCACCCCAACCAAATTGTGAGTAAATATCTTGAGCAACACGTTCAAACCCAAAACCATGCAAATAATCATCAATTTCCCCAATGAGATTACAACCCTTGTATACTTCTTCGGTATTCACTTCAGTATAAATATACTGAATATGATTAAGGTATTTTTCCATGCTTTTCAATGCACGCAGTTCAACACCTTGAATATCTAAATTCATAAAATTCAATTCTGTAATGGGAATATGTTCGTGTTCAATTAAAGTATCCAATCGTGTTGTAGTAGCATGAACTTTCCCTACCACATGAACTTGTGGATGGCTCGTTGAATGAGAGCCAAATTCTAAAATAGACGAACTTTGTCCATTATTAGTAATATTAAATAAAACATTCTCTCCATCACGTTCATCAATAACCGCTTGATAAATATGTAAATTCGGACCATAACGTTCACGACAGAAAGAAACTTTATTTGGCATAGCTTCAACCCAATAAGTGTTTGACCGATTTACCCCAACCGCTTCATAATCGCTCAACTCTTCGCATTCATGTGCGCCAATATGAAGAATGCCTGATATATTTAATTGAAAACGTTTCATAAGCTGTTGTATAGAAATAAGCATTTACTTGAATGTATTAGTTAAATATAATTATTTAAATAATTAATTGTTAAATATAATAATATATAAAAATGAAAATCCTAATTATAAATACTGGAATACACGAAAAAAACAAACAAGGGTTAGTAAAAATGTTGGAATATTTACATAGAAGTAATACTAATAATACTAATAATAGTAATATACAAGAAATCGAATATAAAATAGGCACAGGCACAATAGCTGATATACAAAATTATGATATTATTTATAATCCTTCGAAAGAAATTAATACATCTCTTTATCCTAATAAAAAATTCATATTTGGTCCGCATTTTTCTACATTTCCAAACAATCATCAATTACAATCTTTGCAAAATAATAAATATAAAAATAGCATTTACATTCAACCGAGTGAATGGGTAGTTCAGTTGTGGAAAAACATGGGAGCTGAACAATTTCTTCCAATAAAATCATTTCCGTTCCCAGTAAACACTGAAAAATTCACCCACGCCCCCGACCCCGCCCACGCCCCCGCCACTATAAAAAACAATGTATTGGTTTATTATAAACATCGCAGTCCTCAAGAATTCAACCAATTAAAAGATTTTCTCATAAAACAAAATATAAATTTTCGTCTCTTTGATTATAGACAACGTTATAATGAAACAGATTATTTGGCCTATTTACAAACATGTAAGTATGGCATTCTTTTGGACGCACATGAAAGCCAAGGATTCGCAGTAGAAGAAGCATTGTCGTGCAATGTTCCATTACTAGTTTGGAATACACAAACAATGAATCAAGAACATGGAAGTAGTTATCATCCAATACCTTGTACATCCATTCCTTATTGGGATAATAGTAAATGCGGTGAATATTTCCATCATATTTCTGAACTACCATACGCTTTTCAAACGTTCCAAAACAAATTAAATAACAATCAATACAATCCGCGTCAATATATCTTGGATAATCTCTCTACAGAAAAATGCGCAGAGAGATTTGTAACAATGATTAATAGTATATAAAATAAAATAATATATATAATAAACAAAAACACATAAAATAAAGCACTGAAAAAACTTAAATAAATACTTATAGAATTAATTATAATGTTATCGGCACAATTACAAAAATTTGATAGATGTTTTGAAAAACATAATTTCAATGAATTGAATAATTTAGATTCTCGTATGTTAGATTACACAACTAAATTATTTAAACAAAATAATAAAAATCCATCACCTATTTTTTTTGATGTAGGATGTAATGCTGGTAGTTTTGTAAAAGTATTACAATATAATGGTTATGTAAGAAATATTCATTGTTTTGAACCCCATCCAAAATTATCTGATGTTGTGATTGAAAAATATCCACAAGTAAAAATGAATAAAATATGTTTGACTGATAATATTGGGACAATTGATATTAATATACCATTATGGAGTGTTGGATTATCAAGTATAATAAATCGCCCTGTATTTAAAAAATTAGAGTCAGAAGGACAAGAAATAATGATATTGAATGTTAATACAGATACAATAGATAATTATTGCCAACAAAATGCCATAGATAGCATAGATTTTTTAAAAATCGACGTTGAAGGAGCCGAAAAAATAGTATTTGATGGAGCAAAAAAAATGTTAGAAGCACAAAAAATAAAAATGGGTTTATTTGAAGTAGGCGAAACATTAAAAGACGCAAATACAACTGAAAAAGAAATATGCGATATATTAGAAAGGTGTGGTTATAGTATATTTAAAAAAATTCCAGACAATTATTTATTTCATTTATAATAAATATAATCAGATTATCATTTACAATAAATATAATCAGATTATCATTTACAATAAATATAATCAGATTAATTTTGTAAGGTAGTTTTTATCAACCCTAAATTACTTCCTTGTATGAAAAATTCATCAACACTCCAATAATGTTTAACATTAATATTTTTTTCGAAAAAATTACACATATAATAATCCCATGGAACACCATAATTTGTTTCAATATTATTCATCCATTCTAACATTTTAATAATAGCTTCATATCTCCAAATAAAACTATCCGCGCATCTTGTATGAAACTTTCTGATTAATCTATAAGAATCATTATTACTAGTAATATCTTCAATATATAATTTTTGATTATTAGTATTATTTTTAATATATTCAATAAGGTTTGATTGATATATATTATTTTTTCTATAACCAGTAATGCCTTTAATTATTGGAATATCAAATATACCATTATCATACATACCAATATGAATTAAATCCCACTTTTTATCTTTTATATCACTCAAAAAATCATTAAAATGTTGTATATTTTTTCCTAGCATAACATCACTTTCAAAAATTAAAAATAATCCGTCCTTATAATTTTTAACGATATATTCTAAATTTGCTTTATAATTAAAAAATAAAGACAACTCTTGTTTCTTCATAGGATTAGGTCGCATTGTTTGAACTAATTGTTCTTTGATATTTTCATTATATATTTCATTTGTAATAGTATGCTTGTAGGTAGGACTTATATATTTTATAAAACACTCATCTATATTTTGTCCTTTAAATAAATCTTTCAACATTTTATATCTATCGGGTTCAAATACGGGATTAGAGATACAACAAATGCGAGAAATATGATTCCAACATTTTTTACTTAAAATACATTTGATATCTTCAGCAATATTTTCAAGTGTTCTCTCTAATTTATTTTCATTATTTGGAAACACATTATTATTAACCATATTTAACCATTTTGAATCATCATTTTTTAGTTCATTCATTTTATTAATAATCGCTGAAGTATTATTTATGTTTTCAAGACATAAAAACCGATCTTTATTGATATAATCATATACTTTTTCAGAACCCCAATATACTGGGATAATATTAGACAATAAACCATTTATTAATTTTTCTGTAATATAAGTATCTTCACGGCTGTTTTCCATAGAAACAATAAATTTAAATTGATTAACAAAATCTCGATATTCTTTGGAATGATAGTCTGGTTTTATAAATCCTCCAATATTATTTTTATATCTACCAGCATAACACACATTGAATTCTTTTTCTAGTTGGTTTAAAAAGTCAGTTCGCTCTTTTCCTCGTGGATTAGATATAATGACACATACATCATTTTTTGGAACATGTTCGTTTGTAAATTTTTTTTTTATCTCCAATGTATTAACAAAGTTATTGGTGTAAATATAAGGTATAAATAAAGGGACATTAACAACATTTTTATGGTTACGTTCTCCCCATAATACACAAGTATAATCCTGTTTATTGCATTTTAATGTAGACTCGCCTGAAAACAAATAAGTATGTTTCCATTGTTTTATTTTAACCATAGATGAACAACCACATTCAATTAACATATCAAACTCACATAAAATATCACTTTCTCCAATATTACCTTTTTGACAAGGCTCTCCGTATACTTTTTCAAATAAATTTAAAAAAAAATCAATATGTAATCCTGGATTAGTTTTTTCAATAAACCCAGAAAACCAACCATTGAAATATATTTTCATTGTGATATTTATTATAATATTTATTATAATAAATATTTTTATATTATAATAAATGTTTATTTATAATCAGATTCATTAGTATTTTCTCTAGCATATTTATCATTTAATCTAATTACGTCCCATAATTCATTTGTAGAACATTCTAAGTATTCAGAATCTATTACACCTTCTACGCGATGTAATGTATAAGGAGATATTGTGATTGAATCACCTTCTTTCATTTCTTTTATTTCCATAGAATTTATATCTTTACCAATATGCATTTTAACATGTCCATTTAAAATAAAAATAGTTTCTCGTTTTAACTCATGATATTGTAAACTACAACATTCGTTAGCTTTCATAAAAAGTTTTTTTACAACATATTTATCATTAAATTCTAATAAATTTTCTTTACCCCAAGGTTTAATAACTTCTGCAGGTTGGTTATCAGAAATAATTACATATTTATTATTAAAATTAGAAAAAGGAAGTCCTTTATTTCTAATTACATTCATAGAATAACAAGTATTTTCAAGTCCATTCATTTTTCTATCATTAATAATAATTCTAGAGCCACCACCAATACCCATAATTAATTGATCATAATGTATACCCACAGAAGACAATTGTTCTTCAGTTTTTTGTCGTAAACTTTCTTTTCGTCCAGTTGTTAATATAATATTATATCCCAATAAATCCCATGTTTCAATGGATTGTTTTGTATTAGGTAATAATTCAGTAGAATCTGTAATTTCGGTAATAGAATTATTGTGTTTTAATAATGTCCCATCAATATCACAAAAAATAGTATGTGGTCTTATATTTTTCTCCATATATTTAATATTATAAAATAATATATAATATTTAAACACATTAATTTATAATACATATATATTATGGAATATAATGAGAGAAATTATTCAATTTTGACACAAAAAAATAATACAGAAATATTATTTACTTTAAAAAATTTTCCAGTATCAATGAGTTGTGTAGATGAAAAATTTAATGATGAAAAATATTTAGATATGATATTTTGTATATGTAAAGATACAGGATTAATATATTTGAAAAAATATCCATTATTAAAAGATATATACATAACTCCTCATAATTCAACGAGTTATGGTAATATATGGAAAAATTTATTTGAAAATATATCTGATAAAGTATATAATATATTTAATGAATTAGAATTTTCATTATTAGAAATCGGAGGAGGTTCTTTATTATTAGCTTCAAAAATTTTGGATAATTGTAAAAATATACAAAATTATGATATTTATGAAAAAAATTCATCATTAAAGCACATAAATAATCCAAAAATAACTTTATATGAAGAATATTTTACTAATAATACAAAAATAGACAAAAAATATGATATTATAATACATAGTCATGTATTAGAACATGTTTGGGATTGTAGTGAGTTTATGAATTGTATATCAAATATAAATCATAACTATCATTTATTTGCAATTCCTAATTTGGAAGAACAATTTTCAAAAAAATTTCCAAATTCATTTAATTTTGAACATAATGTTTTAATAACAGAACCATATGTTGATGTTATGTTACATAATAATAATTATGAAATTATATTAAAAGAAAAATATTTAGATCATAGTATTATTTATATTACAAAAAAGATAGAAAGAGATAACCAAGAATTAATTTTTCCGAATAAGTATAAAATGTATAAAAAATTAGCGATTGATTATTTTTCATACTATAATGATTTAATAATATATTTGAATAATCAAATAGATTTATATAAAGGAAAAATTTATTTATTTGGTGCTCATATATTTTCTCAAATATTAATTCACTTTGGGTTGAATACAAGTAAAATAATAAATATATTAGATAATAGTAAAGAAAAAACGAATTTAAAGTTATATGGAACAAAATTAACAATAAAACTTCCTATAATAATAGAAAATAATGAATGTGCGGTTATTTTAAAAGTATCTTCATATCAAGAAGAAATAAAAAATCAATTATTACAAATAAATAGTAATGTAAAAATAATAGAATAATTTATAAATTTACATTTCCAGAATAATAATAATTAACCTTATTTTCATTTTTTAATAACTTTATTTTTATCTCTTCAAAATATGTAAATAAACAATCAATGCCTACAACATTTAAATTGATATTTCTACTATTCCAAACTAATGTGTGAAACCATTCATTTTCTTTTTGGTTATTATTATTTAATTTATCGAATCCACCATTGATAATAACATTATTATGAAATATATATATCGTATCATCCATAGTAATTTTGGTAAGTTTATTATTGTATAAAATTTCATTTGTAAATTGTTCCTTAGGTAAAAATCCAATACCACGTAATGTAGTGCCATTTTCAATTCTAAGTGGTCCAACATATTCTCTTACTCTTCCATTAATCGAATTAGGACAAAATTTATCAAAATTTAAATATTCTTTAATTTCAATTTCTGGTCTAGTTTTGACATACCAATCATAACATAAAGAATTATTTGTTATAAAATCACAAACTTTACTTAATTGTTTATTATTATTACAATATTTATATTTAATT
>Ga0129324_10001864_pt1 | contig 13253 bp, 16 predicted proteins | sample CPBDNA_7_FD_96879 | JGI IMG/M metagenome (GOLD analysis project Ga0129324, IMG submission 96879) | Freshwater to marine salinity gradient microbial communities from Chesapeake Bay, USA - CPBay_Spr_15_0.2_DNA | ecosystem: Environmental > Aquatic > Marine > Coastal | place: USA: Chesapeake Bay... | reverse complement strand
TTATTTTATAATATGATTTGTAATTATTTATAAGATCATACAATATTATTTTATAATATGATTTGTAATTATCTATAAGATCATACAATTTTATTTTATAATAATTATTTTATAATATGATTTGTAATTATTTATAAGTTCATACAATATTATTTTATAAAATTATCTGTAATTATTTATAAGATCATACAATTATAAGATCATACAATATTATTTTAAAATAAAATCATTTAAGTATAAAAATAAATCTTTATATACTTTTTTTAACCATTTTTTTTAATTATTACATTAAATAAATATATTTTATAAAAAAAATGCAATCATATTATTTAACAGGTTATCTTTCTGTTTCTTCAAATTATCCATCTCATTTAAAAAAAATATACAAAATATATAATGATATTGTTTATAATACTGATTATATATTAGGCTTTATCGATGCTATTGGTGTATTTAAAGATAATTGCTTAATGTTAGATATCACACATAATAAAGAATTATTAAAATATATTAATCCTAAATATGAAACAATAAATGATAATTTAATAAAATTCAATAATAGCAATTATTTAGATTTTATTGGTGATCTCTACACTAAATCTACAGAAAAATTATACATTAATAGATTATTATTTAATAAAATTAATATTGAATTTATTAAAGTTGATGAAAATGCTATTCAACCATTTAAAAATAATTATTCAGATGCTGGTTACAATATATCAATCATCAAACAACATAAAATTATAAATACTAATACTATTATGTATGATACTGGATTACAATTAAAAATACCTAATGGATATTTTGCTGAAATTATTCCAAATCAATCAATTTTAAAACTTGGATATAATTTTACTAACACTATTATTATCAATTCTAATTATAATAATAATATTTATATTTATTTAACAAAAATTGAAGAAAATGCAATGAATATTGAATTTCCATTTAATTGTTGTCAATTAATTATTAGAAAACAAGAGTTTGGTGATTTTATAGAAATAAGTTAATATGATTAATATATTGAATTATAATAACATTAACAAAACTTATCTTAATGTAAATATAATAAAATGGAATCAATTAGCATTATTGTTATTTTATTATGGGTAGCTATTTTTGGTATATGTGATACTATTATAAGTAAATTTAGTATATTTTATAATAAAATTATAGCCTATATGATAATTGGAATTATAGCAATTTTAATATTAAAATTAAATAAAAATGATTATATGTTAATTCTATGAACAAGATTTAGGTGGCATTCCATGATGATAATATTGATCTAAAGTTGATTCTATATCCATTGGTTTAAACATTGGTTTATAATTAATATTATCCGCAGGTGGTAAATGTTTATCTTGATCATCTAATTTTTCTATACACGGTATATGATTCTGTTTAAATAATTCTTTTGTATTTGTTGGAACATTATTAAATGGCTGAATACTCTTATAATCTTGAGGATTCGCATTACAACCTGCAAACCACGGAATAAAACGATTTATACCTGTTCCACGTAAATTACATGCATTATTTGATATACGAGTATCTTCCGTATAATTACTGCAATTTTCACTTATTCCTTTTATATTACAACCTGTTTTTTTATAACTTCCTGGTAAATATTTATCAGTCTCACAATGCGAATTTTTATAATTTAAACCACGTAATTCACTATCATCATTTACATTTGTTCCGGATGGACAAGTTGCATATCCATATTTTTGATATCTTAAATATGGATCAGGTGTTATATCTTGAGAACAAGCATTAGGATCATTACAAGGTGTATTAATATGATATAAACCAGGTCCCATTGATTTTTTTATTTGTTGATCATAACTACAATAATCTTGCCTAATATTAGTTTGCATTTTACTTATATATTATAAGAAAAAATATATTATTCAATAAATGAAATATTTATTGTTAAAACATAATGATTATTTATCAGATTCTATGATTTCTTATATCAAAAAAACAAAACTTGTATATTATAAAGAATATCAACACTTTACATTATTTGGTTACTCTTTAAAAAAAAATAGTAATTATATATTATGTGGAAAACGTATCCAACAACTCTATCAAGATCTATTCATTGATTTTAATATTCAAGTTAAAAAATTAAAAATTGTTATCATTGATTCACCACAACATAGACAATTTATAGATCATGAATACTTTATTAATGGTGGTTTTACTTATTTAAATAATAATATTATTTTTGTTTATCGTAATGATGAAATGTTAAAAGTAGTTTTACACGAAGTTATTCATCACGCTTTTTATTTTAAAGATTTTGGTGAATTCTTTGGTGATCCTATAAGATCTAAAGTTATTATTAATTTTAATGAAGCTATTGTAGAATTTTTAGCAACCTTATATCAAATTAAATACACTAAAACAAATATTAAAGATGAATTAAAACATTCCTTAAAAAATGTTAAATATGTTTTAGGTATGCCTAATATCACATTTAAAACTGAAATATATTCTTATATTGTCATTAAACACCTATTATTAAAAAAATATAAATTAATATTCAAATTAATACAAAATAAACAATATGATAAAATATATCAATATGTTTATAATACAAAAATAAACATAAAACCCATTAAACCCAATAAACAAAAATTAATATTCGTATCAGTCAGCTATTTATAACCACAACGTGAATTAGTTATATAATTTGAATAAGGTAAAGGTACTGATTTATATGCTATTGTTTGACAAGCATTTAAATGTAATGGTTTGGTATTAATTGGTTCGGTTTTATCATTATAAATAAAACCATCATCAGATGGAGTATATACTGATCCACAACATTTTGATATATATCTCGTTTGATTTCGTAAATCTGATTCCAAATCAATTACATTCCCCTTTATATGACTTACATTATTACCCGCTGTCCAACCTAATTGATGCCTACAAGGTTTCGCATTTTCATAATTATTTATATTTAATACATATCCTAATATACCTACATTCCTATTTAATTCGTTTTTATAACTACAATTATCATATTTTGAACGGTTAAAAGACATTTTATTTATTTAAAGATATTTTCTTTTCATAATATTCTTTTATTATATCTTTTAAATCATCTTTTGACCTTATTTTACTATACAATGATAATTGTATTTCATCTAATTGTTTAATATTATTTAAAATCTTTTGAATATCAGATCTATTATATTTAATATCATTCCTCAATAAACGCTTCAATTCCAATATTAAATATTCTTTCATATTTATTCCATTTTTTTCGTTATCATTTTTATATTATTAATGCTTTTTCGTGACCAACACGCAAATTAGGTAAAACATTTATTTCAAATCCCTCTTTTGTTAAATTCCTACAAAATGATACATCTTCTGAACATATTTCTCTTATTAATTTACCATCAATTCCTTTAAATTCTTGCAGTTCTGTATGAAAATAAGGATAACTTAAACTATCTATTGCCGTTTTTGTTAATGCCATAAATCCCATCCCACAATATGCTACACTTAAATATTTTTCTTCTTTATATTTTTCTATATCTTCTTGTTGCATATATTTAAAAGAACCAAACTTTTTAAAATAATTAATATCCCATTCTTTAACTATCGCTAAATTCTTCAAATCACTCATCCTATAATAACCCGATACTACATCTTTTTCATTTGTAGCTTCAATTAAATCTATTAAATTTTGTGCTGTAAATACTATATCCGAATCAATTGTTACAAATATATCAAAATCCATTCCATTAAAAGCTTTTTGATCTATTCCACGTAAATTACTTAATCCCAATGTTTGCATTCTTGCAAATGAAACAAAACTTGATATACCGGGAGATACTACAATATCATATTTATTCATTTCCCATAATGTATTTAAACTACTTGTCCAAGATACTATGAATTTTGAAGAAAAACTATTACCAGGTAATCCTATAACTACTTTCTTTTTTTTTATTTCTTCTTCTATTGTCTTTATTTCATTTTCCATTTTTTTAATTGTTATAGTATATTCTTATATATTTATTTTACAAACTCTTTTATTGATGATTTCTTTGGAATTGGTGATTCGAAATTACTAACATCTTGTGTTTTTGATGAAGATTTATATAAACTTGTTGTTTGTTTTGGAGTATCACTTGATATATTATCAATATCTGTTGATTTATTATTTGCGATATTTAATGTATCAATTGTTGGTTCTGTATATTGTTTAGATTTTATTGGTTCTGTAGATTGTATTGGTTGTATTGATTCTGTAGGTTGTATTGGTTGTATTGGTTCTGTAGGTTGTATTGGTTGTATTGGTTGTATTGGTTGTATAGGTTCTGTAGGTTGTATAGGTTGTATAGGTTCTGTAGGTTGTATAGGTTGTATTGGTTGTTCAATATTTTCAGGCATTTTATATTGATCAATTGGTTGTGATTCTGTTGATTCACTAGTAAAAATATAAATTACAATAATAATTATAATTATAAAAATTATAATTGCTAAAATAATTAATGGTATAAATGCAGGTGAATCTGTTATTGATGAATCATCTTTTTTATTAGTATCTTTTTTATCATTATCTTCATTTGTAGATTCAGTTATATCTTCATTATCAAACTTTTCTAATAAGTTTTTAAATCGTTCTTTATACATAATTTTATTTATTATACATATATTATTGTTTTAATGGTTTAATAACTTCTATACGGTTGATTTATTGGTTGATTGTATGTATATAAACTAGGTGTAAATGCGATTATTACTATAAAAAATATTATTATAATTGATACTAAAAATATCAAAAAATATATCTTATATGGTGATTTTAATAAATTAAAATTATCTTCTTCATCTTTTTTATCTTCTTCATCTTCTTTATCTTCTTCAGGTTCTTCAGGTTCTGCAGTTTCTTCAGGTTCTTCAGTTTCTTCAGTTTCTTCAGGTTCTTCAGGTTCTTCATTTTCTGCAGTTTCTTCAGGTTCTTCATTTTCTGCAATTTCTTCAGGTTCTTCAGAATTTTCAAATTTTTCAATAGAATTTTTAAAATGTTGTTTATGAATTTTTTTAAATCGTTCAAGCATTTTAATATTGTATTAGAAAAAGTAAAATGTATATAGATAACCCAAAAATAGATATAGAGATATATGAATGGACATCCGCGACAAATAAGAAAAAACATATAATAAGTGATATATATCGAGATGATCAAATTGATATAGCAGTTAGAAAAATACTAAATTTCTTACAATATGATAATATATATCTATGGATAGATAACGAAATAATAGAATTTAATACATCAGAAGAATTAAATAATATTAATCCTTTCTTATATGATCATACAAATGGTCCTAAAAATAAATTAATATTAACAGAAAAAAAAGGATTATTCTTATATTCTAAAATTAATCTTGTTAATATTGAAACATTTAAAAGTAATAAAGAAATATTAAATGTATTTTTTAAATATCAAAGACCACAAATCAATATTAATGAAAAAACACTAAATGATCTTTATAATCAAACAGAAACAAATACAATACAATCTGCTATAATAACTTTTTATGAATTTGATACAACAATAAAATTAGATAAAACTTTAAAATATTATTATCGTAATAATAAATATGAATATGATATTTTATTTTGGGTATATGATAATTATAATAAACATATAACTGTAAAAAATACAAAGAATTATAGTAGTATTATTAAAGATTTAAATAGTACTATATATGATAATGAACAACTTATTATTATTAAATATTTTCCGGATTCTTTAAAATATTATTATAAAATTAGTATTAATTATAATGGTTATATTAATGTTAAATTTTATTTAGGCAATAAATCAAAATATTCAATCGAAAAGGTATTAAAATTAAAATCAGAAATAACAAAGATATTTAAAGATATTAAAGAATTTAATGATGTTTCATTACGATCGCAATTAAGTTTAAAAGCAAATAATTTTTCAAAAGAATTATTTATTAAAAATAGTTCTAAAATATATAATTTTATAAATAAACAAGATAATTTTTATATTTATAATAGAACTTCAAATAATACACAAAGTTATGATATTAATACTTATATTAAAGAATTATATAATACCTTTAAACCTAGTCCAGAAGAAATAGTATCAATATTATTACCACAAATTGATAAAAAAGAATTATCTGCTAAAGAATTATTAATATTAGTAAATAATGTCATCAGTGATGAAGAAATTAATTTAACTAAAACGAAAAAAATATATTTTACACAAAAAACCTTTTTTACAATTAATAAAACCGATAGTTATAAAATAACTATTTCTGTTAATAATATAAAATCAATTTTAGAATTAGGTTATTTCAATTTTTGGTTATCTAAAATTACTTATAATAATTCTAAACAACTTAAGAAACCTGATAAAAAACAATTTTCATCATCATCATCTTCTTCTTCAAAAGTACCAAGTGATAATTCTGATAATTCATTAAAATCATTTGATTCTAATGAATCATTAACTGGTGGTATGCCTGATAAAAATACAAAAATTAGACAACTTAATACACTTAAAATATTAGATCCTGATCTATTTAATGAATCTTACAATACTAAAACATATGCACAAACTTGTCAAGGAAATCGACAACCTATGGGATTAACTAATGAAAAATTTGAAAAATATAAACATAATGTTGATAATCATTTAGTTATTAATAAAAATACTTATTTCTGTCCCAGATATTGGTGCCCTATTAGTGAAAAACCTATTATTGATAAAAATAAAGACACTTGTGATAATCCAGATGAAATTCCTATAGATATTTATTCAACAAAAGCAGGAACATTTAATAAACCAGATGAACCACGTTATGTAGCATATTATAATCAAAATTATTTGAAACCTTGTTGTTATATTAAAAATAAACAAGTCGTTATTAAAGAAGAAGTACCTAATCCACCTACAACAATTTCAAATCAACCAACAACTGATAAAACAATTAATAATAATAGTGCAAGTAATACACATATTTATACTGTATATAATAAAGAAATACCCGATAAACGTTATGGAATATTACCATCATCAATATTAGAAATACTTGATGATAATTCAACCGGTTTAGTATGTTCTAAAAAATTAAAATCAAAATTATGTTCTTTTAGAACTGGAATACCAAATAAAAATAAAGATCTAATGGATATATTAACATTCTTATTAAATTATGATAATCGTGAAGATCTAGTTAAAGCAATATACAATAAATTAGATTTAGTTAAATTTATATCACTTGAAAATGGTTATATAGCACGCGAATTTATGAAACTTGCAACTTATAAAAATCAACGTAAAATAAGTCAAAAGATATTTAAGCGTAATTATGATGTCAAAATAAATGAAAAATCTTTAAAAAATATTCAATATGCTTTTAATGAATTTATAGATTATTTAAGATACCAAAAAGTATTAAATCCACATTATTTATATTCTGTTATTGCTTTAACATTACAATATAATTTATATATATGGAAATCTAAAAATGAAAATAATTTTACATTTTTATTACCATTATATGTAAGTTATAATGATATTAAATTATTATCAGGAACTGAAAAAGCAATTAATATATTCTTTAATTCAGAAATTAATATGTTTGAACCTATTGTATTAAAATCAACAAATAATATTAAATATACTTTTAATTTTACATCAAAAAATATTAAATTAGAAAATGAATCTTCAATTGATTCTACTATATTAGATAAAATCTTAGAATATATTACTTTAAATAAATTTGGTTATAAAATAAAAATTGTTTTATTAAATAATAATTTAACTGTAAATCATTTTGTATTAGACAATAATGCTATCATAAAATGTAAATTAATAGAACCCGTTTTATTAAATAAATTATTTGAAATTATAGAATGTAGAGAAATACAATTATATGATGAATTTATGTATAATGATTTTGAAAAAAATTATAATCTCACTAATATTACTGATTTTGAAATTATACATACTAATCTAAAACAACAATTATTTAATGATACTATCATTATTTATAATAAAAATATTCAATTGATTTCAGAAAAAAATAATATACTTACAGATGTTGATCATATTTATGAAAATAATATTACAGATTCTATTTTTCAAAATGAAATAGAAAATCATAAAGATATTAAAGATTGGTATAATTCTTTTGATTTTAATAATACCTTTATGACTGATAAAATTAATTACAATAAAGGTAATTATTCTTTTAGTAATAAAGCAATAAATCAATATATTACATTTTTTGATAATAAATATAAAACAAATATCATTAATAATGATATCAATAATAATATTAAACAAAATAATAGTATAATACCCGATCTTACTAATATAGATTTTACTAAAGGTAATATTGAAAAACTGCCAAGTAAATGGAATAGTTATAATTTTCATTATGTTCATAGTAATAATTATACAAATAATACTATATTTGAATTTATAGTAAATATAATGAAAATAGATAAAACAGATGATATTAAGAAATTAGGAATTGATAATATTAAAAAAGCATTTGGATCATATGATGGATTTATTTTATTATGTTATTTGTTAGATTACAAATCTATAATATATAATGGATTAAATCTTTCATTAAATACACAAATACAAAGCAGTTATGATAAATTTTTAAAATTAAATAATATTAAAAAAGAAGATTTTATTAATAATATTATTCATAATTTTAAAACATCAGAAATACATTTATATTCAATTGCTGAATTACTTGATATTGTTATCATTGTTATACATCATAGAACTTACGCTTTATTAAATAAATCTACAGAAAAACCAAAACGTAATAGTATTGAAGATATAGGTGAATCTTGTAGTATGTTTATTAATAATAAATTGAAAAATAGTAATTATGATAAGTATCCATTAATTATTATATATTCCAACGAAAAACGTTTATATTTTGTTGATAAACAATATTATAAAGAAATCTCTAAAGCACCCAATAATATTAAAGAAATTATTAAATATAAACTTAAAACTTTTAAAAAATTGGTATAAAAGATTATTATTATATTATATATATACAATGTCAGAAATTGTTGAAGATACTCTTGAAGAAAAAACACCCACCGAAGAAGAATTAGATGATTTTAAAAACAAAATGGCTGAATGGTTAAAAATGGATGAACAAATTAATAAATTATCTATTGCTATACGAGAAAGACGTAAATTACAAAATGCTTTATCCGGTTATATTAAAGACTTTATGTTCAAATTTAATTATCACGATGTATCCATTAATAATGCTAAAATTAAAGCAAGACAACGTGAATCTTTAGTTCCTTTAAAAGTTAATGATATTAAAGCTAAAATGATTGAATATAAAGATCTTAGTGGTGAAGATCTTATTAACAAAATATTTGATAATCGTGAAAAAAAAATTGTTAATACTGTTAAACGTATTGTTCCTAAAATTAAACATTTAGAATTATAATTATCTTTCAATTATTTAAAATGCTATCCTTATCTACTGGTGATTTAATTTCCATTAATCGTAGTTGCTTAACTGCAACTGGTATTTCTGTTGCATTATATTCTTATGCTAGTAAATATGAATCTAATACACGAAAAGCAGGTATTATTAAAGATATTGCCATTGTTCTAATGATTTATACACTTATTTGTTTAATATCATTTAATGGTATCGCCATTATGTCAAAAAATACTGATATTACTATCATAGCTTATGCGGTTTTTACTATTATTATGTTAAGTATTGCTATTTTTATGATCTATACAAATCTAAACTAATGTTAAAATACTCGCACAACCTTCCGATAAACTATCTAATGCTTTATCCGTTATATTATAATTCTTTATTAAATAAAATATTGTTAAATATTCAGTTTTTGTTATTTTTTTACGATCAATTACAGATTTTATTATTAATTTCATATCATCTTCTGATAATCTTCCATCTCCACGACCCTTTATTTGTTCATCTGCTATATCTAAAATAGCTTTATCATATTTTATACCATCAATTTCTTTATAATAACTCATTTATTTATATAAATAAATAAAATATGACATCGTCATCCACAAATCCATATCTATTAATTACTATGGGTCCTACTGGATCAGGTAAAAGTTCATTAATTAAAGCGGTTTGCGAATACTTAAGACTACCGACCACTAAAAATAAAGTTTTAATTGATGATTTGGTAGTTGATAATCCATATTATAGAACTAAAGTTAAAGAGTTTTTAAACACTAAATCATACGATGAACTTATAAAGTTATTTGAAGAAGGTGATACAGATTTACAAAACACATTTAACCGTTTTTATTTTTCAACAAGAAGTCAAATATATTGTTATAAATCATCTCGCTACTATGGAGAAGTACTAAATAAAGCTGATACAGAATTTAATAAATATAATGAAAAATTAACTTTAACAAAAGATTTTACATCTGAAGAACATAAAAGATTTAATTGTGATAATACTAATGATATTAAATTGAAAAAATTAATTGATAAACATCAAAGTTTTGTATTAGAAACAACAGGCACTAGTTTTCCGGATTGGCTAGTTAAAATACCTAAATTAGCAAACTATCAAATTATATTTGCTATACCTGGAGTTAATACTTGTAAATTATTAACAAGAAATAAAACTAGAGCTATTACTACTTTAAAACACTTTTTAATAAATCCTTATAAGACTGAACCACCTAGATTACCAACTGTAGATGAAAAAAAATATAAAACCGTTGTAAAACGAATTATCTCTACATTTAATACTATGATTGAACAAAATAAGCAAAAATATAGATTATTAATTTTTAATAACGATATTGATCATCAACCAATGACACTTGAGTATGATAGTAATTCTAGTAATTCTAGTAATAACTCAGATATTTTAGAAACTATTTTTGATACACAAACACCTTGTGTAAAAGGTGGGAAAGTTAAAAAACTAAGTTCATAAAAACATTTTTGTTATTGTAGTTTCCACACAAAATATATAATGTATTAGTGTTCCTAATATTATTAAAATTATAAAAACTAATATTATATTTAATTTAAAATAATATCCAATTATTATTGCACCTATAAATGTTAATAATACATCCATTATTGCTATATCCATAAATCTATAAGAATGTATTCCTTCCTTTTCTTTACCAAATATATGTCTATAATCACATAGGAATGTCATTTTAATTTATATGTATTTATAATATCTTTTAATTCATTTGGTTTTAATGCTATATTGTTTTTAGCATCTTTCAAATAAATACCATATTTACCTACCACTAGATCTTGATCATCTTTATATTTTATCGGTAATTTTACCAAAAATGTTATATCACTCTTTAATAACTTTTTCTTATTAAGTTGTTTTAAATATCCTTCGTAATTTATATATCTCTTATTTGGTGTCAATATACATTTTCCATATTTTGTTTTTATCAGTTTAGGTTCTTCAATTATAGTGCGTTTAGGTGCGTTTAAAATTGATTCATCTATCGTTTTATTAAACTTATCCAATATCTTTTTATAATCTACTTTACCTTCTGCTACCAATTCTATCTGTTCTTCCATTATTTTTGTTGTTTCCGGATTTATTATATATGGTGCTACTTCATTTAAATATTCTACTATTTCTTTACCTATTTCGGTATTCCTTATCATTTTATTATTCCCTTTTGTATATAACTCTAATTCTACTTCTTTTTCGTTTATTTCATTATCTTTTATTTTGAAATATTCTTTTGCTTTTATTTGTTTCTTAGGATTACTACAATACTCTACATAATTCTTGCTAAATAATGATGATACTATTGTAGCATATGTAGATGGTGTTCCTATTCCTTCTGTTTCCATTAATTTTATAATTGTTGTATCATTATACAATGTTAATTTATTTACTGATGCTTCCGTATATACTTTCAATATTTTAAGTTTATTTGGAAATTTTAAAGTTTCTTTAGAAATCTCTTTTTTATCTAATATTAAAAATCCATCAAACTTTAATACTTTTTTTATTGTTTTAAATATATCTTTATCATATTTTAATTCTATATTATATTGATCATACAACGCATAACTTAATTGACTTGCTAATGATCTTTTATAAATTAATTTATATATCTTATTTTGTATATCATCTTCGGTTAAACTTGTTTTATTAATATTTGTTATCCTTATACATTCATGCGCTCCTGGTTTAAAATTATAATTATTTGGATTTGAATATTTTTCACCATAATTTTCTAAAACATATTTTGCAGTTTGAAATTTAAATTGATTACTTACAGAATATGAAGATGTTCTATGATATGTAATATAACCTGATTCATACATCTTTTGCAAAATATCCATCGTCTGTTTGCTTGATAAACCAAAAGTATAACTACAATCCATCTGTAATGTTGAAGTTATATACGGTGGTGGTGGTTTTTGTATAGAATCTGTAGTATTATACGTTAAATTATAAAGTTTGTTAAAAACTATATTATCTATCGTTTCTTTATCTCCTTCATACAATGTATTTAATAAATTATTATCAAAATCACCTTTAATTTTATAAGTTATTTCTGGATTTGGATTATTTACATTATTTGTGTTTTTTACAATACAGGCTAGGACTGGGGATTGCACTCTACCTGCAGATAAACTATTTATGTTGAAATAGTTCCATAACAATGGAGAAAGTTTATATCCGAATAGACGATCAGATAATCTTCTAGTTATTTGACAATTTACGTAATTGTAATTTATTTGATGTTTATTTTTAATTGCTTCTAAAATTGCGGATTTAGTAACTTCATTAAATGTAATCCTATATCTTTGCATATTTTTATCTAAAATTTTTGATATACTGTTTGCAATTTGCGAACCTTCATTATCTGGATCTGAGGCGATATATGTAACATCAACTGTTTTTAATAATTTTTTAATATTATTAATAGCTTTTAAGTTTGTATATTCATATATACCAGTCCAATTTTGAAAATCTATAGACATTTCAGTTTTTTTTAAATCTTCTATATGACCATATGATGCAGTTGTAATATATTGATTTTCTTGATCTTTTAAAAATTCTTGAATTTTGATTGCTTTTTTATTCGATTCAACTATTATAAGTATCTTCATTGTAATAATATGATTATATGTAAATAATCATTTTTATATTTGATAACACTTTAAAATTTTAATGTA
>Ga0129324_10001856_pt1 | contig 13271 bp, 18 predicted proteins | sample CPBDNA_7_FD_96879 | JGI IMG/M metagenome (GOLD analysis project Ga0129324, IMG submission 96879) | Freshwater to marine salinity gradient microbial communities from Chesapeake Bay, USA - CPBay_Spr_15_0.2_DNA | ecosystem: Environmental > Aquatic > Marine > Coastal | place: USA: Chesapeake Bay... | reverse complement strand
TTTTGGACAAGCAGAAAAAGAACTTAAAGCTGCTCTAATCAATAATTCTTCTGGAGGTGGGAGCGAATGACTTCTCGAAAATTTGGAGCAAATAATAAAATTCGAAACTCAAGGTCGTTATTTAACCAAAGGGCGAAGTACAGCAACGATGCTATATCCGAAGAGCTTATGAAAAAGCATCCTGGTGTTTTTAGGAACTTTTGGTTTATTGAGAACATGTATTACGGAAAGATAGATAGACTACATCGTTTTCTTATACCAAAACAAGATAAAATAAAATCAGTCCAACTAGATGGCGGTGATACAATTTTCTTACTTGATTTTGCTGCGGAAGCAGTTGCGGATTTACTGAAAGAACACAAAAAAGGCTTATCTAGCGGGAAAATAGACAAAGTAGATGACACCTTATCAGTTTTAAGGCCAAAAAATGGTTATACAAACCCATTGCTTGGTTATGAACTACTCATAAAGCAACTATTTGACAATATTTATCCAAAAATTGTTTTAAGAGAGGCAGAAATCAATGATTTTAATGATTTTATTGATACTTTCTTAGACTTGTTTTATGAACAAAAAGAAAAGCTGCCTATTTCACTAACTGGTTTTGTTTCTAGCCGCCACTCGCCTCTAACAATGACTGGAATCTTTCTAGAAGTAACTGATTTAACTTATGACAATGATCAAAATAAAATTGATAATATAATAGACAATAGAAATTTTCTTTTCTTTATCAAAAATAGTATTAAACATGGTTTTTTGATAGATTCTAATGCACCAGCGAGAATTTGTGCCAATCTTGGTTCTGTTGAGATGGAGAGATACCTAAGAAAGTATAATTCTTCTAGTGAAAGTGTGTTTGAAGATTATTACTCCCTATCTTATATCAGAGATATAGACTATATTTTTCAATATTTAATTAATTTATATAATAAATTTATTTCTTTTAGACCTTTTATAAGAAAAGAAATTATTGATTCACGATATGGCCACGATCCTTATAGATTTGTGCAAAGAAGAATACAAATGACAAAAAAATCTTTTGATTTAAAATATAATAATGAATATAAATTAAATTTATATATTGATATAAGAAACCATGAGTGTGATTATAGATACGAGCAAGCCTTAATCATGTCAATAAAACAAAATGCAAAATCTTTTCTCAACACGGGAACTTTCGAGGATGCCTTGACCTATGTTAATCACCAATTTATAGGATTCCTCAATGACTCTGGGGCGTACAATGCTTTGACGATCACATCTGAAGCACTGAAGGACAATCCAAAAAATACTGGACAAGATGTGTCGGATTTATTAGACCGTTCTGTAGCGAGGTCCAGGGGGACCATCTATTGAGGAGCGGCTGTGATATTCCAAACGTTGGACGATAAAAATAATTGTGTTGCTTTTTATTTCAATGGCGACTTTCAAAAGGTCTATGAACAAGAGATGACCCACTCATGGGTAGCCCCAGCGTATTTGCAACATTTGGATATTGAATATGCTTATCTTTACGCTCAATGTTCGTTGGACGACGCCTGCCCTGAACACTTAAAGACGGAACTAAAAGAATGCATGGATTTACTGAAGGCGTATATGACATCTTTTGTGGTATCAAAGCTCGATATGAATCAACACTGCTTTTATGATCTTGTGCCCGAGCACTTTCTAAAGCGTTTTTGCGAGATCAAGAATAAAATCTGCTCCCATATCTTCTCTAGCACTCCGAGGCCACCTAACTATGCCTTCCTGAAAGGGGTACATGAAATAGCGCAAGAGATATCTAATCGTAAATTAAGCCTAGATTTCAGTTCTATCCCCCTTTCAACACTAGACTTATCTTCTAGGAAAAGAGTGATGAAGCTCAGGGAATCTTCACCCTACATAAGATATAATATTTTCGGCTCAAAGACTGGTCGCTTTTCAACAAAGCCGAATAGTTTTCCTATCTTGACCTTGAAGAAAGAATTAAGATCAGTTATAAAGCCTACAAATGATATGTTTGTTGAATTAGATTTTAATGCTTTTGACTTGAGAGTATTACTATTTCTGCTGGGAAAAGAGCAACCAACTATTGATATTCACGACTGGAACAAGAAATATGCCTATCAAGACAAGTTGTCAAGGAAGGAGGCTAAGACAAGAATTTTTTCTTGGCTCTATAATTTAGATTCAGGAGACCGCGCAGCAGAAGCAGTATATGACAGGGAGAAAATAATTCAGACCTACTGGGATGGCTCAAAGGTAACAAACCCCTTTGGCACAGAGCTAGAATGTAACAGGTTTCATGCACTATCTTATCTAGTTCAGAGCACAGCGGCAGAGCTTGTTTTGAGACAAATGGTAAAAATTCATAAAATCTTACAAGAGACTTCTTCACACATCGCCTTCACGATACACGATTCGGTTGTTATAGATATGGCAGAAGAAGACGTTCACTTGATCCCAAAACTAAAAGATTCGTTCGCAAGCTACAGAAGAGATAACTTTTTAGTCAATGTTTCTGTTGGCAAAGATTTTGGAAGTATGGAGTCGTTACCGTGATAAATGGAACAAAGGAAGCACAAGATGAGGAGACACAATGGACATTATAGGTTTAGGGACAGCTGCTTGCAACATAGTAGAATGTTTTACACAATATCCTCAATATTCGGTCTATAAGATAGATTCCGAAGAACAGAATGGAAATTTTATATATCTTGAGAAACAAACAACTCCTGAAGACTATGAGAAAAATGCTCCAAGCATGTCCAGTTTCCTCCCAAGTCTGGGGCAAGAAATTAGCTTTTTTGTTGTAGGTTCTGGCTTTTCATCAGCTGCAACACTCGCACTATTGGAGCAGTTGAAAGGTAAGAAGATCACTGTCTATTATATTCAGCCTAAGCTTAGTACATTAAGTGGAACGAGAAAACTCCTAGAGAGAACTGTTTTTGGTATACTCCAGCAATATGCTCGTTCTGGTCTGCTAGAGAAAATGGTTATCATCAATAATGAAAAGATAGCCAGCATAGTTGGCAACCTACCAGTCATAGGTTACTTTGATAAAATCAACCAAATGATTTGCTCAACAATTCATTTTATAAACGTCTATAGTAGAACAAAGTATATCTACGGAGTGAGCGAAGAGAGACAAAATGTTTGCAGGCTTGAGACCATAGGGTTACTTGATACGGCAAGCTCACAAGAGAAGTTGTTTTATGAGTTTGATTTAATCAGAGAAAAAGATTATCTCTATGCTTTAAAACAAGACGAACTACTTAGTGAGTCTAGCCTTATTCGAGATATCGAGAGACATATGACAACAAAAAAAGAAAATAACTTGACAAAGATTTCATATCGATTATATTCAACCGAGTACCAAGACAACTTTGGCTTTTGTATCTTTCGGACCTCAAAAGCCCAGGAGGAAACATGAAAGCATTTATGGTTTCATTTACAAAAACAGATGGAACTCTAAGACAAATGATATTTGCTAGAATTTCTGACTTGCCAAGTAGCTTCATATCGAGTAAGTTAAAGGGCACAGGAAAGCAAAAAACAATCTCTGAGAACAGAGAACTTGTCTGGGATCTAGAGAAGAACGCTTTTAGAGTAATCAATTATAACACCATGATTGGTAGTTTGGTTGAGTTTGAATTCGATGAGAATAAATTAGTTTGACAAGCTTAGCACAGAAGGATATTTGCTTCTGCGACTATAGGGTAGCCACCCAAAAAATAACAATAGGAGAGTTAACATGGCTATTAATCTAGATAAAATGCGTGCAAAGATGGATCAGCTTGAGGGTAAGAACGTTCGCAAGGAAAGTATCTTTTGGAAGCCTCAAGATGGAGAGCAAACTATTCGAATCCTTCCTGTAGCGGACGGAGACCCATTCAGGGAGTTCTGGTTCCACTATAACCTTGGTAACAACCGTGGCTTCTTGAGCCCATGGCGTAACTATGGAGAGGAGGATCCTCTTAATGATTTTGTGCGAAAGCTCTTTAATGAGGGTACTGACGATAGTGTCAAGATGGCAAAGGACCTAATGGCACGCCAGCGATTCTTTTCGCCAGTCATCGTAAGAGGCGAGGAAGAGAAGGGTGTTCGACTCTGGGGCTATGGTAAGACGGCTTATAAGGAACTTATTAGTCTTGCTCTGAACCCGGACTACGGCGATATCACAGACCCAGACACTGGTACGGATCTTGTTATCAAATATGGTAAGCCACCCGGCGCGTCGTTCCCGCAGACGAATATTACACCACGTCGTCGTCCATCTCCACTTTGTGGCGACAATCTTGAGCTAGCTTCGCAATGGGTCAGTAGTGTACCTGACTTTGATGCTGCTTTCGCAGACTCGCGTAAGACCCCAGCTGAAGTGGGTCGTATGCTTGACGAGTGGCTCGCAGGAGAAGCTGAAGCTTCAGATGGGCGCGAGACAGAGCGATATGGCAGCAGCCAGTCTTCTCAGAATTCTAATCCATTCCAAGAGTCTAATACAACTAGCAGCATTGTTAGTAGTGTAACAAGTAAGATTAATGAACTGCTAGACGAGACAGTTCCCTTCTGATTTCCCCCGCCGCAGGAAGGCACGGGCTGAAAAGCGAGAACAAGCTTTTCTAATAGGTGCCTTTATTTTTCGGAGAATTATAAATGAGTGTTGATTTAAATAGTGTAATGAGTAATACATACGTCCAGATTGGACTAGGTGTTGTGGGATTTATCCTACTTGTTTCTCTTGTATCGCGTTGTACCGAGCCAGAGAGAGACGCAGTAGTTGTCACTACACCAGCCAATACTGGCGAAGTTCTCCTTACTGTTTCTGAGGAGGTAACAACCACCGAGGATGGAGAGCTTGAGGTGCTTGTCAAAGCAGAAGCTGACGCACAGCACTAAACAGTAACCGCAGGGAGGCACGGGTAACAGGTGCCTCATTTTTTTTATTTTAGGGGAATGATATGCCAAGAGGAAAAGATAAAGTAGGCTCTGTCTCCATGGGAGACATGATGAAGCGACTTAATAAAAAGTATGGCATGCAGGTCGCGCATGATTTGACACAAGAGAATCCAACAGAAGTCAAGGGATGGATACCCACCGGCTCTCGATGGCTTGATTCAATTATCTGCAAAGGCAAGAGAGCAGGTATTCCAATTGGCAAGATCACAGAGATTGCAGGACTTTCCGCCACTGGCAAGAGCTACATGGCTGCTTGTATCGCTGCGGAAGCACAAAAACAGGGAATATATGTAGTTTATTTTGATTCTGAAAGCGCTATCGATCCTTCGTTTTTGTCTAACGCCGGAATTAATACAGACCCAGAACAGTTTATGTACATTCAGGCAATCACAGTAGAGCAAGTCCTAGAAATGGTGGAAGAGTTTATTGGTATGGAACAGCCCATGCTTTTTATCTGGGACTCTATTGCTAACACACCAACCGAGTCCGATAAGGAAGGGGATTTCAACCCCAACTCTTCTGTTGGTAAAAAGGCAAGAACTCTATCGCTAGCTTTCCAGAAGTTGACGATTCCTCTTGCAAACGCAAATTGTACACTACTTTGTCTTAACCAGTTGAAGCAGAAGATTGCCTCTACTCATGCGGAGAGGATGGAAGCTTTATCCGAGCCTCTAACTACGCCTGGCGGCAAATCTGTTGTGTATGCTTCATCTCTTCGCATTTGGCTTACCAAGCGAAAGTCGAAGGCTGCTTTTGTTGTCGATGAGAACGGGTTTACGATTGGTTCAGAGGTAAAAGCAACTCTAAAGAAATCTAGGTTTGGCACTGAGCGTCGTCAGTGTACTTTTCAGATTACTTGGGGAGATGACGAAGTTCGTATTATGGATGAAGAGTCATGGTTTGAGGCAATCAAGGGCTCAGAATATATTAAGCAAACTGGTGCATGGTACAGCCTTATTTATGATAATGGCGAAGAGCAGAAGTTCCAAGCTACAAAGTGGATTGAACACTTGCAGGACCCTAGATTCCGTGCTAGAGTAGAGGAGTTGATGGATATTGAGGTGATTGGCAAGTACCGTGACAAGATCGGAGATATCTCTACGTTTGAGGATATCGATGCAGATCTGGAAGATTAGCCTTATGAGGTGAGGTGGCCGAGAGGATTAAGGCACCGGTCTTGAAAACCGGCGAGTTGTAACAATCTCCGTGGGTTCGAATCCCACCCTCACCGTTCTTTGGGGGAAGAATGAAGCGAGTAATGATTATAGACTGCATGAATATTTATTTGCGGTCGTATATAGTAAACCCCAGTCTTTCTCCCAATGGGGTGCCAATAGGCGGGTTCAAAGGGTTCCTGGAGACACTACAGAAGTTGTGCAGAGAGATTATGCCCGACAAAGTGATTGTTGTTTGGGATTGTGGTGGAGGATCTAGGAAGAGAAAAAGAATAGATAAGAATTATAAAGATGGCAGAAGCCCTCTTCGTTTAAATAGGCAAGTTCGTAATATGAGCCTACGCGAAGAACAGGACAACAAAATCTGGCAACAGATAAGATTATCAGAGTATCTTAACCAACTGCCAGTTATTCAATACTGTATAGAGGACGTTGAAGCTGACGATATTATTTCTTATCTAGTACAAAACAAAAGACTATCTGATTACGTTAAAATAATTGTTTCAAGTGATAAAGATTTCTTCCAACTTTGTGACGATAAAACAATTATTTATAGGCCTACGCAAAAAGAAATATTAAACAAATATTCTATTGTCGAGCAATATGGTATACATCCAAATAATTTTGCCTTAGCTCGTGCTATAGTGGGTGATACTTCTGATAATCTGAAGGGTATACCAGGGGCAGGTCTTAAAACAATATCAAAAAGATTTTCTTTCTTATCAGAAGAAAATGATTACCTGATCCAGGACATACTAGATGAATGCGAAGCAGTTGGTAAAAAGCTTTTAATCCACGAGAAGATCATTGACAATGTCGCCTTAATCCAGAAAAACTATAAGCTTATGCAACTGTATAGTCCTTCAATATCTCCGACTGTTAAGTCTAAGGTTAATTACACATTGGAAAACGCGGATTATGAACTGAATTTAACAGAGTTTAGAAAAATGATGGCCATTGATGGTTTTGGGGAATCTAATATTTCCGACTTGACAGTGGCTATGAAAAGGATACTAACGAGTAGTTAGGTACACATAACATCGAGGGGGAATCTCATGGAAAGAACAAGCTTTAGTCACTTTGGTAAAAACTTTCAGGAATGTCTTTGTATGCTTATGCTTGAAGACAGGCCTTTTGCGGATCAAATTCTAGAAGTATTTGATATTACTTATCTAGAACTTGGTTATCTTCGGCTCTTTGCTTCAAAGATTATTCAATACAGAGAGAAGTATGGTGTTCATCCAACAATGAAGATCATGAATACTATTATTAGATCAGACCTGGACAAGGAGAACGAAGCCCTCCAGACACAGGTGAGGGATTATTTTGCAAGAGCACAAGCTTCTGGCAAAGTTAATGAGGCAGAGTTTATTAAGGAGAAGTCGCTAGACTTCTGTCGCAAGCAAAAGCTTAAGGGAGCGATGCTGAAATCGGTAGATCTACTTCAGTCTTGTTCGTTTGATGAAATTTCCAAGATCATCAATGATGCTCTTGTTTTGGGTAGTGATTCTAATTTTGGTTACGACTACCTGAAAGACTTTGAGAAGAGATTCGAACTCAAGGCTCGCAACCCAGTAACTACTGGTTGGTCTGAGATCGATGGGATTTGTAAGAACGGGCTAGGAGCCGGAGAGTTGGGTGTTGTTATCGCTCCGACTGGGGCAGGTAAGTCCATGGTCCTCACGCACCTTGGAGCTTATGCTCTGCTCAAGGGGATTAATGTTGTTCATTATACGTTGGAGCTTAGCGATACGACTATTGCCTCTAGGTATGATAGTTGTATCACTGGCGTTCCTTTGAGTGACCTTATGTCGTTTAAGGATCTTATTTTCGACAAGGTAGAACAGGTCACAGGTAAGCTTATCGTAAAAGAATATCCCACAAAGTCTGCTTCTACTAGGACAATTAGGAACCACCTAGAGAAACTTGTCAATAGAGGTATTGACCCTGGCTTAATTATTGTTGACTACGGTGATCTACTTCGCCCAGTAGTCATGAGGAAGGAGAAAAGAACAGAACTAGAATCTATTTACGAAGAATTGCGTGGTATAGCACAAGATTACAATTGTCCTATTTGGACAGCATCACAGACAAACCGTTCAGGACTGAACGCAGAAGTCATTACAATGGAGTCAATTTCAGAAGCGTTCAATAAGTGCTTTGTAGCTGACTTTATCTTTACTGTCTCAAGAACTGCTGAAGATAAAACTTCAAATTCTGGAAGAATTTACGTCGCAAAGAACAGAAATGGGCCTGATGGGCTAGTGTACCCCATATTTATGGATACCAGTAATGTTAAGATTCGAGTCCTACCACCCGGTGATGGACAAGAAGATGACCTTACTGTAAAGTCACAGTCAGAAATTCTGAAAGAGAAGTATAAGAAATTTAGACAGCAGCAAACGGAGAATGCATAAAATGAATATAGCAGCACAGATTTTATCGGACATCACGGTCCATATGAAGTACGCAAAGTACATGCCAGCAGTATACCGACGAGAGGTCTATTCAGAGATTGTAGATCGTAACATCGCTATGCATATTAAGAAGTATCCGCACCTAGAGGGAGAGATTAGACAAGCTTATCGGTTTGTGTACGACAAGAAAGTTCTACCTTCTATGCGCTCCATGCAGTTTGGTGGCAAGCCTATTGAAGTTGCTCCAAACCGAGTGTTTAACTGTGCTTATATGCCTATTGATGACCCTCGTGCTTTTTCGGAAGCCATGTTCTTGCTTTTAGGTGGCACAGGCGTTGGTTTCTCCGTGCAGAGACATCATGTAGATAAGCTGCCTGAGATCAGTCGCCCGAATTCAAAGAGGGCTCGTCGTTTCTTGATTGGAGATTCCATTGAGGGCTGGGCAGATGCAGTCAAGATGTTGATCCTGTCCTACTTTAATGGTACATCGAAGATTCGTTTCGATTTCTCGGATATTAGACCCAAAGGAAGCGCATTAGTAACATCTGGCGGCAAGGCTCCTGGTCCACAGCCGCTCAAAGAGTGCTTGGTTAAGGTTGAAGGTATCCTTGACCGCAAGGATAACGGCGAGAAGCTTAGCCCGATTGAGGTGCATGATATTGTGTGCCATATCGCTGATGCTGTTTTGGCAGGGGGTATTCGTCGTGCTGCTCTAATCTCGCTATTTTCTGCTGACGATGATGAAATGATTTCTGCCAAGTCTGGTAACTGGTGGGAGACCAATCCCCAGCGTGGTCGTGCGAATAACAGTGTTGTTCTTATGCGTCACAAGGTCACAAAAGAATTCTTTATGGATCTTTGGGATCGAGTTAAAGCCTCTGGTGCCGGAGAGCCAGGATTTTATTTTACATATGACAAGGACTGGGGCACTAATCCTTGCTGTGAAATCGCTCTGCGACCCTATCAGTTTTGTAACCTCACAGAAGTAAATGTTTCTGATGTGGAGAGTCAGGAAGATTATGAAGCTCGCGTAAGAGCGGCAGCGTTCATCGGGACACTCCAGGCAAGCTATACAGACTTTCATTATTTACGTCCAGTGTGGCAGCGTAATACAGAGAAGGATGCACTAATTGGGGTATCTATGACTGGTATCGCTTCTGGAAATGTTCTAGAACTTGATATGGAAGCAGCCGCAGAGGTAGTCAAAGAAGAAAATGCCCGTGTTGCTGCATTGCTTGGCATTGGGCCAGCTGCTCGCTGTACTTGTGTCAAGCCAGCAGGTACAACCTCTTTGACTCTTGGTACATCTTCCGGCATTCATGCTTGGCACAACGATTTTTATATTCGTCGTATCCGAGTCGGTAAGAATGAACCAATTTATGGATATTTGTCTGAATTCCACCCAGAACTAGTGGAAGACGAATACTTTAGGCCACATGACACTGCTGTTATTTCAGTTCCACAGCGAGCCCCAGAGGGTGCCATCACACGCTCTGAGAGCGCCCTAGAGATGCTTCAACGTGTTAAGAGAGTAAGTACCGAGTGGGTTAGACTGGGGCACCGTAAGGGCCAAAATACGCACAATGTGAGCGCTACTGTTACTATCCGCGATGAAGAGTGGGCTCCGGTTGGCGAATGGATGTGGGAAAACCGAAAGCACTATAACGGACTCTCGGTATTGCCTCGCACAAATCACACTTACGTCCAAGCACCCTACGAGGATTGTGATGAAGAAACCTACAATAGACTAATGAAGTCCCTTGTTAATGTCGATCTTACTAATGTCCTAGAGACGCAAGACAATACAGATTTGTCAGGAGAATTGGCGTGTTCGGGCGGAAGCTGCGACCTCGTTTGATTTTAAACATTTCGCGAGAAATAGTATAAATACTTGACATCTCGCCTCGCCGTGGATATAAATCTATGGTGAGGTGAGATATGAACTTTAATCACTTATTACCAAAGTACGAAGTTTTAACAAAGTGTTCTGGGTCTAAGACCCATTCTTTTATGCCGACAAGCCATGTCGAAGCAACGTTTAACCATGTGGCGGTTAGATTTCGTTGCAAGAAGTGTGGTAAGTTGGCTACTGCTTTTTTGGAAGAAGAACAATATAAAATTAATGAAAACATTATTACTAAGTTTGGAGAGTTAAGATGAATGTTATTCCTGTAAACAATTGGGTACATGTGTCGGTAGAACAAGAGCAACAAGAAGACACTATGGTGCTTCTACCTGACGATTACAAGAGAGCAGAGAATCCTTATAAGGTCGTTAGAGTTGCTTCTTCTTGTAACGGATATGATGAAGGGGATTTAGTAGTTGTGCCAACTCACACAATTCAAGATATTGAAGTGAGAGGGGAGACTATTTATCTTGTGCTACAAAATCATATCATGGCGCTAGTGAGAGAGGAGGAATAATAAATGATGTTCAGCAGGGTAATTATAGATTATGGCCACGGAGGGATGATTGACGGAGAGTATCAGACCCCCACTGGCAAACAATACCACTTCACAGAGCCAGAAGAGTTTTCTATTTACGAAGGCGTAACAAATCGTGGTATTGCAAGTAAATTGATGAGCCTTTTAGTGCAGGCAGGGGTTGAGGTATTTGACTGCGTAGAAGACTGCTATGTTACAGAGGCGGTGACAGCAGAAGACCTAGAGCAGTCAGATGTTTCACTTGGGGCTCGTGTGAGAAATGCCAATGAAGAGAACAAGAGAGGAGAAACACTTTTTATCTCTATTCACTCTAACGCTATTGGTATGGAGTTGAGAGGCCCGTCCCTGAAGCCAAGAGGTGCTGATGTTTTTGTCTACAGGAACTCAGGGCTCACTGGACGGATCGCCGCCAACATGTTAGAGAACTACGAGCAGACAGCCCTTCGTCCTCGTCGAGTGATCGAGAATAAGAAGTTTTATGTTCTAAGAAAGACGGCAATGCCTGCTCTTCTTACAGAGAACGGCTTCTTTGTCAACATAGAAGATGCAAAGTATCTTTTATCGGATGATGGACAGTGGGAGATCGCTATGGCTCACTATGAAGCAATTAAAGACTTGCTTGATACTGGTTATTGTGGTATAATATGACACGAAACAAGAGGTGAAGAGTGAATAAGAGCATTGAGTTATATGGAGACGGAATTGGTAGAGTTGATCTGGTGGACTGGATGGGCAACGATCTTACTATCGTTAACAGTGCTCGCGTCAGTTTTGGAAAGCATAAGGAAGAACTAGATGCAAAAGATAAAAAACTTATCAACTATCTGGTCGAGCATAGGCACACTTCTACGTTTGAGCATAATGTTGCTACCTTTCGGTTTGTTGTCCCCCTCTACGTTCGTTCTCAGCATCATCGTCATCGCACTTGGTCTTATAACGAAATCTCTCGTCGCTATACTGATGTGAACATTCAGTTCTACGAGCCAGAGGCTTTCAGAACCCAGCATAAGAGCAACCGACAGGCATCAAATGCCGAAGAACTGATTAACCCTTCACTTGCTCATTCGCGGGGCAGGAATCTCGCTTCTGCATTAATCTCTGATCACCACCAAGGATCACTTAAACTTTTTAACAGTCTTATCGAAGCAGGCGTTTGCCGGGAACAAGCAAGAGGCGTTCTACCACAGAACCTCTACACCGAGTATTACGGCACAGTCAACCTGAACAATCTTCTAAAGTTCATTGACCTCCGCACACACGAAGGGGCGCAATGGGAGATAGTAAAAGTTGCTGAAGCCTGCCTAGAAATCGCAGAGGGGTTATGGCCTGTTGCCGTTGGCGCTTATCGGAGAGCGAAGAATGAGTCTTAAGCGTACCGTTTTCTATGAAGTCGAAGTTGACTACACGGGCGATAATACTAAAATTGTTTGGACTCTTAACGGCGAGACTCACTGTGAACATGGGCCTGCAATATGGTGGCAAGATGGAACCCATGATTTTTACTTAAGAGGCAAGTGGCTAACTCAGGAAGAATGGGAAAGCAAAACTTGCAGAAGCTGGAATTTGCAAACAAAAAGGTCAACGAAAAAGAGAGCGAAGAATGAGCGAAATCAATCAAAAGCTTGTGGATAATGTCTTTTCCTTGATCGATGGGAATGGGCTCATTACGTGGTTGTATGAGGACTGTAAGATTATTCAAGAAACTTTAAGAAAAAAATATGGCATCTATCTATCAATTAACGAATGTAGGAGGTTTTGGGAATGGAGATCTGAAAAGTGGGATGCTGGGTTCTTGGTGATCCCAGAGGGACTTCGAAGTGAAAATGACATCATCGAATGGTTTTCTTGTTGGATGGATGAGCTTGATGTGTGGGATTTACTGGAGAGCGAAGAATGAAAGATCGTGAAGAAATAAAATTACACCAAACCCACGCAGAGATAAGGACACTTGTTGACGAAAACAACAATCCTATTCCCGGCTTGGAAAAGGTTGTTCACTTTGAGGATGCAGTAGGTAATACTATTATTTATCCTTGGGAGAGTCTTAAAGAATCTGTTCTTGGGTGGATCGAAATTGAGGAGAGCGAAGAATGAAAGTCGGCGATCTTGTAAGACCAAAAAGTCAGTGGGACGAAAACTTCAAAAAGAAAAAACACAGTGTTGGTATTCTTATAGACATTGAAAAAGACTTCTATCGCCACAACGATTATTTTCAAGACCGTCTGACTGTTTGGTGGATTCAGACCGATATGATTTCAAAGGAGCCTACTGCCTATGTGGAGGTTATGAAATGAGCA
>Ga0129324_10001855_pt1 | contig 13282 bp, 11 predicted proteins | sample CPBDNA_7_FD_96879 | JGI IMG/M metagenome (GOLD analysis project Ga0129324, IMG submission 96879) | Freshwater to marine salinity gradient microbial communities from Chesapeake Bay, USA - CPBay_Spr_15_0.2_DNA | ecosystem: Environmental > Aquatic > Marine > Coastal | place: USA: Chesapeake Bay... | reverse complement strand
ACCAAAGACTAAATCTAATAAAAATTGCTCTTTATCTTTTATATAAAGAGATAAAATTCTTGCAGTAAAAAATAAAGAAATTAATGCTCCATAAACAATAATACCTTTCGGTCTTCCTGTATTAAAATATGAAATTATAGAAAAAATAATTAATCCATAGAATAAAACATAAAAAATTCTTGGAATATAAGGGATCTTAATGATTTTGTGGTTAATTATTAGTATAGCAATATTTGTAGTCACAAAAACAATGACTCCAATTCCAGCAAAAATTGGAGTTACACCACTGTGCATTCCAATTTGTGATAAAAATACAACCATAAAAATAAAGCTAATCAAGAAAAAATTAGATATTTTTATCATTTATTAACCAGCAACTTCATTCTTTTTTTTAGAAACTTATCATTACCAAAAGTAAAAACAAAAAAAGCATTTCTTATCATTCTAAAACCTTGCTCAATTGTCTTTTTCATAGCTTGCCATCGTGAATAATAAATTTTATTTATTTCATATTCTTCTTTAGTCCTGCCAAAAATTATTTTTAAATTGTATGAGGACGTAAAACCACCAATTCTAAAATTTGCTAGAGGCTTGTCTATTTGTATGAATTTTACATTTTTGTGATGAGCCCGAAGTAAAAATTCTCTGTCAGCTCCAGATTTATATTTTATATTAAATAAACCCAATTTATTATAAATAGATTTTGGCACAAAAGTTGCAGCATGATTAAGTTTAAAATGACAATTTTTGAATGCTTTATCGCTAAGATCGCCTGAGGATAATGCACACATATTTTTGTATATAATATTCATGCTTCCGTGAATTATATCTTTTTTCGATGAATTTTCATAAGTTTTTGAAACTAATTTTAATACTTCATCATTATAAAAGTCATCAGCATTTAAAATTCCAACTAGATCACCTTTTGCAGCAACTATACCCTTATTCATTCCATCATAGATTCCAAAATCTTTTTCTATGATAACTTTAGAAAAATGGTCTCGATAATTATTAATAATATTTATTGTATCGTCAGTACTCTCAGAGTCTACTATAATATGTTCTATATTATCATTTTTTTGTTTAAGGACACTTTTGATATTTTGTTCTAGATACCTTTCAGCATTATAAGTTGGGGTAATGATTGAAATTTTTGTCATTAAAAATACATTATCTGTTGTGTTTTAAGATTTCTTTGGAATAAAACTTTTTAATCATAAGCTATAATTGTCAGTTACATAATTTTGAATAGCTTCTAAATTATTTAATTTTTTTTTACTCTGCAGATTAAATTTTTTATGTACTCCTGTTATTTGAATCGGAAATTCACATTTAATTTCAAAAGCTTTTATAATTGCCAATCTATGGCATCCATGTCCACTTTTTATTAGCTCACCATTTCTTCCTATCATTACATGTGGGACATCATTGAAATCATTTTGAATAAATTGTCTATTTTTTAAAGAGTTTATAAGACTTATGACGTGATTTTCAAAAAAATTAATAGTTTCTGCTTTATTCTTAATTTTTATTTTTTTGTGTAAATAATAACCATTTAGGCTTATCTCTTTCATGATTAACTGATACCATTTTGAGGTCTCTAAATTATCAAGGTTATCTTTTAAATTTTTAACTCTAATATACCAATGTGTCTTATCAAATGGTTTTGATTTTAAATCCCAAGTACCGTTATAAAATATTTTACCTAAAGCCAAACTGCTCAAATATTTTTTTATATAAATATTTTTAATTCTTTTGTCTAATGCTCGATACCACCACCAATTGGGTGGAAGAGAATAATAGTTTATTGCATGTGGATTTATTTTTAATATTTTGTTATTTGAGCAATTATTCATTATTATATTTAATTCTATTTCTTTTAAACGCAAAAAAAATATTTTATTGAATTATTATATATTGCAATTAAGTAATTTTTTTTATCCAATTATTATAAATACCCGCTGGTTTAGCCTCAAAGAAGCTATTAAATATTTTACTTGCTTGATTCTTATTAAAAACACCATTTTGCACATTAGGCCAATATTCTAATTCCTCTAATCTAATAATTTTAGTTATTAATACAGGTATGGTTTTTAAATTCATTGCTGCAGCAACCGCTCCACGATGATTTCCATCTGCGCCTAATTTCCACCTAATTTTCCCACTATCAACAAGCATTTCTGCATTAACATATCCATATTTTGCACTATACCTAAATCCATTAATATTTATTTTTTCTATTAACTCTGAGTATTGTTTGGCATGAGAGAATACTGACCCTTTTAAATCTAATTCCATTATTTTTATGGGATCATTAGTTAAAATTTGCATTCTGTTATTATTTCTATTTTTCTTAACTTCAAATGGAAAATACTTACTTCTGGCATCTGGGCTTTGGTTATCCCAAGGATTTACTGCTGCCCACCAAGGGTAATTTTTAAAATTATTGCTTATATTAGAATCTAATATATCAGCAGCACTATTAAAATGTATCAAAGATTGTTGTTCTTGGAGAGTAACCAATATATCATTATATAAATCATTTTTGTTTAATTTTTTTTTTAAAGCTTTGCTTATAGCAAATATTGCAGGGTCAAGGCTGTTATTTGACATATCAAACCCTCTGCTAGTTCTACCATCTTCTAACTTAACTTTAAATATCATGTGACTACTTTTAGCCAAATATTGTGCTGATAAAAAATTACAATCAGCATTAGTCAAATCATGATGATTAATGGAGTCTAATTTAATAATTTTCATATTACATTTTGATAAAAAACTATTAATAATTTTTTTTATTAAGCTAATCATGTAAGACTTTATATAAGATCAATAAAAAAAAGAACAACATAATTTTTAAATAAGTATTATGAATATGAATATTTTTAGAGTTAAAAAGCAAGAAGTGAATTTATAATATTTTTTATCAATTATTTTATTCTAGGTCATTTTTAAATTTAATAAATAAATAATATGGTTATATATTGAACGAACGTTTAATAATTTTATAATAAGATGAATATTTTAATTACTGGTGGAGCTGGATATATAGGCAGCCACATAGTTGAGCAACTAACAAAAAAAAATAATAATATTTTTATTTTAGATAATTTGGAAACGGGTAATAAAATATTAATCAATAAAAGAGCAAATTTTATCAAAGGAGATATTAAAAATAAGAAATTGGTAAATAAAATTATTAAAGAATATAAGATTAAAACAATAATTCATCTTGCAGCCTATTTAAATGTCAGTGAAGCTGAAAAAAATAAATCAAAATATAGAAAAAATAATATTGAAGGTACACAAAATCTTTTATTGGCTTGTAAAAACTCTGAAGTCAAAAATTTTATTTTTTCATCATCATGTTCTATTTATGGAAATATTAAAGGAAATGTTAGTGAAAAAATAAAACCTAATCCTCAGGGATATTATGCTTATACAAAATTTATAGGTGAAAAATTAGTTAAAAAATATTCTCAAAATTATAAATTTAAATATGGAATTTTAAGATACTTCAATGTTGCAGGTGCAAGTGAATCTGGAAAAATTGGAGAAATTGAAACATCTTATGGACACTTGATTAAGAATATTGCTATAGAATCATTGAAACAAAAACCACTTATAAATATTTTTGGTAATAATTATCAGACAAGAGATGGCACATGTGTAAGAGACTACATACATGTATCAGATTTAGCAAATATACATATTAAAGGATTAAATTATTTAAAAAAAAATAAGAAATCATTTATTTTAAACTGTGGGTATGGCAAAGGATATTCTGTTCTAGAAATAGTAAATTTATTTAAAAAAATAAAAAAAAATCTAACTATCAAATATAAAAAAAGAAGAGCTGGTGACATTGCGCAAGTTTATTCTAATACTAAGAAATTTTATAAATTATTTAGATGGAAACCTAAACATAATGATATGTACAGTATAATTAAAAGTGCTATTAAATGGGAAAAAAAAATAAAAAATTTTAAAAATTTTTAAATTACTAAATATTAAAAATTTAACTTATATTTGCTTTAATAGCCTTTTGTAGATATTAATATATTGTTCAGCAATTTTCTTTTCATTAAACTTTAAAACTGCTTGTTTATGTATATAATTTTTATATCGCTGACTTTTAAAATTATCTAAAGTCCAAGAAATACCTTTGGCTAGATCCTTAGTGTCAAAAGGTTTTGCTAGATAACCTGTTTTTTGATGCTCAATTATATCTGCAAATCCACCAATATTGAATGAAACAACGGGAGTATCACAAGCTTGAGCCTCTAATGCAGTATTTGGAAGATTGTCTTGTCGCGATGGGATCACCATAACGTCGGATGCACTATAGAGAACCTGAAGACTTATATCATCATGTAGGTGACCCATGAAATGGATAGGAAAGCCGAGTTCTGGTTGAGTTTGTGGTTTGCATTGACCAAAAACAATTAATTCAATTTTTTTAACTTTTCTATCAGCTTTTAGATTTTTTAAAGCTTCCAATAATAAGTCATAACCCTTACGTGGATCTTTTGCACCTCTTATAGCGCCAAATACTATTAGTGAAGTTTCATTGGACAAGTTCAATTGATCACGTGCAGTTTTTTTATCCAAAGGTCTCCATCGATTAATATCAATTGGATTTGGAACCACTGAAACTGGCCAATTATGCATTAATTTGCTTTCATTAACACAATTTGAAAGCCATTTACTGGGTGTCACAATTTGAATTGGGTTAGTCCAATATTTTTTTTTTCTTTGCCAGCTCCAATGATTTAAATCAAAACCAGATTCATACTTTGGTCTATTTGTAGAATAATAGCCATCTCGCCAACGATTATCACTAGTGTAATGTTCGGCTCCACAAAAGGCCCACATGTCATGCAATGTCCAAACTATTGGTTTTTTAATTCGAGGAATATCTTTAATAGACAACATTTCATTTTGTATCCAATGTAAGTGCACAATATCAGCATCACTATTATTTACATGCTTAACCCACCTGGATGACAAGACTGAAGGTGAATGAATAATCTTATTTTCAGTTTTTAACATTTTGACTAAAGAGTAATTGATTAAACGTGGACGAATTTCATTTAATATTTTATCTATCTTGCTAGTTGGTTCTTCTACAGACCAGTTACCTGAGGTTGCCTTGTTAACCCACATTCGAGAATTAATACCTTTTTTAAGTAAAGAGTTATTAATGCGATATACTGCACGGGCTGCACCACCATTAATGTCAAAATAATTAAGATGGACAATTTTCATAAATATTACTTTATCTTCTTATTTCAGGGATTTAAATTAATAACTTCGTAATTGGACCTGCTATATGTCGATTCAAATTTTTTGTTAAAGACCAAATTTTTTTAGATTTTTTTTCAATTTTCCTGGCTTTATCAAGATTTAATTTTTTTTTAAGTTTGAAAACTGTTCCATAAATAACTTTTTCAACAATCATAAAATTCATATCTTTTAGGGCTTTGTCAAAAGTGTGATAAAGATGATATGTTTGAGGAAGATGACACTTGATGACAGGTTCAAAACAATTTGCTATAAGATAAAGTCCATTATCTCTCAATGATAAAGAAGTTTTTGCTACAAGTCCTAATGGATCTAATACATGCTCAAGAACATCTGTTGCAATTAAAATATCATACTTACCCTCTAATTTTTTTTGATAAGTTAAGTTTTTAAAATTATTTACTCTTTTAATTGCTATCTGCTGAGGATGTGGTTCAATAATTTCTACATCAGTTTGAGGGCATGATTTTGCAATCATTCTTGCTAGACTTCCAAAGCCACCTCCATAGTCTGCAACTCTTTTTGGATTTTGCTTGTTAACCCATTTTGTAAAAATTTCTCTGTGTAAAATACTCTCTTTATGTTGTTCAATAAAAAGTCCATTTAGAAGCCAAACTGGATGTGAATAAAAATTATCAACTCTAGAGTCTAGGTTTTTAGGATCACAATTAAATTCATCCCATATTTCATCCATAATTGACCATAAATTTTCTAAAGTTGGAAAACCATTGTATTTATTAAAAATATTTTGTAACCATAACTCCTCACTAGATTTAAGTAAATTAAGCTCATCAATTTCTATTAAATTTGATAATTTAATCATAATATTTTTTTATAAATTTTAGCTATACTACGAACAACATAACCTAATAAACGATAAGGAAATAAAATCAAATTGTTAGGAAAACGTAAATTTTTACCCCCAAAATGATAATTAAATGTCCATAAATCAGCCTCTATATTTCTTTGTATCTTCTTTGGATGTTTCAATACTCCAAGTTTTGTAGTTGGCATTTTAGAAAATTCACTATTCTTTTTACTGGTATGAGTTGATCCTTCATCAAACCCAATATTGCTCACTAGATTCATGTTTGGTGTTACCGTCAAACCCTTATGATACCAAATGCTTGCAATCCATGGATAAGCCCAAGAGTCAATTTGCCCTTTATATACTCGCTCGAAAATAACTTTCCAAAAATTTTGTTCAACTTTGTCAGGTGTTTGTTTTTGCCAGATATCTGAGTTTCTCCATTCTGGCCAAAAAGGTATTGTTCCCTGGTAATGCTTCCAAGCACGTTTCCATGTTGCCCATCCCCAGCAATGATTATATTTAGAAAAATAATATGATGCATCACCACGCCATTGATTTTTTTGAAAATTATTTCCTGTAATGACTGAAATATTATTATTTTCAGAGTAGTATTCCAGTAAAGAATCACAAAAATAAAAAAAATCAGGGTGTGCGATACAATCATCTTCTAAAACTATAGCTCTTTCAACATGATCAAATGCCCAATTAATTCCACTACTTACACGTTTTTTTAAACCCATATTGCTGTTAGCAAAGTTATAATGAACCTCACAAGGCCATTCAACTTTTTGAACAATATCTTTTACTTTTTTGCAAAGCTCAATATCTTTAGGATTTGTCTTACGAGGACCGTCTGCAACTATAAAAAGTTTAGACGGCTTTTGCTCTCGTAGCACTGCAAAAGATTTTTTGGTATGTTCTGGACGATTAAAAACAATGTAGACAACTGCAGTCTGTATCATTTTGGCTCTGATAGATTGTTAAATAAAGCGTTTTTCCAAATTTCAGGCATAAGTAAAGACCATAGTTTTTGACCATCTTTAAAATTTGGATTTTTTATCTTTTCAAATTTTCGCCAAGCCTTTTGTGTTTTTTGTGATATTTTATCTGATTGAATAAGTTCTTTAATCTGGCTGTTAAGTGATCCTTGAAACCACCGGTGAAGAGGAGCATTCCATCCTATCTTATCACGTCTTGTTCTAATTGGTTCTGGTAAAATTCCTTTAAGTGCATCCCTCATTATTCTTTTAGTATAAGTACCTCCTACCTTACTGGTCCATGGAAGAGAGAAAGTGTAGGTCACTAAGCGATGATCCATAAATGGCATTCTAACTTCTACACCACTAGACATAGAGTAGCGATCATAATTACGGAGCAATGTTGGTAAGATTGTTATATGGAAAATTTCATAAAGATCTTTTGATAATGGATCAAGCTTTTTAAACTGAGGGTGTGATTGATCAACATACTCCAATTTATATTGAATAAACTCCCATTCGTTTTTTCCTAAAAGATACTTTAAAAATTCTTTTGGTTTTTTCAAATGAGAGCTTAAGAAATCAATTATTTTTTTTTTATAGAAATTTATTTTTATATTTTTATTATCAAGTTCATATTGGCCACTTTTTAAACTTTTAATTATTGAAACTAGTTCAGCTGTCTCTTTCGGGTTTGATGCTTTAAAGGCAGATCTTAAATGACCATAACCACAAAACAGTTCATCAGCACCATGTCCATCAAGTGTTACTTTAATACCTGCATTTGAAATTGAACGATAAGTTTCAAGCATTGGTAAAGGTAAAGTAAGATAAGGATCTTCAACTTGGTAAAGAGCTTCATGTATTGACCAACTAGAATTTAGTGGATCTACAACAACTTTCTTTAACGGTGCATTAGCAGCATTAGCAGCTAATTGAGCCCATTTAATTTCATCATATTCACTTCCAGAATGAGCACAAAAACCATGCTGCCAATCTTTGCTCTCTCTATCACGGATATCTCTCTGATTTGATAAATAATTCATTGAAGAAAAAATTGCACTTGAGTCTAAACCACCACTCAATGCACTTCCAATTCTAACATCAGACCGCATTCTTATTTTTACAGCATCTAAAAAAATCTCACGCCATTTTTCTACTTGTTCTTCATAATTATCTGAAACTTTTTCCAAGTGATCTAATGTATTCCACCAACGTTTTAATATAAATTTTCCATTCTTATAAATAGCATAGTGACCAGGTTGAAGACGTTTTATTCCTGCAACAACACAATTTTCTGTACTTTCATAATCAAATAGTTTTTGAAGATAAATATTTATTTTTTCATTCGGTTTAATTGAATTTAGAAATGGGTAAATCCCTTTCATTTCAGATGCAAAAACCAATTTTTCATTTCCAACTAAAGAGTAAAATAAAGGCTTTTTACCAAATCGATCACGCCCAAATAAGGCTGTTTTTTGTTTTCTATCCCAAAGACAAAAAGACCACATGCCATTGCAACGTAATTGAAATGAAGGACCTTCAAGAATTAAACCTTTCAAAAAAACTTCTGTATCTGTTCTAGTTTTAAAAGTTTGTCCTACAGACTCAAGTTCTGAGCGTAATTCTAAAAAATTATAAATTTCTCCATTAAAAACAAATACATACCTTTTATCATCGGTTATTATTGGTTGATTACCAGCGTTTGTTAGATCAAGAATGGCCAGCCTTGTATGCCCAAAACTTACAGGAAGTTCATTATCTGGGGAGCTCCATCTACCAATTGAGTCTGGGCCACGATGACCAAGTAATTTAGAGTTAAATTTGGATTCGTTCTTAAAACCAATTGTTCCGATTATACCACACATTTATGATTTCTGAATTTTAATTGCACTATGAATTATTATATATTTATATTTAACAATAATGTAAGCATTATTTTTTTTTTAATAATTTGTTTAATCTATTTACAACTAACATTGAACTATTTCCATTGTTTTTATCACTGAAATAAATTTTTCTTGCATTTTTTACTTTAATTAAATTTTCTGAGAAAGATAAAATATTGTCAATAGTTTTGATAAAATCTTTATTGCAGTCTTTTTCATTAATTGATGGAAGGTGATAGCGAATTTCTACAGATGTTGTGTCAGAAATATTTGTATCTTTAATTATATCTTTATGGTTCATTAATAAAATATTTTTATTACAATAAAGTGCACTAAATATACTTCCCCCATAATCACAAAAAACATAGTCTGCAATTAAATAAAGTTCCGTCATTTTTTGAGAGGGATTTTTACTTATCAAAAACTTTTTTGAATTAACAATATCTAAAACTTTCTGCCTAAATCTTTTGCGTTTAGGATCAATTTCCATTGGATGAGGTCTTAATATAACATTATATTTATCAGTTAATTTTTCAATGTACTTTTCATACGTTAAAATTGTTGAAAATGATCTGGTTGTTGTACAAATCCATAAAATAGTAGGCTTTTTTTTAGAACAAGAATATTTAATTAATAGATCATTTTTCTTTTCCCTATTATCTATATCTTTAAAATAGTTATCATATCTAGGATAACCCATTTCAAATATCATACCTTTAAATTTTTTTTTTATAATCTTAGCGTCTCTCGGACCATGACAAAAAAATTCATCATATACGTGATTATATTTATTATTGTCATTAAGATTTATGTCAACTCCATACATAAATTTAATGTTATAAAAACCTAGTTTTTTTTGAAAAAACTGTTCTTTAATTGATTTAAAAAAATTTAATCCGATTTTTTTTAATAACTTAATAAAAAATAATTTAAGCTTAATTAGTAATGTTTCTTTAATAATTGTATCTCCACCAAGATACAAATGAGTTATCAATATTTTATACTTATATTTGTACAAGACATCATTTAAAAAAACTATATTCCATCCATAAGATTTAATTTTATTAATTAACTTTTTATATTTGTTTTGCCTAAATTTATTAGAAAAAATAATTTCAAAGGAATTAGTTTTTAATCTTTGGATTATATTAATGTAATGATCAAATAAGTACTCTTCTGTTATATAAAATGCTATCTTATTTATAGTTTTAGGTTCTTTTAGAAAGTAATTACCCAATATCCTCTCAAAATTCACGATATCAGATTAATCCTTTCTAGGGTTGTAGACGACTTTAGATCGTCGACTGTATCAACCTCAACCCAGCCTCCATATATTGGTACTGAATTAACTAAAAATTTAGAGTCAATCATAGCCTGCAATACATCTGTCATATAAACATTTTCCATTGGTTTTGAAAATAATTGTCTGTTTTTAATATTATTTTGCCACATTTCTTTTAATTGCTTAACCCCCTTAAAAGAAAGTTTCATTAATCCCATGTATTGACCTTCTATTTCATTAAATGAATTTGGTTTTTTTCCAATCTCATAAATAGTACCATCTTCTCGTAATTTTAATGTTTCTGCATCATCTAAAGGATTTTCATTTCTTGCTGACCAATATTGTTTCCAATCCTTGTCAATTGTCACAGCAATATCTGAATTTGATTCTAGAAGTTTCGCTAAAATTTCCCTAGAATAAACAATATCTCCATAACTTATTATTACATCTCCATCTAGTTCCTCTTCCGCAGAGAATAATGTCCACGCCATATTTGTTTCGTAGTACCTGGGATTAATTTTTAACTTTATATTTTTTCTTTTTAACATTTCAGATTTGTAACCACCAATTATTACAATTTGATCTAATTTCTCTGCTCTTAAAATTTTTAATTGTCTATCAATGAGGCTTATATTATTTATCTCCACCATACATTTTGGCCTGTCAAGCGTGTATGGCCGTAGTCTTTTTCCTTCACCAGCTGCTAAAATAATAACTTTTGGTTTTTTATTTATCATTATTTACAATTTTTATTAATCTTGTTTTATCAATATCACTGTAGTTCTTCTCTCTTTCTGGATGCCACATCCAACCTTCCCAAGACAATTTTTTATGTTTAATAGCTTCTATACAGTTATCTTCTGACATAGCTAAAACCTCATACATGTTAGGACATTTTGCTAATGCAAAATCATGATAACTATTAACCATTAATGGTATTGAATTTTTTAATTCATCGTTTAGCTTTAAATTATGTCTAACACCAGCATGCCCAGAAATTTTTTTTAATTTAGTTCCAGCATGTACTCCCATCATTTGCATTCCTCTACATATTCCAAGTGCTGGTTTTTTATATTTTTCAGCCCATAATAATAAATTTTTTTCAGTTATATCTCTTGATTTAGTATTAACATCACCAATATTATTACCTCCTGAAAAAATGATTGCATCTGGATCAATTTGTTTTAACCATTTAATTAAACAATTATAATCTTTTGTAGTCCCTGAAATAGCTAAAGTATTAGGAATTGGAATAGGTATAAATCCACAAAATACTATCCAATTAATTAATCTTTGATCTAGTGTATCACGATATTCGTTATATCTTTTAAATTTTTCAATACGTTGAGTGATAATTATCTTTTTTTTACTTTTCATAAATTATAAATACAATATCAAAGCATTAATATATAAGAAATTAAATTATAATAAAACTTTATAGTTAATGTATTAAATTATGAAAAATAGCAATAAAACAAAAGGTGAAACCTTAATTTATTTAAAAAAAAAAAAATTTAATATACCTAAATTAATAATAATAGACTCATTATCTTTTCAAAAAAAAGAAAAAAAGATTATTAATAAAATAAAAAAAAATTTTCATAAAGACAAAATAATCATTAGGTCCTCATCTTTTTCTGAAGATGGATTAAAAAAATCAAATGCCGGAAAATTTTTAAGCATTCCTAATATTTATCCTCACCAAACACAAAAGTTAAAAGACTCGATAAACAAAGTAATAAACAGCTATAATTCAAAAAAAAATAATCAGGTAATTATCCAAAAAATGGTTAAAAATGTGAAATTATCTGGTGTTTGTACAACTGTTGATTTACATAATTATTTACCTTTTACGGTAATTAATTATTCAATCGGCAATAACACTGAAATAGTTACTTCTGGAAAAGAAAACACTTTGTCAATTAATATTGCAGACAAAATATATTTAAAAAAAACTAATAAATTTTTTGAACTTTTAAAAATAATTGAAAAATTGATTAAGTTTTTAAAGTATAAATATTTAGACATTGAATTTGCAATTGATAAAAAAAATAATGTTCATTTGCTCCAAGTAAGACCAGTTGTAATTCCAAAAAATAAAAAAATTGTCTCAAAAAATTTTTATTTAGCTAATCTAACTAGATTAAAAAAAAAGATAGTTAAGTTACAAGAAGAAAATTATGATCTTTTGGGAAGCACAAGTTATTTTGGAGTTATGGCAGATTGGAACCCTGCAGAAATTATAGGTACTAAGCCAAAGCAATTAGCTTTATCAATCTATAAAGAACTTATTACTGATCATGTATGGTCATCAAATCGATATAATTATGGATTTAGAAATATCAACAAACATCACTTAATGACTACTTTTTTTGGAACACCTTTTGTTGACATTAGAGTAGATTTCAATTCTTGGATGCCTAAAAACTTAGATAATTCCATCGCCACAAAATTAATGGAAATATATTTAAAAAGACTTAACAAAAATAAAGTTTATCATGATAAAGTTGAGTTTAAAATTCTTTATACTTGCTTAACATTATCAACTGATAAGAGATTTGCAAAAGAGCTGAAAAATAATTTTTCTCCAAAAGAGCTTAAAAAATTAAAAACCAGTTTGATCAAAATAAACCAAAAAGCATATGAGGTTTCAAAAGAAGATCTTAAAAAAATAGAAATACTAAAAAAAAATGTTGCAAAGATTTCAAATTCAAAAATGCATGAAATAAATAAAATTTATTACTTAGTTGAAGAGTGCAAAAACAATGGAACTTTAGCATTTGCTGGTCTTGCAAGATGTGGCTTTATAGCAATAGATATTTTAAATTCATTTGTAGAATCTAAGATTATTACAACAAACCAAAAAAATCATTTTTTAAATTCAATTGAAAATATTGCAACAGACGTCAATGAAAATTACAAATTACTAAATAAAAAGAAGTTTATTGAAAAATATGGTCATTTAAGACCAAATACGTACGATATCACGTCGTTAAATTATAAAGAAGGCTACCATATT
>Ga0129324_10001854_pt1 | contig 13298 bp, 9 predicted proteins | sample CPBDNA_7_FD_96879 | JGI IMG/M metagenome (GOLD analysis project Ga0129324, IMG submission 96879) | Freshwater to marine salinity gradient microbial communities from Chesapeake Bay, USA - CPBay_Spr_15_0.2_DNA | ecosystem: Environmental > Aquatic > Marine > Coastal | place: USA: Chesapeake Bay... | reverse complement strand
GGTGAGGTATTCCTTAAGCTCGGTAAGCAAGGTTCAACTTTGGCCGGTGTAATGGATGCATTCTCAATCGCAGTATCGATTGGTCTTCAATACGGAGTTCCACTACAGACATTCGTTGAGAAGTTCACCAACTTGCGCTTCGAGCCAGCAGGTATGACAGATGATAAAGATATTCGCATGGCACAGTCCATGATGGATTACATCTTCCGTCGTCTGGCACTTGATTACCTGCCATTTGAAGAGCGCGCAGCGCTCGGTCTCTACACATCGTCAGAGCGCGAAGCAGCGCTAAACAATGGCGGCGAGTACGCACCTGTGGAGGGCGATAGCCCAAAAGCAGTTGCGCCTGTGGCGGCTCCTGTAGCTGCAGTCGCTAAAGCACCCAGCACTAAGGCACCGAGCGCTGATGTAAAGATCGAAGCAGCACCAGTTGCACCAGCAATGACAATTGGTTCATCCTCTGATCTCCTTGAATCTATGGGAATCAAGTCAGATGCACCTCTCTGCATGACATGCGGAGTCAAGATGCGTATGTCAGGTGCATGTTTTGTCTGCGAAGGTTGCGGCAATACATCAGGTTGCTCATAAAAAATAAGTAAAAGGTAACCCCCGCGAGAATCTCGTGGGGGTTACCTTTTTTTCTTATATCTAAAGTTCAATGGCAAGAAGCAGGAGTAGGCTAGAGATGTGGCACGAATTCTTATTGCTCCTGACTCCTTTAAAGGCAGCGCCACAAGTCGCCAAGTGTGCGATGCCTTAACTCGTGGCTGGCTGGAAGTCCAAACTGTTGATGAGATTGAATCGGCACCCTTTGCAGATGGGGGCGAAGGAACTCTCGATTGTATTGAGAGCGTAAGCGCATCGGCAGTGCGAATACCTATTCACGTGCAAGGCGCGACAGGGATAGACCATAGTTCGTCCTGGTTGCTCGTCAACGGCGATACTGCGGTGATCGAAATGGCCACACTCTGTGGAATTACAACGGTAGAAAAACTAGATCCGCTTGGAGCACATTCATTTGGTCTAGGGCAAGCAATTAAAGCTGCACTCAATGATGATCGGGTGAGAGAAATTCTTGTAGCAGTGGGTGGCTCTGCATCCACCGATGGAGGAACCGGTGCACTGTCAGCCCTTGGTTTTACCTTTATGGATGCAGATGGTTTAGCTGTTGGTCTCGGGGGTACTCATCTACACGCAATTAAAACCATAACGCCACCAGATCAGATTGCATCGGTAGAACGCGGAATCAAAGTCTTGGTAGATGTGCAATCTCCACTTATCGGTATGACTGGGGCAGCACATATATTTGCACCACAGAAGGGCGCCGATACCGAACAGGTAGATTTCCTTGATATCGGTTTGGCTCATCTTCTTAGCCTTGTCGGTGTTGGCGACAAACCAGGATACGGAGCCGCCGGGGGAGTCTCATTTGGATTATCCACTCTTCTTGGCGCCAGCGTTGTCAGCGGAGTTCATACAATTGCTGCAGTAATTGACCTCGAAGAGAAGATAAAAAAGGCAGATTGCGTCATAACGGGAGAAGGTTCATTTGATAGTCAAAGTTTTAGTGGGAAAGTTGTTGGATATATCGCAGAGGTTGCGCAACGAAATAACGTTCCCATGATGATTGCCTGTGGCGTCAATAAGAATGGTGATGATCCTTCAATAATCTCTTTGGTCGATCTTGCCCCATCGGTGGAATCTGCCAAGAGTGAATCTGAGAAATGGCTGATTGAGGCTGGAAAGAAGTTGGCGGCGAGATTTCACCATTGATTGTAAGCAGTTGATCCTATACGATTTTGAAATGTCTTCTGAAAAACATCCACGCATATCAATCACAACACCATCAGCACCTAGTGAGTGGGCGCGACTTGAGCGAGAAATTATCGACAAGCTCAATGCAGCAGCCCCTGAATTTGTAGCACGCTATACAAGAAGTGATGGCTCACTGATTTGGCGTGAGGAATGGCCAAGCATGGATGGATCCGATGATCCATATGAGGCGTTTATGAATCTCGCACTTTTTTACAGCATCGGTGGAAGCGAAGAGGTTTATCAATTAGCGCGAAAGATGTGGGATTCGATCACACTGCAATGGAGTGAGTACGGTCAGATCTATCGTGAGTTTGATGGGTATTACGACTGGATGCACCATGGTGAGGGATACCTTTTCCATTACTTCTTTGGTCTGACTAAACCTGATTCACTGATTGATCGCCAACGCGCTGCGCGCTTCGCCGGGTTTTATACCGGTGAGGATAAAGAGGCGAAGAACTATGACCCGGTGAAGAAGCAGATGCTCTCACCGCTGACCGGAAGCAAAGGTCCGCGTCACGTTGTGACGCACGAAGACTGGGAGACTCATCGCACCGTTCTTGATGATTATTTAGCCCCATATGAAGATGTAGTTAAGAATGATTTCTCCACCATGCTCTGTCATTGGTCTGATCCAGAGATCTATGACGACCTCATAAGTAAGATGAATGAGCGCATGAATCGTGGCGATGTTCCACTCAACCTCAACGTTACGTCACTCCTGGCTCACTCCTATATGTATTCTCATGATGAGACGAGCAAACGAACTGCTCTTGAATATATCAAAGCATGGATGGATCGCAGAGATAAAAACGGTGGAATTGTTCCCGATAACATCGGATTATCTGGTGAGATCGGTGAGTTCAATGATGGCAAGTGGTGGGGTGGATATTACGGATGGCGTTGGCCACACGGATTTATGACCATCATGGAGCCAATCACAAATGCAGCTATGAACGCTGTCTTGATGACTGGTGATTACAGTTATCTCGATTTTCCTCGTTCGCAATTTGATCTGATCTGGTCGCTGCGTAAAGAGGAGAACGGTGTCGTGAAAGTGCCGCATCGCCACTTTGATGCAGGTTGGGGCGATTATCGCCTTCCATCTGCGCGCCACATGATCTATATCTGGACAACATCAATGGCAGATGAAGATCTCGATCGCATTATGGCGCTACCTCGAAATAATAATTGGAGCACAATCGCAATCCCAGGTGTATCTGGTAAAGACTCACTGACCGGACGTGATACGAAACATTACATTGCAAATACTTTGCCATGGTTTGAATTTATTCAGGGTCAATTACCGAATTACCCAATCGATATTCTCAAGGCGAATCTAGAACTCATTGCTATGCAGCTACACAAGATGCGATCAAATACTGGAAATCCTCGTAATTGGGATACCTACGATCCAACAACTGCAGATGTTGTTGTCAGCCTTGATCTTCGCGTACCTGGCTACAATATTCATGCATGGCAAGAGTTCAATCCTGTCTACTTTGAAGGCCTAGCTCAGCTTCTCTTTGGTGCACCGATGCATATTTCTCACGGTGGATTACAACATGGCAAGGTGCGTTACTTCGATAGCGAGAATTCTCGCCCCGGGTTACCTGAAGATGTTGCTGCGATGGTAGATCAGCTCAACGCAAGTAAAATGCGTGTTCTAGTTTCTAATCTGAACACAAGTAAGTCTCGTCTTCTTACCTTGCAGGCAGGGACCTTTGGAGAAAATCGCTTTGATACCGTAACAATTGTGGGCGAGGATGGAAGTTCAGTAACCCATGATGTGAAATCAAAATGGCTAACATTAGAATTAGCAGCAGGTTCGGGTGCAGCGCTACACTTCACATATTCGCGATACGTTAATCAACCAACGTATGAAACACCGTACTCATCGCGCAGTGACTGGGACCCAATCATTAAAGGACGTGATCTATGAGAAAAGTATGGACACAGTGGAATGACCTGAAGCTTCCAGAAGGCATCACTCATGCGCCCACAGATGGAATAGCTCCAGCTGCAGCCGACCTTGACTCAATTGAATTCTATGTTCCACGTTATATGGGTGGGCCGCAAGCAATTGCGACGGTCCCTCAGATGAAGAAGCTGAAGGTGATTCAATCCCCGAATGCTGGCGTTGATGATGTATTGAAAATTCGCCCAGAGGGCGTGACGCTATGTAATGCAGCAGGTGTGCATGACGCCTCCACTGCAGAGCTTGCGGTGGCCTTAGCGATTGCTTCACGACGAGGGTTTGCGCCATTTGCGATTCAGCAACAGGCAGGGCATTGGGAACATAGCCGGATGCCATCACTTGCAGATTCGAAAATTGCGATCGTCGGTTTTGGAAATATTGGAAAAACCATTGTAAAGATGCTTTCAGGTTTTGAAGTCACGATCACGCCGTTTTCAAAGTCTGGTCGCGATGGATCGCTCACCTTTGATCAATTTGATCGCTTACTTCCTACATTTGATGTCATTATTTTGATTGTTCCGCTTACCGATCAGACGCGTCACCTAATGAATGCAGAACGCTTAGCAGCAATGAAAGATGGTGCAGCCCTTATCAATGTCGCTCGTGGCGGAGTTGTAGACACAGATGCGCTGATTCGTGAACTTAACTCAGGTCGCATCACTGCTGGATTGGATGTCACAGATCCAGAACCACTTCCAGATGGACATCCATTGTGGAGTGCAGGTAATGTGATTATCACCCCTCATGTGGGTGGTAATACCGAGGCATTTACTCCTCGTGGGCGCAAGTTGGTGGAAGAGCAACTCGCTAGATTTGCAAAGGGCGAACCACTCCTTCACATCGTCGCGCAGTAAATGCACATTTTCTGCGCAATTACTGTGCAGTAATTGCGATACCACCCCTATGGTAGTCTCTGAATTTCTTTATTCGGAATGTACTGCTTGCACTATGAAGGGTTAGTAATGGAATTCGATCTCCAAGAATATAAATCTGCTTGGAATTTAGATCAGGACTTCCATCATTGTAACCACGGTTCTTTCGGCGCCGTACCTATCGTCGTACAAGAGGCACAAAAGAAGATTCAGGATCGAGTGCAATCTAATCCCGTGAAGTTCTACGCTCGCCAAGCGATGAGCGAAGTTCAGGATGCGCGAAGCAAAGTAGCAGCATTTCTCGGCCAAAAACCAGAGCAAATTGTCTTGGTTCGAAATACAACAGAGGCTGCAAGTACAACGATGCGAGGATTCCCATTTAAGGCAGGGGATGAGGCAATTGTTCTTGACCATGAATATGGCGCCGTTATCTATGCAGTTCAGCGTGCAGTCGAAGCTGCCGGTGGCACTCTTGTCGTAGTCCCCGTCCCGCGCCTTGCAACAGATGACGAAGTAGTTGAGTTAGTAAAGAAATCATTGACCCCGCGGACCCGCCTATTTGTGGTTGATCATGTGACTTCAGCGACGGCCCGTACTTTTCCGGTGGATGCACTCAGCGCACTCTGTCGTGAAAAAGGCGTAGCTATTGCAGTTGATGCATCGCACACACCTGGAAACTTTGATTTGGATTTAGATAAACTCGATGCAGATTTCTGGTTTGGTAATCTCCATAAATGGGCATCGGCACCTCTTGGTTGCGGGGTCTACCGAATCGCTCCACGCTGGCAAGAGATTATGCGCCCGCTTATCGTCTCCTGGCAGGACCACGATGCATATCCACTTCCTTGGGACATGCTCGGAACAGTTGATTTAAGTCCATGGTTAGCAGCACCAGTTGCAATTGAATTTTACGAGAAGATCGGTTGGCACCGAGTACGCGCTGCAAACACTGCTCGAATGAGATATGGGCGTGGTTTGGTAATGGCCGAACTCGGGGTGGGCGATGATGAATTGCGCGAGGAAGAGCTACCTCTTGGAGTCATTCGCCTTCACAAAATGGATGGCGGGCGTGATGGATGTATCGCACTGCAGCGTAAATTTGCTGAAATCCATAAAATTGAGGTGCCAATCACAACGGCATGCGATCAATATTTCATGCGAGTTTCTGGCCAGCTATACAATACTCCAGCTGATTATGAAACTTTGGCGATGGCAGTGCGTAAGGAGTTTAACTAGTTATGAGCATCTCTAAGGAAGAGCTTGAAATTCTGGAGGAAATTCAACTTCGTACCCTGTGGTTAGCCGTACGCATGGTCGACTTTGCTAACCATGATCGAGTCAATACCGATGGAATCAAAGTCGGAGGCCACCAAGCATCAAGTGCCTCGATGATTTCGCTTCTGACATCTCTCTATATGTATCACCTCGATCCAAATGATCGTGTAAGCGTTAAGCCTCACTCTTCACCAGTTTTTCACTCAATTCAGTATCTCTTAGGCAATCTAGAGAAGAAGTATTTAACAACGCTACGCAGCGCCGGTGGACTCCAGAGTTATCCATCACGTACCAAAGATCCAGATGTCGTTGATTTTTCTACCGGCTCCGTAGGTCTTGGCGCAGCGGCCCCACTTTTTGCCGGAGTGACACGACGTTATGTTGACTCTCACTTTGGTCCACGTCCACACTCTCGCTTCATCGCTCTCATCGGAGATGCCGAACTCGATGAAGGAAATATCTGGGAGGCAGTTGCAGATCCTGCAACCGATGGACTCGGCAATGTGATGTGGGTAGTTGACTTTAATCGCCAGTCACTCGATCGAGTGATTCCAGGAATCCGTATTGCCCAATGGCGTGCGCAATTTGAGGCAGCGGGATGGCACGTTGCTGAAGTCAAGTATGGAACAAAGTTAAAAGAGGCATTCGCTGAAGCAGGAAGTGAAGCATTCAAACAATGGTTTGATGATATTCCTAACGAGCAATATCAATCCCTCTTTGGACAGAAGCTCGAAGAGCTACGAGCGCGCTTCCTTGATGGCGCACCTGCAGGAGTCGCAGAGTATTTAACAAAGTTTTCAGATAGCCAATTGTTCGAGATTTTAAGTGACCTTGGCGGACATAACGTGGCATCACTTGTTGAGACCTTCCAAGCCTGTGATGCCGTAACAGATCGTCCAAGCGTCGTATTTGCCTACACCGTTAAAGGGTGGGGGCTTCCCATGGCGGGGGATCCTAGAAACCACTCTGCTCAGTTATCGACCGAACAGATAGATACCCTACGCACATCGATGGGATTGACGGTAGAAAATGAATGGGATTCATTTGATCCAGAATCTCGAGTAGGAAAATACTTAGCAAAACGTAAACTCGATCTCAAGCGTGGAGAGTCTGCTGCTGAAATCAAAGCAGTAATTCCAACTACCACCAACCCAAAGAGCACGGGCATGATTTCGACGCAAGAAGTCTTTGGGCGTGTGTTAACAGAGATCAGTCGCGATGAAGCAATTCGTCCATACCTTGTAACAACCGCACCTGATGTGGCGACCTCAACAAACCTAGGTGGCTTCATTAACCGTACCGGTGTCTATCATCCTCAAGTTTTAAGACGCTGGAACGAAGATCCAATGTTGAAGTGGGCTGAAGGCCCTACAGGTCAGCACATCGAACTTGGAATCAGTGAGATGAATCTTTTCATGCTCCTTGGAATGCTTGGGCTCTCACATGATCACTCTGATCAGCCACTCATTCCAATCGGTACTGTTTACGATCCATTCGTTCTGCGCGGGCTTGATGCCTTTATCTACAGTGTTTACTCAGGTGCAAAATTTATTATTGCGGGAACACCATCGGGTGTCACTCTTGCACCCGAAGGTGGCGCTCATCAATCGACGATCACACCATCGGTTGGAATGGAGTTGCCAGGGGTAGTTCTGATGGAGCCAGCCTATGCACAAGCTCTTGATTGGCTTCTCTGCGATGCGATCGCCCATGTTGCTGGAAATAAGAAAGATACAACTCCCGATCTTCGCCCGAACGAGCTGGCATTTTATTTCCGTCTTACTACTCGACCTATTGATCAGGCTCCATTTACACAAGCACGTGAACGCCTTGGTGATGCGCTGCTTCGTACACAAGTTTTAGCTGGTGCATATCGACTAGTTGATGGTCGCAGCACACCTGGCTACATTGTTGAAGATCCGCACGCACCAGTTGTCCATTTAGTTGCAACTGGAGCAGTGATGCCCGAAGTACTAGAGGCAGCGCGCGAATTATCAAGTGAAGGAGTCGTCGCCCATGTTATTGAGGTGACATCACCTGGTCGACTCTACGGAAGTTGGCAGAGAACTCTTAAGCAGGGAATTCGCACAGCAAGCACACCATCATTTCCTGGCGCACTGCGCACAATTTTCTCAGAGCGTGCTCCAATAGTTTCTGTACATGACGGTGCATCACATGCAATGTCATGGTTGGGCTCAGCCCTTGGAATGCCACAGGTAGCTATGGGAGTCGATACTTTTGGACAATCAGGGACGATCGCTGATCTCTATCGAATCCATGATCTCGATAGCGGCTCGATCGTCAATGGAGCACTCGCTGCACTTAGTCTGGATGTGTAAAGCAATTGATTTTCTTCACCGATTCCACTTCGAGAAGCAAAAGCGATAAACTATGTCCGTGAATAACTCTTCTCCTGGTGCAGCATTTCGTAAGGCTTTAGCCGAGGAGAACCCGCTTCAGATCGTAGGTACGATCAATGCCAATCACGCACTCCTTGCACAGCGCGCCGGATACCGAGCAATCTATCTTTCCGGCGGCGGCGTTGCTGCAGGCTCCATGGGTATCCCTGATCTAGGCATTACTACTCTTGAAGATGTCCTGACAGATGTTCGTCGTATTACCAATGTCTGCGATACCCCGCTATTAGTAGATGCAGATACCGGTTTCGGTGCCTCAGCATTTAACATCGCTCGTACAGTCAAGGATCTGATCAAGGCTGGGGCTGCAGCGATGCATATGGAAGATCAAGTGGGAGCAAAGCGTTGTGGGCACCGACCAAATAAAGAGGTCGTTTCTAAGGCCGAGATGGTGGACCGCATTAAAGCTGCTGTCGATGCTCGCACGGATGAAAATTTTTCAATCATGGCGCGAACGGATGCGATCGCTATCGAAGGAATCGATGCTGCAATCGAGCGAGTTCATGCCTATATCGAAGCGGGCGCGGATTTAGTCTTCCCTGAAGCGATTCGCACGCTTGAGGATTACAGCAAGTTTAGTGCAGCGGTTTCAAAGCCAATTCTTGCCAATATTACTGAATTTGGAATGACACCTCTCTTTACGCGAGATGAACTCGCCGCTCACGGAGTAAAAATGATCCTGTATCCACTATCTGCATTTAGAGCAATGAATAAAGCGGCAGAGAGTGTCTATGAGACGATCAGACGTGATGGAACACAGTCTGGCGTTCTAGACACTATGCAGACTCGTGAAGAGCTTTACGACAGAATTAATTACTACAGTTATGAGAACGCACTGGATCAATTGCTCAACGATAAATAGCAGCACGTTGAAAAGTGAGAGGAAAATACAATGGCCGATTTTAAACCTAAGAAATCTGTGGCGTTATCAGGAGTCACAGCTGGCAACACCGCCCTTTGTAGCGTAGGTAAGAGCGGAAACGACCTTCACTATCGTGGATATGATATTGCGGATTTAGCAGCACAATGCGAATTCGAAGAAGTTGCTTTTTTGTTGATTCACGGAAGCCTGCCTACAAGATCCGAACTCGCAAGTTACAAATCAAAGTTAAAGAGCCTTCGCGGGCTTTCTGATTCAGTCAAGACCGTACTTGAGGCAATCCCAGCAACAGCCCATCCAATGGATGTCATGCGTACAGGTGTTTCAGCACTTGGTTGTGTTACTCCTGAAGATAACGAGCACAACGAGTCAGCGGCAAAAGAGATCGCAGATAAACTCATTGCCTGTCTCGGCTCGATGCTCGTCTACTGGTATCACTTTGCCAATTCAGGGAAGAGAATTGAGATCGAAACCAACGATGACTCAATCGGCGGACACTTCCTTCACATGTTGCATGGTCAGGCCCCGAGCAAGCTCTGGGAGGACTCGATGCATGCATCACTTATCCTCTATGCAGAGCACGAATTTAATGCATCAACATTTACCGGCCGTGTGATTTCCGGAACTGGATCCGATATCTACTCTGCCATCACTGGGGCAATCGGGGCACTTCGCGGCCCTAAGCATGGTGGGGCAAATGAGGTCGCTCTTGAGATTCAGGAACGGTATTCGAGCCCTGATGAGGCTGAGGCAGATATTCGGGCACGCGTTGCCAACAAAGAGGTAATCATTGGCTTCGGGCATCCGGTGTACACAGTCTCAGATCCTCGTAACGAGATTATTAAAGCGATCTCACTCAAGCTTTCGGAAGATCAAGGCAATACCCAACTGTATGCAATTGCAGAGAGAATTGAATCAGTAATGTGGGAAATCAAGAATATGTTCCCCAACCTCGATTGGTTCTCTGCAGTTTCTTATAACCAAATGAAAATTCCAACGGCATTTTTTACGCCGATTTTCGTTATCGCGCGGACTACAGGTTGGGCAGCTCATGTCATCGAACAAAGAATTGATAATAAAATCATTAGACCAAGTGCGAATTACACAGGACCAGAAGATCTGCAATTCATTCCAATAGAGAAGAGATAACCTAAAATGTCATCGCACGTAGCAAAATCCAACCTGCCCTACGATAAAGAGATAGTTGACATTGTTGATTATGTGATTAATTATGAGGTCAAATCTCCAGTCGCATACGAGACTGCGTGGAATTGCTTACTCGATACACTCGGTTGTGGTTTAGAGGCCCTGGAATATCCTGCCTGCACAAAGCTCCTCGGACCAGTAGCTCCTGGTATAACTGTTAAAAATGGCGTGAAGGTCCCTGGAACAAATTTTGAATTAGATCCAGTGCAAGGAGCTTTCAATATTGGCGCCATGATCCGCTGGTTAGATTTTAATGACACATGGCTAGCAGCTGAATGGGGACATCCATCAGATAACCTCGGTGGGATCCTTGCTACAGCTGATTGGCTCTCTCGCACAACAGGTAAAAAACTTACGATCAAAGATGTGCTTACTGCGATGATTAAGGCCCATGAAATTCAAGGGTGTATCGCTCTTGAAAACTCATTTAATAAAGTTGGAATAGATCACGTAATTCTGGTCAAGGTCGCTTCAACTGCCGTTGTCGCAGGCATGCTTGGCCTGACTCGCGATCAGATTCTTGCAGCAGTGTCATTGGCGTGGGTTGATGGTCAATCACTTCGAACCTATCGCCATTTTCCTAACGCCGGCTCTCGTAAATCCTGGGCTGCGGGAGATGCAACTTCTCGTGCGGTTCGTCTAGCGCTCTTAGCCTCAACCGGTGAGATGGGCTATCCGACCGCCCTGACTGCAAAGATCTGGGGTTTCTACGATGCATCCTTCCGTGGAAATTCCTTCACCTTCCAACGTGAGTACGGCTCATATGTCATGGAGAACATCCTCTTTAAGATCTCCTTCCCAGCAGAATTTCATTCACAAACCGCAGTTGAGGCAGCGATGACTCTGCATTCTCAATTAACAGCTAAAGGTTTCTCTGCAAGTGATATCAAGAAGGTGACAATACGAACACACGAGGCGTGTATTCGTATCATCGATAAAAAAGGACCTCTCAATAACCCTGCTGATAGGGACCACTGCATTCAGTACATGGTTGCCGTGCCACTTATATTTGGACGCTTAACTGCGCGAGATTACGAAGATGATGTGGCATCAGATGCTCGCATCGATGCTCTCCGAGAGAAAATTACCTGCCTTGAAGATACGAGCTATAGCGCCGATTATCATGATCCAGCTAAGCGCTCGATCGCGAACGCCATCACCATCGAGCTCAACGATGGCACAATCCTTGACGAAGTAGCAGTGGAGTACCCAATCGGCCATGCTCGTCGACGCAGTGAGGGAATCCCACTTCTGATTGAGAAGTTTAAGATCAACCTCAATCGAATCTACGATAAAGCTCAGCAAGAGAAAATTCTTGCTCTCTCCCTTGATTATGACAAGCTCAGCACCACGCCCGTGAATAAATTCATGGACATGCTCGCTCGCCCCTAACGCTAAAGAAGAGCGACTATCTCTTCGGGTCGCTAAAGAACAGCGACTATCTCTTCGGGTCGCTAAAGAACAGCGACCGTATGCTTATCGATAAAGTCCCAATCATATTCAATTCCCAGCCCAGGACCTTTAGGTGCTTGTACAAGGCCATCTTTTATCTCTAATTTATTCTTAGTTCCAAAATTCCACGGTTCAGTTGGATAGAGAAGCTCAAAAAATTGGCAATTGGAAATTGCGAGAGCTACATGAAGTTGCACCATTTCAAGAGCATGATAAATCGTTGTGTGTAATTCACATCTGACACCAAAAGCCTCAGCCATGTGAGCAGTCTTCATAACTGCACTTATACCGCCGCGCCAAGAAACATCACTTCGGACAATATCTACCATATCTTTTTGAATGTACAAAGCGGTTGAATAATGGGCGCCCGCTAGAACTTCTGTCGCAATAATTGGTATATCTAATTTCTCGCGAAGTTTTCGTAAAGAATTAAAATCAATGTCAAGGACCGGCTCTTCTAGCCAAAGAAAATCCAATTTCTCAAGTTCTCGTCCAACTTTTAAAGCCTCTTCGTAATCATGACCAATAACGGGATCTGCCATGAGTGGAAAATCTGGCCCTACTGCTGCTCTTACTGCTTTGTAAGCAGCGATATCCATTTCTACTTTTCCACCTTCAACCATTCCTGGTGGATGTAATTTATAACCTCTATAGCCTTTCGCTTTTGCATCGAGTGACTCTGCGACGTAAGCCTCTACCGAAGGCAAAACTCCAGAACTTACGTACACCGGAATCTCCTCACGCGCAGCACCTAGCATTTTGTAGACCGGCATGTTAGCGATCTTTCCTTTTAGATCCCAACAAGCATTATCAAAAGGTGCGTATGCGTAAATAGGAACGTGGTTCCACTTACGGTCAAAATTTTCAAACTCCTTTAGCGCTTTTTCAGTGTCACAAGGATTTCGTCCAAGAAAAAAGGGCTTAATAGCAGACATAGTTTTTCCAGCAATAGTTGCATCAAGCGCACCAAATCCAAAAGAGGTTCCCTTGATTCCTTGCGAATCGGTCAAAGTTATGACGGTGAAATTCATACCATCCGCAACACTCCAATGAGTGTCAGAGGCTTGTTTTACAGTTCTGCAGGCACGAATCTCTACATCAGTAATTACCGAATCAAACTTTGTCATTTGTTAGTAAACCTCAACAGTGTGCTTATCGATGAAATCCCAGTCATATTCAATTCCAAATCCAACTCCAGTCGGAGCTTGAACAAAGCCATCTTTGATTACTAATCCATTTTTCAATCCGAAATCAAAGTCATCAAATGGATACAACGTTTCAAAGAATTGGCAATTAGATATTGCAAGGGAAGCATGAAGCTGAACCATCTCAAGTCCGTGATAAATAGTTGTGTGTAATTCACATCGAACACCAAAAGCCTCAGCAAGGTGAGCAGTTTTCAT
>Ga0129324_10001853_pt1 | contig 13301 bp, 11 predicted proteins | sample CPBDNA_7_FD_96879 | JGI IMG/M metagenome (GOLD analysis project Ga0129324, IMG submission 96879) | Freshwater to marine salinity gradient microbial communities from Chesapeake Bay, USA - CPBay_Spr_15_0.2_DNA | ecosystem: Environmental > Aquatic > Marine > Coastal | place: USA: Chesapeake Bay... | reverse complement strand
AGTAAATATCTTACGTTTAATCAAATGAAGCAAATGTTTCCTGATGCATCAAAAGACATTCGCGCTGTAGATGATTATTTGCGTATGCCTCAAAGTGTTACACAGGAAGTAGGGTCTTATTATCGAAGCGCAGAAGAGATAAGTCCCGCACATCATTTAGATGAGTTACATCAAAAAATTCGTGTTGTAGAAATGTGGAATAGGGAGTATGAACGTGAACATTTCATTATTAATAAAAATACTGGGCGTATATCACAGAATGGGTTTAAAACTAAAAACTCTGCTGGAGAACAAATTAGAGAATTACAGGCTATGGAAGATGCAGCACAAGTTCAAATAAAAACAGAATTTGGCGTAATTAGTCGTGTAGTTCCAAAGACATATTTAACCATTACTGCTGGGATGCATACGTTGCAAGAAAAGAAAGAAAACCCTTATATGCATAATCAGTTTCCAATCGTACCTTATTTTTATCATTTTGAAGACATGGGTGATTATGTAGAGACATTTGGTTTAGTGGAAAATATGAAAGACCCACAAAGAGAGAAAGATAAGAGAAGATCACAGATGTTAGATATTATTAATCGTTCTCCTAGAGGTGGTGGTATTTTTGCAGGGAATAAAGTGTCTCAAGAAGAAATGAATGAGGCTTCTACTACAGGGCGTTGGATTGGTATACCAGGATTTAAGGGTAGAGTAAGTGACTTTATGCAACAATGGTCAAACTCACATTTATCTTTGGTCAGTAGCATTGCAGCTATGGAGCAGAAGGCAGAGATGGATGCGAAAGAGATTAGCGGTGCTACTGATCCGATGATGGGTATTGCTACTTCTACAAAAGAAAGTGGTATTGCAGCGCAAACAAGAATTAGACAAGGTATGATGACATTGCAGGAACAGATGGAGAACTTGGACTTTACCAAGTCAACTGTATTGATGCAGGCGATTAAAAATATGCAACAGTTTTATACCGCAGATAAGATTAAAAGAATTATTGGTGCAGAAACAGAAAAGGCAGAGTCCCCTGAAGAAGCACAAGCAATAGAACAAACCATTAATCGTTTTTTAACTAACTTTGAAAAGTTTGAATTTGACATCGTATTAGACAAAGGTGAAAATTCATCTACTATGCGTGCAGCAAAAGCACAGCAGGTAGGAGAGTTAGTGCGAAATGGATTTGCAAGTTTATTCCCACTATATGTTGAGCTTTCAGATATGGAAGCAAGTAGTGAAATACTTGAAAAATTTGAAGAGGAGCGATCCGCAAGAATGCAAGCGCAGCAAAGGCAAACGCCTACTAACGCGGGCAAATCGTAACTCATAATAACAACCCCCTAAATAAAGGATAAGGTAAAATGGAAGAACAGACAAGCTACATAGACCCAGAAAAGGAAATTGCAGGCACAGCAAGTGACGAAGTTTCCCCTGAATCAAATGTAAGTGAGCAAAAAGCAGAGACACCTGCTGTAGAGCCACAATCATTCAAAGTCGGAGATAAGGAATTTACTTCGGTGGATGAGTTGGTTGAGTATGCTTCTACAACAGACAAGTCGTATAGAAATCTTCGTGAACTCAATGGAAGACAAACCAATGAACTTGGTGAGTTAAGAAAGTCCCTTGAGGAAATTAAGGTGAACGTAGCTCCAAAAGAGCCAGAAGTAGAACTACCAGAGTATGATCCCTATGACATTAATTCGGTCTTACCACATATCTCAAAACAAATAGAACAGAAATTCGCAGAAGAGCGAAAAGTACAAGAAAGGGAGATGGCTGCAAGAAAAACGAAAAATGCTCAACAGGAGATGATTGATAGTTTTATTAAGAAACATCCTAATCTCAATAACGAAGAACTAACCGCTATTGCTAAGTTCGGAGATGAGCGCGGTATTGCACTAATAGATGATGCGTACACGCTAATGACAATTAATCAAGAAAAAAGTAAAGCGAAAAAGGAAGGCGTTAAGGAAGTAACAGAAAAACTTACTAAAGCAGATGAAGTGCCAACAACACTATCAAATGCTACTGGTGGGAATAAAACTGCTATTGACTTTGATGCTATTTCGCAGGCAGATTGGAATAAACTTCCTGCGGATGTCCGTATGCAAGCTTTGCTTGAAACGCAATAATAAACTAGGAGTAGTAAAATGAGTTGGGATACAGGTTTAAACGTCTCCCGTTGGGCGAAACAACTTGCTTATGAAGTAGGTAAAGAGATTTATTTCTCAAAGTTCATTGGGGACACATTTGAATCCATGATCGTATCAAAATCAATGCCTGAAGGTAAAGGTAAAGATATGACTTTTGGATTAGTTGGATACACAGGAACAGCAGTAACTGGTGATAGTGCATTAGAAAGTAACGAGCAAAATCTTACTTCTAATGAAGTAGTAGTTACAACAAGTCAAAGAAGATTTGGTGTGATTAATGCTGGTAACTTTGACGACAGTAAAGTGTTGTATGATTTTCGTACAGAAGCACTTTCTCAGTTAAAGAGACAGTATGCTGAAGATCACGATGCACAGATTTTTGATAAATTAACTATCACATCAGGTGCAGGTGCATTTTTAAGAGCAGATTCATCTGCTTCTGTATACGCTGCATCTGATCCAAAAGCTGCATTAGCTTCTACTGATTTAGCAACACCAGGTGATATATCTAAGTTAAAGAAAATGGCTATGCTTGGTACTACCAAAAGCTACAAGATGAAGCCAATCAGGGTAGACGGAAAAGATTACTATGTACTTCTTCTTCATCCTGAAGCTGCTTATGATCTTGCACAAGATTCTACTTGGAGAAATGCACAGCAATATGCCAATATCCGCGGTGAAGATAATCCAATCTTTTCTGGAGCATTAGGTGTGTATGATGGAGTTATTGTTCATGAGCATGAAGGAATTACTACTGCTGCAGATGGCGGTGGAGCTTCTGTTGCTTATGCTCGTAACCTATTTTTAGGTGCAGGTGCTGCTTGTCACGCTAAAGTGGATGACATGAGCTGGGTTGAAAAAACCTTTGACTATGGCAACAAGCTAGGTATTGCAGCTGGTCAAATCTATGGTGTAGCTAGAAGCACATTTGATAGTAAAGACTATGCAGTTATGCAGTATTTAACAGCAAGGACTGACCTCTAATCAGTAACTAACTAAGGGGCGGGTTTCGGCTCGCCCCGCTTTAGGACATTATGACTTTAACAGAAATAAGATCAGAAATTAGAAATATCACAGGAGTAGATGACACTTCTGTTGTTGCAGATTCCGTATTAACGGATTTGATTAATAAAGGTCAGAATATATTGGCAGATGAAGCTAATCTTTTTTATGGTTATGGTAAAAGAAATAGTGTTGCGGGTACAAGTCAATATCAAATTCTTAATGGAAATGGTGTATCTGTAACCGCATGGACAATCGTAGAAAATACAGCAGGGAGTAGTAGTCAAAGTTTAGCAAATATGATTCGTATTTATAGGGTTGACTTTGATGGTGAAAAAACAACTCGTATCGGTATGGATCAAATATACAATTTATCTAGCGATAATGCATCCTTAACAATGCCTACTGCATATGGATATTATATTGATGATATATATATAGGTATTTTTCCTACACCTCAAATTGTCAAAGAAATAAGGATTTATTACTATCATTTGCCTACTGTTTTATCAGGGGATTCTGATGTACCTATGATTGACACTCGCTATCACGAGTGTTTGATTTATTATGGATCGTGGAAAGTAGCAGAAAGATTAAGGGATATGAATATGATTTCTTATTTTAAAAATGAATGGCTAGAGTGGAAGGAGAAAGTAGTGTTAGATCGTCAGCGTAGAGCTGGTGAACCAAAGTTTAATATTAATTACAAGGACTTTTAATGCCTCGTTTGCAAATAAGAAATTTTTCAGGTGGGTTAGTAACGAATCAATCTGATTTTGATATATCAGAAAGTCAATATACAAAGTTTAGAAACGTTCTTAATAAAAAGCCTGGAAGACTAGAAAGACCAAATGGCGAACAAATTGTAAGTGCATCAGGCTCTGGAACAGATTTTCAAACAGAATTAATTCTTTATAGAACTGAAAAAGATGGTAGCAACGCAGATGTTTCTACTACATGGTGGGTCTATGGTAATCGTACAATTTTAAAAAGACAAGATACTTCTACAGGAACAGGTGGATCATTTAGTAGTATCACTACAGGCTGGTCTTCTTCTCCTATTTATGATTTTTTAGTGCATAATCAAGTATTAAGAATTTCAGATGGTAGTTTTTCTAATAATACAAAATGGTATGGACATATAAAAAGAAATGTATTGGGAAAAACCGATGAATCTTCTTATACTACTGGATATGCATTTAAAAAACCGCCTATGCAAGCAGTAATTAATGATTGGAAAATTACAGATGCAAAATTAACTCCTCCTACTGTTGTTAGGATGGGATATAGTTGGGATCAAAATGATGATATTAACGCTGCAAATGAAGTAGGTTTATATATTACGTTCCCTGATGGTACAGGTGATCAAGATGATCTTTTAATTCCTGATTTAGCAGATGTTACATTTAAAACACATGATAGATATACTGTTACTTTTATTTATGATTATGTGCAAGAATCTGCATTAGCAAGAGATAGTAATGGAAACATTGGAATTGAATCAAGAAAAGCAGTACAAAATTCAGGTAAAACTTGTCCTGGTATACAAGTAGTATTACACACAGGATCATCATTAGCAGATTTAAATCCAAGAATCACTGGAATCAATATCTACTGGAATCCTGAAGATGATGTAGATTGGTATCTTGTAGATACAGTAGACATAGATAATGGGTTTAAAGATAGTCCTTTATCAGAGTTATCTAATGCGGATACTACAGCAGAAGACCCAAATAATGGTAGATGGATACCTTGTCCAGAACCTTATGTGGCTCAAAATAGTTTTTCTAATGTATCTTCTGAAGATACTTCAGAATCTGAAATTGTATTATCATCTATGCCTACAAATTTTGCAGTAGATAAAATGATGTTTATTTATCCTACTCATAGTTTATCTACTATAGGTCAAGTGTATCCAATTATGAGTGATACTTGTTTGAGAATTGGTAATATTAAAAATATTCTTAGCACTACAATTACTACAGGAGACACTACTGCAATCACTATGGTTAACACTAGAAATGAAGCATCAGGAGCATTTAATATTGGTACTTCAAGAGCATATGTAGCAAGCACCTCTACTACAAAAGTAGCTACTTGGTGGATTCCTTTTGATGGATTAAAATTAGCAACATATAATTCATTAACAGGAAGAGCGTCAAGCACTACACTAAATGGTATCAAATGGAATACTGCAACTATTTTAAATAACAAAGCATACTATGCAAACATTGATACTACAGATGAAAACGGGCAAACCGCTCGTGAAAGAAATCAAATTTATTATACTGATCCTTATAAGTTAGATGAAATTATGCCTACTCATTATTTTGATGTAGGTAGAAATGATGGGGATGAGATTATAAAGATTACTGCATATCGAAATAAGATTTTTGTATTTAAAACAAGAAATACTTATGTATTAAATGCAAAGCATCAAATAGAAAGAGTTTTTACTGGAGTAGGTGCAATACATAAAAATGCAGTTTGTGAAACTCCAATGGGATTAGTTTGCGCTAATAAACAATCCATTCATGTGGTGAACAATACTTCAGTTCGTGAGTTAGCATTTAATATTAAAGATACATATCAAGGATTAACGTTTGATAGACCTGCATTAGGATACGATGGAATTGATAATGAATTAATTTTTTTACCTGATAATGATGGTTCTGCAATGTATGTAATGAATATGGATAATGGTAGTTGGATTTTAAGGACAATAAGTAGTTCTACAAATAGAAGTAATTTTGTAATCAGTAGCGATTTACGCGCTCAATACACACATGGTGAGTAATGTCAATATTAGTTATTAAGGTAAAAGAAATTAATACTGGATCGGCAGATTCTAGTGCAGCTACTGTACAAACAAAGCGTTTTGACTTCAACTCACCTGATGTACAAAAACGATTTACAAAGATTACTGTTGTATATAAAGCTTCATCAGCTTTGACATTTAAATTTTATTTAGATACTAATTTTATTTCAGGTGGTTCTGCGGATGCTACCTTAACCTTTCCTTCTCAAAGTTATATTGGAGCAGTATCAAAGAAATTTTCAGCAGTAGGGAAAACAGGGATAATACAATTTACTTGTTCTGCAAGTGACCTAGAAATAGACTCTATAGATATTGATTATTCCTTATTAGGGAGTAATCCATGATAGAAGAAATCAACGAAGATATATTATTTACGGAACTTGATAAAAAACAAGATGTTATGTTAAATACAAAGCAAGGTTTTTTTACAGATGCAGAAGGGAGTCCAGGAGATATGGGTTTATGTCAACAAAATGGTAAAGTCTATATATCTATAAAATTAAATGACCATTGGTATTTTTCAGAATTAAAACAATCACAACACTTATAGGGGTCTCATATGAGATATTCAATTAGAAAAGAAAAAAATGCATTTGGCAATACTGTTAAAGTTAGAATTATTGATAGCGAAACAGGGCAGACAGTCTCTACATTTAATGTAGATAGTTACGGTGGATCAAGAAAAGAAAAAGTAGGAAAGATGAATAGCGCAGCGGAAGCTGAACTAGCAAGATTAAATGAATCTGTTGTTACAAAAGAAGAAGAGAGGCAAGCTGGTTTAGAGGAAGATGTTGAAAAGTTTGAAGAAAGAATTACAGAAGCAGGCAGGATTCGTGAAGACCTTGCAGAAAGCATTCAAGCAAGACAACAAGGACAACTCTTAAGTCAACTACAACGCTCTATTTTGGGTACTGGTGGCGATATTTCTCAAGTATCGGCACTAACTCCGCAAGTCCAAGAAGCAGGGCAAAGAAGCCTACAAGATTACTTGGCTCAAAGTCAAGCTTTAACTCAACAGCAATTAGCAGAGTTTGTACCTAGAGAAATAAGTGCAGAGTATAATCTTGCTAATTTAGAAGATGCAATGAAAAGATTTACAATGGGTGAGGAAACTAGGAGAGCGCAGATACAGGCTGGATTCGATCAAGACCCTGAGTGGTGGGAATCTTATGTGCAGAATTATGTAGGTGGAGGAGCAGAAACAGGAGCAGCTCTTTTACCTTACTTAGCATCATCTGCATCAGATATAAATGTAAAAGAAAATATATCACAAGTAGGTATGCTAGATAATGGACTACCTGTATATCTCTTTAATTATAAAGGAGATACCACGCCTCAAATCGGTTTAATGGCACAAGATGTGGAAAAGGTGAATAAGGATGCGGTAACAGAAATAGATGGTGTAAAACACGTTTACTATACAAAGGCGGTGAAATAATGGCATTTAAGTTTAAAGTCAAGAAAAGACCAAATCTAGCCCAAGCAGTAGCAGGTGCATTTGTACAAGGTGCGACTAGAGGACAGCAAAATGCATTACAGCAGATGATAAAAGATAGAGAGGAGTTAAAACAACAATCTACAAAAGAGTTGAATATATTTAATAATTTAGCTGCTGGATTAGTTCAAACCCCAAAGAATAGACAGGCAATAATTAACGGAAGACTTGCTGTGATGAAAGGTTCACCCGCTTTAGAAACATTTGAAGCAATAGATATAAGTGATCTTGACTATCAAACTGAAAAAGAAAAAGAAGCTGCGATTGCAAAAGCAGTTGCATTAGGTGAGTCAGCAGAAGAAGTAAAAGCAAAAGAACGTACTGCATTTGCAACACTATCAAAAGACCCTGAAATAGTAGCAGAAGAGATAAAAACTATGCAATCTAGGGTTGATCCAACAACAGGAGAAAGGGAAGTGATCTCGCCTAAACCACCTGAGTCAGTAGTAGAGCAACGTATTAAAGAAGCAGAGCCAACAATAGAACAAAAATATCCAGCCTATAACATTGCAACAGGAGAAACATTAAAAGCAACTGAAGGAGAAGTAGAAGGAGATAAGAATTTACAATTTGGTACTCCACCAGCTGCAAAAGAAGCTAAAAAATATGTTTCATATAATGTAAAAACAAATGAGGTTTTACAATCTACTGAAGATGAAGTTGAAAGTAATCCTGATTTAGCGTTTGGTACACCAGATAAACCAACACCTCTTAAAAAATATCAAGCTTTCAAACGTGATACTGGTGAAATTATTATGGCTACTGAAAGAGAAGTAGAAAGTGATCCTAATAAAGCTTTTGGAACACCTAAGTCAATAAAAACAAAAAAAGCTAAAAATCTTAGAACGGGTAAACCTCAATTTGTAACAGAAGAAGAAATACAAAAATCAGGCGGGAATTTAGTTCCCTACATCAATCAACCTGCTTTTATTAACTTACTTGAGGATATTCCAGAAGGTACTACATTATCAACTAACCAAGTAATTAGAGAAAGAAAGCTTTCTGATGCATTGAGTGGTGCAATTCAACTTTCAATAGGAGATACTATTGTTGATCCATCGTTAGGTGAACTAATGTATATAGGTGGAGATCAATCTAACCCAGATAGCTATGAAGTACCTAAGAAAAAATAATGGATGATAATACGCAAACAATAATCAAGTTTTTTAGAGCAAAAAGACCTGATTTAGAAAAATTAAGTGATGAGCAATTAGGTGGTTTATTAAAAAAATCAAGACCTGATTTATTTCCAAAGCAAGAAGATGCAGTAATTAAGTCGTTTAAAAGCAACCCTTCATCAACAGAGATACAGCAATTGGAATCTCTTGGAAAAAGTATTGCTAATAAAATGCCTGGAGTAAAACAACCTCAATATTATTTTACAGCTGCAGGAAATGAACCTGAAAAGAAAGAAGATGATTTTCTTCCTGGATTAAGAAATGCTTGGAGTCAGACTCAAAGTCGAGTACAATTTTTTAAAGAAAATCCAGAAAGAGCTAAAGAGATAAAAGGACAAGCTACTGCATATCAATTTGCGCCATTACTATCCTATTTAGAGCCAAAAGAAGAAGATTCAATTACAAGACGCGTAACTAAAGAGCTAGTAATGTTGTCAGCTTTAGCACCAGTAGGAGCAATGACTATTTTAGAAAACCCCACTGGAAGTGTGTCTCAAATGGCTCAAGTAGTAGGCGATATGGCAACAGATTGGGTAAAATTAGTTGACCCTGATAAAAGATCAGAAGGGTGGTCTGAAATTAAAAAATATCCTTTATCTCATGTTTCTTTTTTAGCTAGTGTTCGTGCATTAAAAAAGAAAGCGAAGATAGATACTGATGATGATAGACCTTTTGGTGTTATTTCTCAAGACGAAGTGATGAAAGGAATTGAAAAAGACATTAAAGAGTTTCAAGTTGCTGCTGAAAAGGTATTAAAAGAAAAGCCTGAATTAGCAGAGACATTACAATCTATTGCTCGTGATCGTGTTAAAAATCTTGAGTTTACTCAATTAGCAAGGGATAATTTTCGTTCAAAACAAGCCACTAAAGATATAAAACTTTTACCAGCTACGACCTCTCCAAAAATTCTTAAATTAAATCGTGAATTAGCAAATTTACAAGAAACATTAAAAAGTCAAAAATTTCAATTAGAAAATCCTAATTTAACACAAACACAAAGGCAACAGATTAATAAATCAATGAGTCGTGTAGAAGAGTTAATAGAAGAAACAAGATCGCAAGGACAACAATTAGGATATAAAGCAGAAATGGATGTGAAGCCAGGAGAAAACATTGAGTATTTTAATACTAGAGAGCAAGGCAAAGTATTAAAAAAACAGGAACTTGATAAACTATATCTTGATGCTAGTAATGAAATCATTTTATTGCCAGAATCAAAAGGGCTACATGAGCCTGTTAAAGATTTTTATGAAAAATCATTTAAGGCTATGGAAGGGCGAGGTAAACAAAACTGGCAAGATGTAAAAAATAAATTAGTTACTAGAACAGTAGATATTTCAGGTAATGTCAAAAAAGCATTGCGAGAAGAAGGAGTTTTAGGTCAACAAGCAGCTATGATGCATGACCTTGCTTTAGGTTCAAGCGCAAAATCTGTAATGATTTTTGAAGATGCCGCTAAAAAAATATTTAATGACTTACCTAAAAATGAAAGAAAACTTCTTGATACTATAATTGAGAGTCGTAGGAATATTACTATTCAGGAATATAAAAAAGATTATAAAGTCCCTGGTGGTTATCAAGGTACTATCGCGTATTTAAATGAAATTAAAAAAACAGACCCTAGATTATATAAAAAATTAAATTCTAGGGCGGATGAATTTTTTAGTGAAATGAATATGAATTTAAAAGAATTATATGATAATGGATTAATTAATGATAAAGCGTATGACTTATTAAAAGATAAAGATTATACTATTAAAGAATTTGTTAAAGATTATGATCCAGAAATTAATTATACATCTGGTGGTAGAAAAATTACTGTTAATAGTAGTGGTTTAAAATCATTAGAAGAAGGTTCAAAAGCAGAAGTCAATTTGGATCAATCAAGTAAACTATTTAGGAATATTAGTTTAGTTCAATCTCGTATTGCAAAAAACAAATCGAATTTAATTATGCGTGACATGATTAAAGAAAATCCAAAAAATACAATAGCTATTGAGGTTAAAAAAGGTCAAAAACCCCCTGCTGGATATGAAGCAGTTTCTTATTTTGAAAAAGGTAAGAAAAAAGAATTTTATATGCCAAGAGAGTTTGCAAATGAATGGGTTGTTGCTGATCCCGCAATTACTAGTAGTTTTGCAAATACAGCAAGTTGGGTTTCAGGTAGCAAAATCTTAAAATCTATGGCTACAGGATATAACCCAGAATTTGCTTTAGTTAACTTCCCTAGAGATATAGGATATGTTTATTTGACTACAAGTGAATATTCCCCTCATCTTCCAAAGTTTGCAGCTCAAATGTCAAGAGATTTAGCATCGGTTGCAAAAGATGCATTTACTAAAAAAGGTAGATATAGAGATTATGTAATGGAAGGTGGTGGTATGGAATATTTAACGCATCAAGGTGGACTTGGTAAATCTTATAAACCATACGGTAAAATAACAAATGCATTTGAAGCTTTTAAAAGTATGGCATCTTATGCAGGAGAGACTAGCGAAATATGGGTTAGGTTAGCTTTAAGAGAACGTGCATTAAGAAATGGAAAATCTCCCTTAAATGCAACATATGAAGCAAGAAATTATTTAGATTTTGCTCAAGGAGGAAGTTTTATTAAAGCTGCAGATGTGATGATGCCTTACTTAAATGCTACAGTTCAAGCTACAAGAGGATTAGTTCGCGCAGCAAAAAACAACCCAAAAGATTTTGCAACAAAGTCTGCATGGATTTCAGGAACAGCATCTAGTCTATGGTTTGCTAATAATGTAGTGAATGGTGAAGCGTACGATCAAATAAATGAAAGGATTAGAAATGATAATTGGATTGTTACTACTCCATTTTCTTATACAGATGAGCGTGGTAATAAGCGTTATATGTATTATAAGTTTCCAAAAGATCAAGGGCAACGAATCGTTGCTTCTGCTACAGACGCACTTTTAGAAAAAACATATAAAAATAAAGATGCTTCCGATCAGGTTATTGAAGGATTAAAAGATTTAGGTGGTTTTGTACCAACTACCTCTTCTCTTCCACCTTTATTTGATGCCTTGATTGGTGCAAGTATTAATTATGATTTTTTTAAAGGTGAGCCGATTTATGATGATCGCGGTAAACCGATAGACCCTACGCAAGAATTTATTCCTGGAAAAACAGGTCAAGCATTTATTGATGCTGCTCAGGCTTTACCAGAGAAAGCTCCTGATTTTGTCAGAAGTCCAGAGAGACTTGAATATATGGTTGAACAATTTACTACTCACAGAAATATTTGGACAGATTTAGTGGGTGGAGGGTATAAGACTTTAGTTGGTGGGCAAGATAAAAAAGCAACAGAAGATTTTACATTAGAAATGTTAAATAGTATTCCTGGAACAAGAAGGTTTGTTTCGTTTACTAATCCATATCAAGTAGATAAAGAATTAGAAAGAACTATCATTGAAAAAAATACAAAAGATAAACAAATAAGAGATTTTAGTAATCAATTACTTCTTCAGTTTTCTAATAAAGAAATGAATAGAAAAGAACTATTGCAAAGTATTAGAGAATCATCATATGAACCTAGAGATAAAGCAAAAATATTAAAAAAAATAGATCGCTCTTATCGTATGAAAAATGTTAGAAATCCAGGGTTTTACTATGATGGTTTAGAATTAAATGCGGTGCAGAGAGCAGATTATTTTTTCCAAAAGTATGTTGAAGCAGATAAAGAAGAAAGAAAAATACTTTTAGATGAAGCGAAGCGTGTGCGTGGGTTTTCATCAAAGCCTTTTATACAAAGATTTAATGTTTTATCGAAACGATACATGGAACAAACAAAAAAATAGATAGTTAATATAATGAACACAAAGCTCATTCATGCCTAACCATAGGCTTAGAGCGTTGCAATAACAAATAAGCGAGGAAAATATGGGAACTTTTAGGGATTTTTCAGTACAGAAAGCAATTACCCCTGCAGCATCCGCTGTCTTAATCAACAATACCAATACTACAAATGAGGAATCACGCGCGGTATATATCGGTGTTGATGGAGACTATAAATTTTATGTCAATGGAAGTTGGATAACATTTGCAGGTACATTAGCAGGCTCGATCCTTCCTATTAGGGCGACAGGAGCAACCACTACGGGTGATGCTGCTACTGGAACTACAGCAATAATTTTCTTATATTAACCCATGAGATTAGGTCTTGGGTTAGGTCTTGTCCGATTAGGCAAGGCAATCGCATCGTTTGTTCGTGATGGTTTAAAACTATATTATCCATTTAGAGACAACGATCCAGAACTACTACTATCTGGTGCTACCTCTTTTGATGGAAGTGATGATTATATTAATGCTGGTGCAGATTCATCATTAAATTTATCAGTTTTTACTATATCTCTTTGGGTTAATTTTGCTGATGGTGCTGGTGCTGAACAGGCTATAAGAAAATGGGGAAGCAATAGAGGGATCGCTATCGGAACAAGTGGTGATTCAACTAATAAATTTAGATTTCAAGCAAGTAATTCAAGTTCTGAAAAATATGTAGATAGCAGTACAACAGTAGTAGCAAACACTTGGTATCATTTAACAGGAACGGCTGATGGTTCAAATATTAAACTATAAGTAAATGGATTATTAGAAAATACTGTTTCTTCAACAATTACACTTGATACTGCATCTGATAATCT
>Ga0129324_10001851_pt1 | contig 13306 bp, 13 predicted proteins | sample CPBDNA_7_FD_96879 | JGI IMG/M metagenome (GOLD analysis project Ga0129324, IMG submission 96879) | Freshwater to marine salinity gradient microbial communities from Chesapeake Bay, USA - CPBay_Spr_15_0.2_DNA | ecosystem: Environmental > Aquatic > Marine > Coastal | place: USA: Chesapeake Bay... | reverse complement strand
TAATCATAACAATCATAACAATAACCATATACATGCACTTACTGCTACCACCACTACCTCATCCACTCATTATGATATGTATCAACATCTATCCGAAAAAGAACGTGCCACATTTAATAAAAAATTCACTATTCCACGAACTATCACCCAAGAACATTATGCACGTTTACTGAAAAATCATCAAAAGAAAATCATTGTGGTAAATGGTCCTGCTGGTACTGGCAAAACTATGTTTGCCACCGAATATGGTATCCGCTATTTCCTTACAGATGTATACGACAAACTAATCTTTACTCGACCATCCGTTTCCGTTGATGAAGATTTGGGATATTTACCTGGCACACTCGAAGATAAAATGGCACCATGGATACGCCCAATTTATGATGTACTGTATCAGTTTCTTACCGCAAAAGAAATACAAACATTAATAGAAGACAAGAAAATCGAAATTGCCCCATTAGGATACATGCGTGGAAGAACCTTTAAGAATACTTGGATTGTCGCCGATGAAATGCAAAATTCCACCATTGCACAAATGAAAATGTTACTAACCCGTATCGGCGAAAATAGTCGTTTAGTTGTTACCGGCGATTTACAGCAACACGATAAACCATACGAATTAAATGGATTGGACGATTTTTTACAGAGATTTAAGGGCTCCCGTTCTAGCAGTATCACCAGTATGGAATTTGAACGCGATGATGTACAACGCGAAGAAGTTGTAAAAGAAGTACTTGATATTTATGCCCGTGACGAATTACCCGAATACTTTTCCGGAACCGAAGATGGCGCAATTGAAGCCACCACCGATGAATCATTACAGAACGAACAACCAAGCAGCCCTGACGAATCTATACTCGGCGACCCAGAACAACACGAAGATTATACCATCATCGAAGATGAACCAAATCTAAATCCAAATCCGAATACATTCTAATCTAATCCACAATCAATCGAAAAAATACACAAATTATATTCTGTTTACTGAATATATAGAAATCATCCACTTATCATCTCTCATATCATGAAGAAATTTTCTGTAGAACGTTCACGTGTATTATTGTATAATCGATATGTACTCATTTTCATCTTCATCTTGGCATTAGTCAATGTTATCCAACTCGCCACCATTGGTGATTATTTTACAGTTTCCTTATTTGTATTAGTTGGTTTCTTAACTACCTACTTTAGCAAAAATATGATTGTTGTACTTACTGTCGCAATGGTCTTTGCCAATATGGTCAAATATGGTACTGACCTCGCCAACCCATGGGTATACGAAGGTTTTGATAATAAGAAAAAAGAACCAATGACGAAAAAAGATAAAACATCCAAAATTGAAGAAATGGTCGCTGAAAATAAAAAAAAACAAGAAAACCTTGAAAATGGCAAAGATGCTGATGCAGATGCAGATGCGGATGACGACGATGAAGACACCGAAGAAGAATTCAGTGGCAAAAAATCCAAAAAACAACAGAAAATCGAAAAAGATGCATTAGACGACCTTCGTCATGAAATGAAACTTGGATTTAAACGTCTCAACCAAAATATCGATTCTGTAGGAATGTCCAATTTGTTCTCGTAAATAATAATAATAATAATAATAATAATACATTTACGGTATTTATCATGTAACAACATATGTCTATATGTTATATGATATATCATGACCAGTGTTTCTACAGAAAACGTAATACATATTATTATCCTCACCGGATGCATTCTCTGTCTCATTCTATTCATGTGCCCATGGTTACTTTCATTAGACACACTGTATACCGATATACATGAACCATTCATTAAACTACCTGGAATGAAAAAAATTAAGAAAAAAATAGAAGCCGCGAAACAAAGTAGTAGCAGTAGCTCTAGCAGTAGCTCTAGCAGCTCTAGCAGCAGTCGAACTGACGACACCAATGTACAAGTAGAAGAATTAGACGAAATCGATACACCACCTCCTGTGAAAGATGACGTGAATCTTACAAACTCTCTCGACGATTCTAAAGCGGATGCAGAATATGCAAAAAAAGAAAAAGAAATGCAACAACAAGTCGACAGTGAAGCAAATCTTACTGATGCCAGCAAATCCTCCCAAGCCGATATTGAAAAAGATGCCAACACAAAAGTCCCTGACCCAGATTCAGAACAACCACAAACCGGCGATACACCGAAAAAAGTATCCGATGTGGCTGATATCGATACCAGCGAACAAGTTGGCATATAATCCTTTTTTTACACCGATGTGTTCACATACATTACGATTTTGTACAGTAATATATGTATAGTATATACGTCCGGTATTCCCGATTGTAGTGAATCATTTTGTACAATCAATAAAACGACATGAAATTCTCATTCAAGAAAACAATTGCCGGAAAGACATTTTCATTTTCAGTTACCGTACCAGATAAACAAATCCTAGGAAGCATATTCGGTTCATTAGAAACATTATTTAATAATATTGCACAATCCGTTGTAAATCTCTTGAAATCTGTCATTGAAAAATTATTTGTAAAACCATTCGATGGATTGAAAAAAGGCATCCAAAATGCACTTAATGCAGTGACCAAATCCGTAAAAAGAATGTTCGAACAAATCACTCTCCCTCTCAAATGGATCATGAAATCGATTACTACCCTCGGCGATATGTTTAAGAACCTATTCAAACAAATGGCGAACGCATTCAAAGCCATGGGTAAGACTTTGCAAAAATCATTCCAATCTATCGGACAAACCTTCTCCAAAATATTCGCACAAATGGGAAAATTCTTCCGCAATTTATTCGCCATGTTCATGAAACTTGTCAATCAATTAGTAAAATTCCTCACGATGATTTACAAAACCATCGTACGATTATTCATGGATTTATTCGAACAAATCCGAAAAGTATTCAACGAAATCTTCTTTTACATCAAATGCACCATCAATAAAACCGTCAGCTTCCCAACATGTGCCATTTATTATCTACTAGATATCGCCATGTTCGTTCTTTTACTACCTTTCCGCATAATCTTCATGATTATCCCAACATTACGACCCATTGGAGATATGGCATGGGGTTTAGTTGAATTAGTCGATTCTATGATATATAGTTTTACAGCTACCGCATTAAAACGCGGGATTCATATCAATCAATATCCAAATGACGTACTCAACCGATGCTATCGATGTGAACAACAAAAAGAAGATATTCCCGATGATTCCTTTTTAGATAGCCTAGCCGACATATTTGTTGGGAACCATAAAACCTTTTCCCATTTTGCCATGTATTGTACAATTATTCTATTAGCCATTGTATCCACCGGTATATTCTTACATACGTTATGGAAATACTTGGAAAGCTGTAAACCAGTATAATAATCCATCCCCGCCAAATTATTGTATCACATAATGTATCCATATAATAATATAGTAACGCAACTATCATGACCCTCGCTCAATGGTTTCAAGATAGCATTGGCGGAAAAGTACAACGATTATTTACAGACACACTCACCGATGTAATCCAAACACCAATTGATTCCTTTAAAGGAGCCATTGAAAACATCATCAACAAAATCAAAGAACAAATCAAAAAAATGTTCGAAATACTAATGGCACCAATTCGTTTCATAATGAATACGATTACCATGCTCTCCAATATCTTGAAAAGTGCATTTCGTTCCTTTATGAACGCCATCAAAAAAATTGTCGATAAAATCAAAAGTGCCATCCAATCCATGGGCAAATTCTTTACAAACACATTCAAGACTTTCGCAAATTCGATTCGTGCCGTCGTAAAAATACTAGTTGGTGCATTCAAATCTATGGTGAAATTCCTAGTCATGATTTACAAGACAGTCGTACGACTATTCAAAAAACTGTTTGATGCATTATCCCATGTCTTCAATAATATCCTGTTCTATATGATGTGCGCACTCATGAAAATGTTTCACTTTTCCACTTGCAGTACCTATTATTTCATGGATTTCTCACTATTCTTTACAATGTTACCGATGAAAATGATCATTTGGATATTCCCAGAATTACGACGTTACGAAGAAATGGCAAATGATATGGTAAATCGTATCGACAAATATGTGTATTATGTCACATACCAATTCACCGGCACGTATTCCAACGGCAAGAAACGCCCCGGATTTCATATAAATCAATATCCATTCTTTATTATCAACAAGTGCTACCGCTGTACACCATTACCTGGCAAAGACCCCGACCTTGACATTTACAAAGAACTCATGGACTTTTACGAAAATACAAAAGACAACTTTGCCATGTTTGCTATTCAAATATTCATCATTCTACTGATTTCACACTTTATTTATACATTTGCATACACTTGGTGGCAACAACAACGCAGCTGCTCTGCTGCCCCTTAATGACAACTCCTCTCATACATACACCTCATATCACATATCGATATTTTTTTACTGTATATCCTGTATATATATCATACATATCATACATATCATACATATCATGAGCACCGATAAAATGTTAGGAATGGCGAAAGATATGACCGACAGCACCGCCAGTTTATTCCGCTTTTCAACTAATAATTTCTTTTTTTACATGATTATCGCATTTCTTGCATTTTCAATTTTACTGTATTTGTACCATTTTCTCATGTCCTTCCGTTCATGCAATGGAATCCGTAAAACAAAATGATAATATTTACTTAACATATACAAACTAGACAACACCAATCTTACATATATCACATATATGGTAGTTTATTCTAATTCCAAGAAAACCAAATCCAGTAATAATACCAATGGTTTCATGGGCAACAATAGTACCTTCATTGGCTCATCTTCTACTGGACGTACCCGTAAATATAAATGCACAGCTGACTCGAATACCATGTTCGGCAATTGGTTCTGTAATATTAATAACGTAACCATGTTCATTCTTATTGCTCTTGTACTTGTTGTCGGTTTTCTATGGCTACGTGTCTCGGATTTAGGCAAAATTCATCATTCTACTGATTCATCTTCCACTACCGATTCTTCTCTCATATTACCACCTATTCCACCAACCACCATTTCTACAAATGTACCCATACATGATATCCGCGGCGATGTCGGCAGATGTGGTGCCGGAGGCAGAACTGTAGGTGATCCACTTACGAATCCATATGTCCCACCTATCCGATGCGATGCTGGCTCTCTCACTACACCTACCCTTGCGGTATTAAGCCCCCATGCGACTACGTCGCATGGCGCCATCGCCGCCATCAACGTACCCACCCAAAGCTATAACACCCAATACGCACAAGTTGGCATTCTTACCCGCCATGGCAGCAATGGTGATATTCTTCCTTTAATGGGACGCCGAAGCCCTAATTCACGAGACAAATGGCAATATTACAGCGTCGCCGGAGGCGGCGCTGGTGGCAACCTTCAAACCAAACTACCTGTAAAAGTAAAAGGACGGTCTTGTAGCGGCGAATATGGCTGCGACGAAATTTATGGTGGCGATTCTGTCTATGTCGAAGGCTATCAAGACGAATTTGTTGCTACAATCTATGAAAGTGGGCTTTTCTCCTATTTGCCATTTTAATTTACGTAAAATATATCTCTCTTTAGTATAAAATATATATTTTACATGAGTCACGCAATATTAATTAAATCGTCATCTGCATCGTCATCTCTCACTTCCTTGACCTCATCCCTCTTTTCCACCAGTACAAAACCATCCTTTTCTTTTACTGTTTCATATTCACCTGCGGAACTTGTCTCTTCTAGCAACAGTACAACATCACAAGGCGCATATCAATGGTCTAATGCGGAAAGCAGTCATGTCGAAAATACACATGGGTCTCTCGGTGAAATGAAACCCACCAACGTATTTCTTACAAAACGATTACATCAATATCCTGGATACAATCATAGTCATGAACTTATTATTGAACATAATGCCTCCCCCATCAGCCATTCCTATGGTCAACGCAAAGTCTTCTTTGTGTTTTTCTTACAATCCAACCCAGATTTATTAGTCGAAAATACATTAGACCAATTCTTGGATGGGAAATCCACCACCATTTCTTTACAATCTCTTTTACAGAATTCATGGAAAAACAATGGCGCCAATGCATACTACCAAACCCATGCCTCCAAAGAACACGTCTTTCTATTTCCTACTATTATCCCTGTAAAAACCCCGAAATTACAAGAAGTTACCGGCACACCCAAACCCGCCGGACAAATCTACCAACATATCTTTGTACAAAAACATATGAACTGGATCGAATCCAACCAAACTACCACAAATCCTAAATACCATAAAGAACGCACCATTATCCCCACCAGCTATGATGTACAAATACAAACCCAATCTAGTCCTACCACACAACAAGAAGGGTTTGGTGTCACCCGAGACCAACTTGAAACAGTATTTAATAATAACAACGACGATACATTAGAATGTGAAGTTGCAGATTTGGGGGATGACCAGCAAATTGTTGCAATCGAAAGTGATAAATTACCGATTGTAAATGAACTCAATGTTACTTTGCCATTTATTATACTTATTTTTGTACTGTTACTTGTGTTGTGTCCATTTTCAGCTATTGCAGTTTATAATGTGATGTCTTTAAAATTATTTAATGTAGATGGATCTTCGACAGATCAGTTTATAAAGAATGGAGCATTTTTTGTAATGTTTTCAATGTTTTTAATTGGTTTAATACTTTCTATTCTTGCAAATGGAAAAACGGATATGCTAGTCGCTGGGATCGTCTTACTGATTGCATGGGCAATAATGCAAATGAGTATGTATATCTGTATTTTTACAAAACCAACTTTTGGCAATATGAAATTTGAAAATGCGATACTTTATTTTGTAAAAAACGAGGATGAAACAACTGAATTTAAAAGTAATTATCTAAAATCTTGGATAAATGCTGTTACAATATTCTCACTATTATTTTCACCTTTGTACGCGGTTGCAAATAAAGAAGAAGTCGAGAAAATCGAACATTAATATACAGTAAAAAATATATCAATGTAAAAAAATTATACGAGTGAAGCGCCGACAAGTTTGGTGGCGGTTGGTTTGAAGGTGCTATCTACATATTGGGTAGGTTCACGTATTCCTACTGGTGCCAATTTGTCGACAACATCTTCTTCGAGAGAACGGGCTTCTGGGGATGGATTCATTCGTTTTAATTGACTATCCTTTCGCTTTTGGGATGGCGTGCGATCTTCTACTGAACTTCTTGCGATTGGCATCACCGAACTTCTACGGAGAAGCTCATATGCAACAAAAAGCGAAAGAACGCCTAAAACCGGAGTTGTGTAAAATAATAGATATAATACAATAATCAGTAAAACAACTAATCCGAGAGACGAATTAATCAATGGAACAAACCATGCAGGGGTTGGCACCATCGTTACTAAATATATGACAAACAGCACCAACAATACTTTCTCCAACATCGAAATGGAATTTAGCAGTTTTTTGAAATCCATGTTTTTTACAGAAATTGCAGAAATTACAAGAATTATATGAAAATAGATAAAAGAAGTTTCTTAATATAATCAAACACGAGATAAAAATCAAAAGGAACTATATATCTTTTTCTGCGGATGACTACTTCCTTTCACGCCGATTATCCTACTTTTGTAAGTGATGCTGTAGATAGTAAGAAAATCGATGACGCATACCCACATTTAAAGAAAAACCGCACACTTAAACAAAATTTCGAACAGAAGAAACGCGACGAAATGGGTTATATTGATTCCGTCAACATGCAACAACGTACATGGGTTGAAGTCACCGTGATGGCTGTTGGTGTTTTAGGAATGTTATATGCCAATAAAAAAATGCTGTGGTAACATATAAGCATTGTCCATACGCAATATATACATATAATGTCAAAAACAGTCGAATCTTTCTCATCCAGTAAAGGATCCAGCACTCTTGCACCTGGCGATTTTATCGAGTCTTTCCGCATTCAAGAAGGTTTTACTACTTCGACAGAGAATAACCTATCTACAATTGTCGGCATAATAGAAGGAAGTCATCAATTGAATCCAGCACAGGTAAATGTGATTGCAAATGATATCAGTCATAACTCCACAAGTGAAAAACTAGAGGATATACATGCAATAACCGATAAATACAACGAAATGAGAAAAGAACGCGAAATTTTAGAACAAAAAATGGCAGATATTACAAATGGAACTACATTAGATACCCATTTAGATAGCGAAGGTGAAATATACACCACATTATTTGTTACGGTTTTTGGTACATGTATTCTTTACTTTTTATTCCGCCGATTATACCAAACATAATTATATACATTTACAGTAAAAAATACAATCCATTCCTTATATATACGGTTATTACTACAGAATTGAATATATAATACTTATCATAGTTGAATCATATCATGAAACACGGAGCAATTCAAGAATTATTTACACCATTTACACCAATGCAAGAAGGATTTTCGAGCGGAACGTTTTACTATATTTATAATTCAGAATTTATTTATGCAAAAGATAAACTTGTAAAAAACAACGACAACGGCAAGTATTATAAATCATTAGAAGATGAAAATCGTTATTCCACAGATGTTAGTGATTATTGGTATGAAATACAGGCACGTGGTAGTGGACCATATCAGCCAGATGACCTTGTTACAGACAATGGTAAGTTATACAAGTCGAAAATCTCTACTAATCAAGATCCAACAACAACTACTGGATCATGGGACGAAATTACGCAAGGTACACTCGTAGACGCAATAGACAAATCCCGTTTACTAAAAATTCATTCTCGGGATCAAGACATATCCGGTAACATTAATACATATGATGACATATATGCAGATATTAGTAATAACTATGGAAAACCGCATGAATTCCCGGAATTTGCAGAGATAACGCGTGATGATGTACTACAACAAGATTTGCAATTTTTAATGGCACAACAGAAAAATACCCATATGATCGGAATAATTGCCATCGCAACTTTAGCAGTTGGCATTTTCTATATTGTACGGAATTACAGAACAGATACCGAATAGAATAATAATCTGAATATGTAATATAATAGACACACGTATTCATCTGTCATATTACAGTATATATTTTAACCCTCTCAACTAATGGCATCCAAATTTTTTAATTCTGTTGCAACATATAGCTCATGCAAAGAAGCTTTTGAAACCGCACGTACCGGAACAGACCCGTTACAACAAACTGTAATAAACCAAGGGTCTCTTAATCAACTGGGAGATGAGACAATCCCAGCATTAGACAGTAAAGTACAAAGTACAACAGGTGTGGCTAATGCAGCAGCTGCAGCGGTTACTTCAATGCAAAATAAACTATCTGGAATCGAAAAATTAAATTTAAAAGATCTTGTTGACGTAAATACAAACCGTAGTACGACGAACAAAACCAATATTTCAACGTTAAATGATCATATTACGACATCAAAAACAGGAATATTAGACCGATTAGCTACAATAGAATCAACCATAAGTGATTTAAATGACAAAATAGGAAATAATAAGAAAAGCATCGATAAGCACACTGTCGATATAAGTGGTATTATCGATATAAATTTATATCAAGATACACGACTTGGAGGTTGGGATGACTGGCGTGATTCTCATGATAATGTAAAAAATCCAACAAAAGCAGGAGAAGCATTTCAAAACATTGATAACATCCCATATGACACCTTGAAAAGCACACAAAACACATTTTTACAGAATTCCAAGTTCGAAGCCAACCGTATTATTGCAAAACAACAAGAATTAAAGGATGCTGAACAAAATGAAGACCGTCTCATTCTTATTCGACAAAGCGAACAATCCAAACGCAATAAATATATTTTACTGATTGTCATTTTTGTATTCGTCTTTGTAATCGGGTTTTTCCTCACATATGTACAACAAGTGAACAAACAACATTCGGTTCTATTTGATGGGATTATGGTTGTACTTATTGCGGCATCTCTCATTTATGCATTTATTGTCTACATGGATATCCAGAATCGTGACCCAAATGATTTTAGCAAGTTACATCCAAATGCAAGTCAATTGCAAAAAGTAGATGATGCAGATATTACTTCCGCGAAATACTCTGTAAATGCAAATAGCGGAACCGATTTGACACAAACCGGATGTGTTGGTGAAGCATGCTGTTCAAATGGAACAAAATGGCACAATAGTAAATGCGAAACCTAATCATAATGTAGGAATACATCCATAAACTCATACTAGAAATATATATATTATACTTATAGCAAACGAATAACCCGTATAATATATATAACAATGTCCGAAACTCCTTTAAATAAAAATAGTGAATCCGTTTTTGTTTACGGAACAAATGCTTTTGATTTTTCGGCAAATGTACTTGATAAAGAAGTCGGTCGGATTGCAGCATTAGAAGATAACGTAAATACTCGTTATGATACATTTATGAGAGAAAAATCACTCACCACCAGTAATAACAAACGTAGCCGTGCATGGAGATGGATTTATATTGTACTAATCATGGGTGCTATTTTTACTGTACTAACCATGCTATTGAGACAACAATTCCCAAATATGTGGATACTGGATTTAGTCATTGTCATGATTATCACATTTTCTGTTCTGTACGCATTTTACTTATATTTAGATATCATCAATCGCTCCCCTATGAATTTCGATAAAGTAGACCCAAATGCCTTCCAAATGAAAAAAGTAAAAGCAGATGAGAGTGAGACCAAATATACAGTTACCGAAAGTGACGCCGACTTATGTGAAGGTGGCGCATGCTGTTCAACAGGCACATTATGGAGCGAAAAAGACCAGAAATGTGTCAAACCAGAAGGATTTGTCGGCTGTAGATTACAAGATGGTTTCTATAGTGGCGACGCTGGCTCTCTCCGTACAGAATCATTTACTACTTTCACAAAATAATCATGTACTGTAGATATATAGTGAGACAATTATCTTATATTCATCTGTAATAATAAATCATCATGGATTGTAGTAGTAGTAGTAATAGTACGAAGTGTACACAATACGATACGAATGCAAAAAAACAAAACCAAGAAATCGAAAGCATATTCAGTACATATCAAGCCAAGCAGGCATATCAGAATCGGCATAATCAAATCGCCATTACTATTTTACATTGGATGTATGCATTATACATTCTTTTCGCAATTACCTTTTTAGGATTATTAATCTTTGCTCCAAAAGGGAAAAAAATCAACTGGAAATGGAAAATCATATATGTACTGCCAATTATTATTTATCCATTTATTGCTTCTCCTATTTTATTTGCTTTCCGTTCTGTGCTATTGTACGTATATGATATGACATTAGGACGACCGGTAACTCTATCAAATTGGGCGGTCATTGGTGAACCAAAAATCACCCAAAAATATTCCGTACATTGAATTCCAATATTTTCATAAGAAAAAATATAATTCTTTTTTTCTTATGTTTTTTACAATCAATAAACCAATCAATCATTTCCTAATCCATCAATCATCTCCTAATCCATCAATCGCATCATCCTCCGCTTGCTCGCGAACGGATTCTGTACCTTCTTCTTCTTCGTTCGCAACTCCTTCTCCAGAACTACCTGTACTCATTCCTTCTTGGATTTCTACAGTACTTGCCTCATGTTTTAATGATACTCCAGTCCATCCTTGTGTCGTTTTGGTAAGATTCTTGCATTGCCCAAAGAGTTGGTCCATTTTTGTAAATAAATCCTTGCTCTTGTTTGTGCGTGTATGATAATTATCCAAGTACCATTTGGTGAATTCACTTGATAATACTGATTTGGTAATGAAATGAGTACCCTTGTTGCCCTTAATCAATTTGGCATCAATGAATTCCATCAAGTAATCCTGTCCACGTTGATATTCCTCACTCGCATTCTTTACAGTATTACACATATGAACAACTCCTTTTGTACGGAATGCAATCTCAACCAATAACGCCAACATCACTTCTTTCCATTCTTCGAAATTTTTGGAAATATCCGGGTCCAATGGAAACTGGTATGGACTATCTGGGTCATCATTTACTGGATTTTCTGTAAAGATAGATAGAAATGGGATTACACGTACACGCCTCCATGTACCTAAATCACGACTATGGATTTTCAAATAATAATTCGCCAAAATGACCGGATTTGCTTGATTTACAAATTCCATCATTTGACCATATAATGCCCTACATGTAATTTTATCTGTACCACTCGTCAATTGTTTCATTGGTCCCGCATACATCTTCTCACTTTCTTCAGGTTCGGATGTCACTGCCAACCGTTTGCCTATAATTGCGACCAATTCCGGTGTACTTTGACCACGTTTTGGGCGTTCTGTCGTATAGAAATTTGCATCTAATGCACACGCATAATCACCTAATATCATTTCCATGAACGCAACCAACATAGACTTACCATTCCGCCCTACACCTGTATAATAATGTAAGAACTGTCTATGCTCATCCAATCCAATCAATAGTGATGCCAGATGCTCCCATACATATGCCGCCAATTCTGGTATTGGAAATAATCGATTCATATATGCCTCTATCTTCAGCCGGATTTCTCCATCACGGTCTTCCTCATATTCATTGTACACTATATTACTGCATATTGACAAATAATCATCTGGTGAACCTTTACGGAATACACCTGCTTCGAAATCCAGTACACCATTACGGACACACAGTAATTTGCCATTCTTGTTCAACTTTCGGATGAAATCTTCGTCATAGAAATATTCCTTTGATTCCTTCAGGATTTTATCCTTATCCGAACATGACCCTAACCGTAGAGAAATATCCATTACTTTCTGTGCACGAAGCATAAACGCTTTATGCTCATTGGTATCCGGCTCATATTGCTGGGCTTCTGTAAATATTTTCATCGCTTTATTGTAAAACGTATCACGCATTCCACCTGAAATACACTTCCGTAAATGAATCGCTTGTTCGATTTTATGCCAACAATGCCCACGAAACTGATAGAAATCCATGCCTGACCATACGAATGTATTCTTGTACATGATATACAAGACATGTGCCAATGCATTATCTGTACAACCTGCATTTCCGCCTTTTCCTGATTTCGCCGCAATTGCCGATACATTTGTTGAATCAATTACCAAATCGATAAAAGATTCGATGGAACCTTCTTCTACTTTTTTGTATTCTTCCGGGTTTTCTTGTCGTGCCCAATACATGATGGATCGTTTGGTCAATCCACCTTTATCTTTACGAGTTAAGAATCCCGCCCACATACTACACATTTCCGGTATATTGTCAAATGTAAAT
>Ga0129324_10001847_pt1 | contig 13311 bp, 30 predicted proteins | sample CPBDNA_7_FD_96879 | JGI IMG/M metagenome (GOLD analysis project Ga0129324, IMG submission 96879) | Freshwater to marine salinity gradient microbial communities from Chesapeake Bay, USA - CPBay_Spr_15_0.2_DNA | ecosystem: Environmental > Aquatic > Marine > Coastal | place: USA: Chesapeake Bay... | reverse complement strand
TACTATATTAATATCTTTAGTGTTTCTTCTAAGGTGTTCGCGCTCTGCAATAATTGCTACTTCAGCTTCTCTATGATACGATACTCCTTGAGGGTTTATAAACCCTTCTTTAGAAAAAGAATCAGGTAAAAAGTAACCAATAGACTGATTGCTGCCTTCATCATACATATTATCATAAGCTAGAAAACCATAAGTATCTGGATCATAGAACATTTCCTCAAAATCTACCATACCTCCAGAGAAATCTCCTCCAGTTCCATACACATAAATCTGTCCTGATACTGATGTACCTGATTCTACTGTAGGACGAGTAACCGTATACGCGGCTTTAAGATTTGACATGGAACCTGCTTCTTCAAACAGAATTATTCTAGCGTCTTTACCCCTGGCCACATCAGGATTATTAAGCGTAGAGTATTGCATTATCCTACTCATTGATCCGCCTGGTAATTTTCTACCGTCTGCAGTTATCTCCTCGTAAGATGCCTGAACCATTTCTCTTGGCTTATTAATATGTTGTCTTTGTCTAGCAAACCCAGTAAATCTATTTATAAAATCTAAATAACTTACTGCCATCCTCATAGTTTCTTCAGAATACTTTTTATCTTCTGCAAGAATCAAAGAATTAGCCATAGATTTACTAAATGAGTAAGTATGCGCGCACTTAGCTGCATTTTTATATGAGTATCCTCTTCTTCTGGGTTTAAGAACTATCATATGTAGTCCAATATCCTCAGCGCGTTTACATTCTGTAAAGTAAAACCAATCTGAATCCCAGAAATCAGGGAATGTTACAGCAGTTTCTACTCTTTGCTTTTTAGAAGTAAGTTCTTCTATAGTTGCAGCCTTGTTAGATAGCTTTAAAGATATCTGGCAAAAGTTAAGATAGAAGTAATGCTCTCCTGTAATCTTTATACCTCCTACTGAATAACCTTCTTTACAATAAAATGCTTGAAGATTCCAATAATTCTTCCATTCCATAGAACCTTTGGGGGCATCTATATAAAATCCTCTACCCGGCCCAAGGCGCCTTTCATTATTTAAAAATGTAATTGCCTCTCTTCTAAAGTCTTCTGTATTTATATGTGTTGTGTCTAAACTAAACATAGTTAACTCCTTTCAAATTCATTAATCTCAGCACTGCCTCTATACTTAGAAGCTTTGGCTTGTTTTTCTTTTAAGATCTTCTCATCTAACTTTTCATACTGGTCAATAGACTTAGGGATTTCATTAGCTACTTTAAGTAAAGCCTGCAAGTCATTAAGCATTAACTCTACACCTGATACAATTTGGCCCTTTTTATTATTTATACCTGATTTATGTTTTTCATCAGTAAGGTCTTGCTCGATTTGGTTAATAAGCGCATCTACAATCTTGTTAGATTTATGCAGCGCGTTAATAATTGTGTTAAGTGCCTGTGAAGACGGAGTCTGGTTTAACTCTTTAAATCTTTCTACTCCAGCTTTAACCTCTTCATCCGGTTGCCAAGTATGGTCTTCAAATAAATCATTAGCTAATTGTATATGTCTGTCAAAAAGTGTATAACTTGCGTAAGGGCCCTCGGTAGAAGCCATGTGAAACACATACGCTAACTCTTTTTTAGCCATTAATTTCTGTCTACCATCGTGATCTTCTTTACATTTCTTAGTTCTCTTTATAATGTTCTTGAACTCAGGTATTAGTAACGTTTCAGGTAGTATCTCAATCTTTAAATCTTCTGTTACTTTAAGTAATCTCATTATTTGTTTTAATTATATTGTTGAAGCAGATTGTATCGCGCCAATCAATTTATCTACTGGTAGATTTACTATTAGATTCCTGGCATCATAAAATTCTACTACAGAATGCTCTGGATTTTTCTTTCTACCTGTAAAGCAAAATACCTCTTGACTAAATATAGCAACATTAAACCACATATCTTGCCAATGGTACTCTTCTTCTACTTGCGCATCTATATTTAACTCTTGTAGTAACTCGTTATACGCAGAACTTTTGCCGTTCTCGTCTTCTACCTTACATAAAATTTCTAATTTTATTAAATCCATTTTATTAAATTTTCTTTAGTTCTTATAAGTTTGTTGTATGTTGAAAATGCTACTTGGTACCACTTGCCGCAATCTAAGCAATTTAATCTGTGGAATTTACTACCGGCCGCAGTAACTCGGATACCTTTCTTTTGAATGTTTTCTGATTCACATTCTGGGCAGCTCGCTTTATCGTTACCTCCATGTACACCAATATGAGTTTTGTGGTTAGTATATTCTTTCATTCTTTGGTATACCTTCTCTTGTAGGACTACATCCTTTTTACAATAGGTAACCATTTTCTTCATGGCTTTTATATCATTATCTAACACAATACTTTTCCATAAAGCAAAACCAGTATGTAATTTATGTCCTCCTCCTAAAAAGCTAGATATATAATCTAGTTTATTAGAGTTAAACCTAAAATACTTCTTAGCTAGTTTATATGTATCTACTGTAGAGTAATCAGGTATCGCAGGTATACCGTGATATAAGCATCTGGTTCTCACCCACTTAATATCAAAGTTATCTGAGTTATGGCCTATTACCTCATCGGCTTTGTTCATTATCTTCATGAAATCTACGAGAAGTTTCTTGTCGTCTCCCTTTTTCCACTCTAAAGAATGTACCTGCTTATCTCCTTCCCATTTATAACAGATGCACATAATAGCGCGTTCCTTTATAATATTCTCAGGAGGAAGATTTAATTTATACCCGGCTGTCCACGCAAACATTATATTTGGGCTGGTTTCAATATCAAAAAATAACCTTTTAAATCTTCTCATAGCGGCTAGTTATTAAATCGATGTCATCGTTAAAGTGGCTAGGACCTTGAGGGTTATTAATTACTTTTTGTATTTCATTTACTTTAGCTGCCATAATTTCATTGGCATCTGCAATAACTTTTTCATTTGGAATAGGTGCTATACAATGTTCGTAATTTAATACGTTAATCATTGCATTGATCAGATTGATCTCTGTCTCCATCTTCGGGAGCCTCTTCAATTCGTGGTATTTCGTCATAGTTTGTTTTTTGAAATTTTACTGCAAGAGTAGGATGAAAATTAATTGTTCCTAGTCCTTGCAATCTAATTGATGATCTATCTTTTATTGCTTTTTTATTATCTTCTCTTATTTGGTTAACCGCAAAACTAAACTGTTTGAAGTAGATATCCACTACTTCTTTAATAGTTATATTATGCTTAATAGCTAACTTCTTGATTTCCTGGTTATATATCTGCTTAAAATGCTCTTTAACCATTAGTCGTAAACTCTTATTTCAATAGGAATGTTTTGTAAATAACTATCTGGTGCAAGACCGCCTGTTAAATAATATAATACCATGTAGTTAATGTTTCCACCAGCACTATCTATAGCTACAGGTGTAAGTGTAAGCGTAGCTCCAGTTTGTGTTGGCGCTGCAACCGCCCAAATTTTACCAAGAGTAAATTTCCCAGTACTATTAATAACATAAGCACCGCCACTATTGTAAGTAAACCAGATATTTCCAATAGTATTTTCTAAAATTACTATCGTTGGCGCTCCTGGGTCGTATTGAAGAAATCCTCCTACATAGCTTGTAGGCACATTACTATTTGTAGCAATAAAGTATGTTCCATCATTATTATCTGGTGCCCCTACGTTTATAAAATCTCCTCCAGAGCCTACGATTTTATATGTTACTCCTTTTGTTACAGGCCCTGCAGTTAAATCTACTTGAATAGAATTTCCACTTTGTGTTACTCGACCAGTAAATACTTTATAAGGTAAAGTAGGAGATGGGGGTAAATTAACATTAAACAAATCTAATATAGATTGTAATGTACTGCGTTTCACAGTATTACCTTGAATATTAACTACACTATCAGCTAATGTTGGAGTAACTATTGGATACTCGGTTAGTTTTTTTCTACTTGGATATGTCATTCTATTATAAAATTATTGTCTTCGTCTGTTAAATATATACTTTCTTCATCTACTATATATGCCACATTTTTTAAGGTACAATTAGTTAGGTTAAGTTTCTTTTTTAATTTATTATACTGGTATAGATTAGGGACGTGCCCTTCATATATTAACTTACCAGTTCTATCTACTATCTTTAATAAGAGATAGTAATTAACATCCCAGCTATATACTATGTAGTTACACCATAGATACGCACTTCTGAACTGCTCTTCAATAGGAAAGTTTTCTAACTTTACCCATCCGTCATATTCTACAGCATATTGTACTGTAAATAAATCTTGTTGTGTTCTCATAGGAGTACAAAAATACAATAATATTCTGTATACCCAATGAATAAATTATATTCAAAGGGAAGTTCTGCTTTAAGGTAACGGGATTTTAGTTCCGTTACCTCTCTAAGCATAATTTCTATATTAGGATACTCGTATCGTAATTCTAAAGGGTTCACTTATATACTACATTAAACCATAATCCTCTTACTAAGAGCATTGCTGCTATAAATATAAGTGAGCCTGTTGCTATATATACTATTCCCATAGTACATATAGTTTGAAGCACCTTACTTAGGTGCCAAAAATCGTAAAACATTGGAAAGTATTTATGAAACCAATTCTTTTTTTTAGCTACATAAGCTTCTTGAGAAAAGAAATACCCTAATACCTTGTAACTATTATGATGTATAATAGAATCTGATATTGCGTTTAAACTAGTTTGGGTTACTAATAGCCCTGCTATAATTATCATACTTGTCCTCCTTTTGTTTTATGTTCTTTTATTACCTTGCCCATGATCTTTCTCCTAAGCTTGTATTCATCAAACGTTTCATCAAATTCAGTTAATCTTCTGGTATTCAAAGTCTTAAATATTCTTACTTGGTCTTCTCCTCTTTTTAAGAGATGGTAATCTTCTGGGCTCATGCTTTCCAATCGCTTAGATTTACATTAGTATATACTCCTTTTACAAAATGCATAGGGCAATCTAATATAGGTTTACCTTCAATATAATCTACTTTAGGTCCTTCATTACTAAACATCATAGGATCAATTCTAACTACTTGACCTCTAACGTATTCTGATCCTTTAGGCGCAGCTACAATCGCAGCTTTAAATTCCATCTTACCAGCAGACACTATTAGACCTGATGTAGATTTTAATTCCTTAGCAGGAAGTGGTTGAAGAACTAACCAATCATTCATTGGTTGATAATCAAGGGTTACTAACTCTTTGTATTCTGCTACAGATACTTCTTTTGTACCAGTTTCTTGTAACACGCCATCAACGCCTACAATTAATTTGCTTTTTTCTTTAGGTATCATATTATTTTGCTTCTTTTTGTCTTTCCATTAACCACTGAGTAAAGGTCATAGTTTTTACTTCTTTCCTTTCACCCTTCTTAACATTTTCGTTTATCTCTTTCATTACAGATTGAAGTTTTTCAATAATATCTGTGATCTCTTTTTCCTCATCCTCTTTTTCCTCATCCTCTTTTTCCTCATCCTCTTCCTCCTCCTCAGTTTCAGTTTCAGTTTCAGTTTCTTCAAATAAACCAAATGCTTCATCTAATGTGATAGCATCTTCTTTTACTAACTCAGTTAGTAATACTAATTTTTCGTCTCTTGTCATGTTATTTGTATTTATTTTATTTTAAAGTATCTACAATAGCACAGAATAGTGCATCTTTTTTTTGCTGAAATTCAGGAAGTTCTTCAAATGGAACAATGCATGGATGAGTTTTTTTCTCAGCATCTTTTATTTCTCCGTAAACCCAACCTGTTTCTACTTTTTCTTTCATCCAAGAATTGTGTGAAGCATCATGCCCACCATTTGGATTACTAATTCTAAACTCTACGCCTTTAATCGCGCTATCTCTTTGCCATTGTGGGGCATCTGCCCAATGTGCTTGGCTGTAATCTTCGTTTGCTTGACACCAAATTCTGTTGGCTTCATGACAAGCTTTAGCAATGTACTCTACGCTGTGCTTCATTATTTGTATTTATTTTTATATAGGGTTTTCATTTTGTTGTTACACTTAAAATGTTCAAGTGCAGAATCTATTGCCTTTTCCTTATCCATTTTACCTACTACAGAATTGTGTAAAAAGGTATCATGTACTAATTCTAGGACAGTAATAGGGTTATTATTTTGAGGCAGGTCCAGGTAAGCTGGTAGGACATAATCTCTGTAACGTTCTTTCATCATCTTGGTATACTCAGTGTTACTCGTTGGTTTCATAATTAATCATTTACTATTTTTAATCCTAATGCTGCGTCTATATTTAATATACTAATTTGAAATTTAGTTAGATTTTTACCTAATGTTTTTACTTCTTTAAACTTAGACGTTTTAACATTTTTATTCCATTTATTATAAATGTATTCTTTTTCTGGTTCTATTTTTATACTATTCATTACTATATTTTAAATTGTCTTGTAGTTCTACTAACTTACTTCTGTATCCCTTAAACATAAATCTAGGGTTTATCCAAAACCATCCTTGGCAAGAAGTAGCTGATATAAAAGTTAAATCTATTAAATTCTTCTTACAATTCCAGAAAGTAGTACGGGACGCAATAGAATACTTCTCCATAAAATCCTTCCCATCAATGTAACAATATAACTTATTCTCTCTAAGCGCGTAGAACAGTATATAATCTAATAACATTCTACCTTCTTTAGATATAGCAGAATATACAGGTCGTAGATCTTCCTTATTATTCTCATAATACAACTCTACCTTTCTATCCTTCTCTATAACGAATCCCTTAGTTATCTTATTAACTGGACCAGTTGAAATAACTATACCATCTTCTACCTTTACCTTACCTATAGTCACAGTATCCTCAGTAATCCTTTTAGCTATTACAGGAATAGTAAGGTTTTCTAGGAATGGAGACTTGGCTCCTTTAAGTGAATCAGGTACTTGTTTACTCATATTATTTAACGGTTCAAATATATGAACATTATCCAATAAAACAAACATGTTCAACTTGGTCGGTTGTAACTCATTGATACTAAGGGAATTTAATTGTCAAAGTATGGATATATATTATACCATGATTTGACTATTGATATCATTACTAATCAACACATTATGAGAGGACGAAATGAACATGTTGTTTTTAGGGGGTGTTTATACAGTGTGTTTTTTATAAAATTTTTTTTAGGGGAATTTTTTTAAGACATGGGGGTATGTGCTTGATACAGGTTACATCATTATCCCGGGGTCAGTTTTGGAGTGCTTGTAGGCCGTCACGTGTTGTGGTTGGCTTGTTTTATTCGGCATTCTATTGTATTGACACATCTAAACAGCCATAGACGGCATATATAATTATGAAGTTAGAATTAATCGTAAGTTGTAATTCAGTAGTTCCAATGAAAGGAACTAACGCAGGTAAAACAATGTTTATCATCAATGGTAAGCATTGGAGTAAGACAGAACCAAGCAGAGCTGACACTCATGTCTGCTTGGAAGACACTGAACCTAATGAGAAGGGTGAGGTTTATGTTAATGTAATAGGTTTCAGTCAAGACACAAGAATGTCTATAGACCAGAAATTGGCTAAATTAGCTGAGGCTAAAGACGGAGCTTATGCTCAAGCTTACGCTATGCTATTACGTTAACACCATTGTTACAAAAGGGCTGGGGCTGTAATCACGCAGTTTCAGCTCTGTTTTGTAACAGATACGGCTATTATAATACTGTTTATCGGCTTCGGCTCCAGCTCTTATTGTGTTGAAGATTAGATAGTTATGACACAGTATCTCAACCATCACTTCACATCTTATTTCTCCAATTCTTTAAAGCCTTACTGTGTTAGTCATATACACTTATATCTTTATCGTACTCAACTTATACTTTCATTTCATTCACTAATTTAATCACACAAATAACAATTATGAAACGTTTAAAAATAAACAACAAACGATTTAGTGTTAGATTCGTACACATTTGCAATTTAATGAATATAAAAACTGTAGGTCAAGCCTGCAAGCTATTCTTAAATTGCAAAGCTACTATTCGTATTCATGATACGAGAATGAACCAATTACAAAAAGAATTAAGATTCTTTATTGGTGAGTCTAACTAAAAACATTAGAGGTGAAATGCCTCTTTTATTAATGCACCATTTCTACTTCCAAAGGGTAGACAATTGTAATACTGATACATTGTACATTATATCCATTCTAGATAGAAATAATGAATAGTCCTATTGTCATTAAATGACAACTTGAAAATACCGACAAAGGTAGGGGCAATGGAAACAATTATGTATTACAATTGAGTGCAGATGGATAAAACTAAAACACACAAATAAAAAATCATATGAAAAACCAGAAGCATTTCGGTATCAAATCTATTACGATTAATGGTACCAGTATCAACACAGTTAACGTTAGAGTTAACAACACGCCATTTAATGCTAAAGAATTAGCTCACCTACAAGGTTTAGATGTAAATCTAATAACCAATTCTACTTTAGCTATAAATAGAAAAACTGGCAAAGTATCTGAACGTATAGAAATTTGCTATACAGGTATGAATTATGCTTATGATTCATTAATCATTAAAGCTATTGGTCAAGCACTTAAAGCCATCAAACTAAATAATATTGATGAGCAATATAATTGGTGCGATTATAAACCAACTGAGGTTGATTGTTGGGATGGTGATGAATCAGGCAAGATCTTACAGTAAAAACATTAAAGGGTGAAATGCCCTTTATTTAACAGCAGTTATAACTTGTGTATAGGTTATAATAATGCCAATAGAAGTATTGGTTTAGCATACTAGATTATGTGCGACTTACACAACAGTTATATTGGTAATCTGGAGTAATCCAATCATTAGACAAACTTATCGTAGTTTGCATTGTAAAGTTACAAGACATTAACTTAGTTGGTAATATAACTACCAACGCTTTATTAATTAAACTCACAAATAAAAAACATATGAAAAAATCAACTCAAAACATTATAGTATTTATCCTTAGTGGAATACTATTCGCATTCGCAGCTGTATATTGTTACAGTTTTTACCAATTTGATGGTGGTACAGGAATATTATATATGAGTATAATATTCGGATTAGGCGCATTACTAAGTATTTACGCTATAATAGAAGAGTACGCTCATTCAAAAAGATAGCTAATTTAAATATATTTAGGTATTTTACATGAAAAACAGGTATATTATACCCGATGTGTAACATATTTAGATATATTTAAACATTTCTAACAAAACTATACCCGATGAGGGCGCAATCATACCAGTTGTTCATAGATTGGTGTGTTTAGTGTGTAAATCCTTCTCTCTGTAATGGAGGGGAGGATTTCTTTAAAATAATTAATAACTAAATAACATGAAAGAATCAAATCAATACGCTATAGCATTTATTATATATGCTATAATTACTTCTATACTTGTAGAGTATAATAGTAGATATTTAATAGGCCATATATTAATATTAGTATGGTTTTTAACAAATTACATTATTAACGAAATAAAAGATAAATAACATGAACGAAGAAACAAAAGCTTTAGAAACAAGCATGCCAGTTACTAAGAAAGTAACATTATCAGCAATGGAGTATTTACAATTTACTCTTATAGCTAAACAGTACAAAGAGTATTATGATATCATAGTACATAAAGCTGAAGTAGAAGTTACAGCTAGTTATAACTTCTTAAATAAAATAGGATACTAATGAATAATAAAACTAAAGCATTAGTATTAACTATATTATTTACAATAATAGTATTAACAATCACGTATTATTATGGGCCATTGGGAACAATAATTTCTTTATTAGGAATATTTATGTTTACAATTGTTTATAATGTAATTTTATATTTTATAAAAGACTAACCAAAAACAACATGACAAACGCAGAATTAGCAAGGGCAGCACAATTAAATGCTCAAATCAAGATTGAGATTAATTCTCAAAAGGTAAACGTAGACAGAACTGTATTTACAAAGAGTGCAGCTGAGAAAGAAGCTTTAAAAAAAGCTAAACACCTTTACAACGCTGCAAAATGAAAGCAGTAAAGATGTTTTTTATAGTAGGGGGAGTATTACTTCTCCTACTATCTGTATTTAATATAATATTTCATACAGAAATAGAATATGATAATGATGCATTGTGTATCTATATAGATTACGCAGTAGGCACATTATTAGTATCTGGAGCAGCAGTTATAGTAGCAATAGTATTCTTTATGCTTAGCTTAGATGTACAAGATGATGACTTTAGTCATTTAACTAGAAAGTTTTAAGTTCTTTAAATTATTGGGTACCTCACCAGGCGTAATGTTCGTCAACTTAACATAGGTACAAAAAAACACTGGCTTATCAGTATAAACATAAGGGAGAAAGACCAGCCACAAGCGTCTTATTAAAAATAATAAAAACAATAAAAAAATTAAGATTATGAAATTCGAAATCAATGAAACAACCAACAATCAAGAAGCGTCTTTTGGAGCTAAATTATTATCTATCTCTCAAAAGCCATTAGAAAACGCTAACGGTACTATTTATAGAATAGCTAATATCGAGTTTGAAGATATTAACGGTAAAACACAGAAATCATCTGCAATGGTGTATGAAGGTAACTATAACTATGGTATGGAAGTAGGTAAAACTTTCTTAGCTAAAGCTACATTATCAGCAGGTTCTGTATTTGTAACAGTATCTCATTTAGAATATAACGGTACACGTGCTACTGTGGATATGTTTGGTTTTGAAGCAGAAGCTTCAGCACCTGCAGAAGTTAAGACTACATCTAAAAGTAGACAAGTTATCACTGAAGACGAATTAGCTAACTTTTAATTAAAACCATCTCATGAATATTATAGTAAAAGAACATGAAGATGAGAAATGCTGGCAATTTAAAGATGGGTCATTAGTACCCATCTCTAAATTATCTGCACTGCAGCTAAGAGAATGTCTAGACAAATCTACAAGCCTTGCAAATTACCATAACTCTAAATTTGAGATATTTATGGAACTAACTAATCAGTTAGATGCAGAATTGGTTGCTAGAAAAAATAGACTCTCTAAAGAACTTGAATATCTAGAAGGTATTACAGTCTAACCTAATACTACGTGTGGTGATAAAATCATCATACGTAGTTATTAAAACACACACAACCAATGGAACTACAAACTAAATTTATTGAGGGTACAAATGAACAGTACTCAATCAGAGAAGACGGAGTTGTAATTAGTCATTATAGATTTTTAAGAAATCTAAAAAAAGAATATCGTACACTTTTACTTAGTGGAAGTAAAGATAAAAAATGTACTACAATACAATATGGTATAAAAGGCAAAATGTATACTAAAAATGCTTTATTAATAACATATTTTGGGTTTAAAAAATGCTATACTTGTGAAACAGCTGTTAAAAATATTTTACATAGTTATTGCAAAGATTGTATTAAAATACGAGATAGAGAATCTACAAAAAAATACAGAAAAAATAATCCGATTAAAGTAAAAGAACAAGCTAAAAAAGGGCATTTAAAAGATAGAGATACAGTAAATAAAGCATATGTTGCATGTTTATTATCTTTACCTGTAAGTCTTATTACAGATGAATTATATAATCATCATAGAAATTTAATTCTCTATAAAAGAGAAATAGCAAAAAAACATAACATACACATGAGTTCACTTAAATAAATAAATAAACAAAATGGCAAAAAAAATAACACAAATTAGAGAACATCTAATAAGCATGGGAGATTCTACTAGAAAAACCCACGAAGAAACAAATGATTTAAAAGCAGCACTAATTGCAATTAAAGCTTATGGTGAAGCTACAAAAACAGCTGTAACGCAAGTCCATTATAAAAGACTTACAGGTAATCCAACAAGAATAGCATTCTTAGAAGAGTAAAAAGAAAATAGGTTAAACATTGAGTCCTTTGTAAATATAGCTAGCATTACGCTATTCAAAAGCTTCCTATTTGCATAAAAATACTAATCTTGAATTGACAGGATGTTGTGGTAAAGACTTGGAGACTCGTTATATAAACAATGAAGTAATTCTAGTTAAATGTCAGCAATTAGTAAGTGATGTTCTTCTCTATGGCAATTTGCACATAATAGAACACACTTATCTAATTCCGATTTAAGTTTATCAAAATTACCTCTTGTAAGATGAGCGGGATTAAATTCTTTAGTAGAAGAGTCAATATGGTGGAAGTCTAATGCTGCATTGCATTTATTGTAACCACATTTAATACATTTACCACCTAAATAGTCAACACCTTTTTGTTTGTTGTCTCTACGTGCTTTAGTGTATTTATCTTGATAACAAGTTTTGCAATGAGACATATACTTTTTACCTCTTTTGTAGAAACTATCTTGAGGTTGAATAATGTTACAAGTAAGACAAATTCTATTACTGTTTAATTGATTAGTAGTTCTTTGAGTTTGAAGATTGTATTTCTTTAACCAATATCTAATATTAGGTTGAGTAGTATATAATGCTTCAGCAATTTTCCAAGTGCTTAATCCTTGATTAATATATCCTATTAATGTATTTTTGTTCATGTAACAAATATAATAAATGTTTCTCAAAGAAACAAATAAAAATATTACTCTTTTGAGTAAGACTTGAAAAACATTGACTCAAGTATAAATAAGAATGGAAATAGTAATATTTTCCTGTGTTGTTCCCTTGAGAAAGGAATGAGGAGTTAGTGGTGATACTAACAAATAGTAAAAAGAATTTACATCATTTTATTTAATGATACCTTTTCTTCAACACAAATGAGTTCTTCAGCAAGTAGTTAAATAGAAAACTTGAGCTAACGCTTTGATAGAAATTGCTATAGTAGGTTAGACCTACAATTAACTACGTGACCCTACTCTTATGTAAGCATCAGGGGCTAACCTGAAATGCTATAAGAAAGAGGGTGCTAATATTGAGCCTCGACCCTAATTATTATACCAAAGAGTATTATACTTCCGAGTATTATATTTAATGATTAGTCGCTGAGAGAGCACATTAGATGCCAGCTAGAAGGTAGCTCTAATTAGCTATATAAGACTGTGAACCAGCTGCTTATATACAATCCCAAGCTAAAGTCGGGGATTAAATGGTCAGGTGGCGGAATTGGTATACGTTATAGGGTTGAGGCGTGTTAACTACCTATATTTTTACAGGTTCGAATCCTGTCCTCGACTGAGCAAGATGTATGAGGGAAATAGAAATATTTCCTTCATCTCTTGTTTTTTAACAAAAAGGTTCGTATATTTGTGACTACAAAATATAAATATATGAAAAGATTTTTTAATAAAGTAAACAAAACT
>Ga0129324_10001846_pt1 | contig 13320 bp, 12 predicted proteins | sample CPBDNA_7_FD_96879 | JGI IMG/M metagenome (GOLD analysis project Ga0129324, IMG submission 96879) | Freshwater to marine salinity gradient microbial communities from Chesapeake Bay, USA - CPBay_Spr_15_0.2_DNA | ecosystem: Environmental > Aquatic > Marine > Coastal | place: USA: Chesapeake Bay... | reverse complement strand
GCAGCGAGTAAACCAACTCACCACAATCATTAACGAACTAACCTGGCAACACTTCGCCGACCAACTGACCAACTTCTTTGCCAAGATCGCTGAACTCCCAACAGTTCCCACCGCAACCCTTGGTTCAACCTCAACGGCAGAGTCCGCAGCCCTCGCCCAAGTCCTAAGTAGCAAGTCCTGGAAACTCACAGCGCCACTGCGCAGGATCACCGGCAAGTGAGGTGGAAAGAACTTCCCTCAACGGACTCTGGTTTCCACCACGAAATGGGGTTTCATAGTTTCCGACGACAGGCAAGAAATGATTTGCTGAACATTCTCCAAGTGCGATGAATTATATTCTCAGCCATTTTTATAGGCAGCATTTTGAACTGGTAATCAATACCGGTGGCAGGATCAAAAAAGCGTGGAATGGTTGCTGACCCAACTATGCGCGATGGAGCAATATCTTTTAAGGGTCGACCTGACGCGACCGCAAGGGATCAGGCCAAACCCTTGCACCATGGTCCTTGGCGACACCACCGTCAATGCTGTGATTTCGTTTTGGTTCATCTCGCGCCAACGCAAATGGTGGCTTTTAGCGCTGAATATTTTTTTGGTTGCGCTGCTTTGTGCGATCCCGGTAAAAATGAAGATTCTCTATGACACTTGGGACGTAACAACTTATGGAGGCTATCACAGGGTGGGCCCATTGTGGATTGATCCACGCACCGTTACTGAGCCTGTGTACCCCCAAGAGAATTGTTAATAATGCCTTAGCTTTTTCGAGCCGTTTCAACACCATGAGCAGGTCAAGGACAACTACCGGCTCGGTGCTGCAGCATGGCGAATTCTTAGTCCAACACCCAGTGGAATCTGTTGAAAGGCCCGCTAAAAAACTCCACCATCACTGTGCCTGAAATGCTAAGACCCTCATCAAAATACACCCAAAAGTATTTCGTTGAAAAGCTTCCGTGGTGAGACGCGTGGGATTGGTTATTTTCCGGCTGGCCCTACCTTCTCATGATTAGGGCATCGGCGATCAGCATCGGATGGAGCAGAGGCTAGCGAGGGGTAGGACGACTATTCGTCAAGTATGGCTGGTTCGCAGTTTTTATGGACTTTTAGTTCTGCCTATTCTATTTTCTAACCGTTTCAGACCGGGAGATGAAGATGCTGGCCCAATCTGGACAGATGCGATCAGACAGAAAGTCTTTTTAGAAATGCCCATCTGGGCACTCATGGGATACGCCTTGCGGCTAGGAATATCGCGAATCAAGGGTAAAAAACGGGGTAATACAGTTTGACCCACTGGATCGGAACTTCAATAAATCGGCATGACATTTCGCTTCTTGCTGGATGGTCGGGAAGTGCGTGGGGGTCTCAAAAGCCTTGACAGCTGAAAGAACAGAAACAGATCTACTGATGTGACATGACATCTTTAGAGAAAACACGAGATATGTCTTCGGCTAGTTGGACGAATCCGGGAGACATAAGGCCATTGGTGTACGAGGACCAGAGGCGCTCATTTCTGAACTAGTAAGGTAAGGGTCTCACGAATTTCTGTTTTCGGAAAGGCTGCTGGTGAATCTGCGACAAAGCACCAAGGCTGCGCTCGCTCTTATGAGCCGCAGGGATCGACGAGTTCTCCTGCTGCTGATCGGAATTCAAGCATCACTTGCTTTTCTGGACCTCATCGCAATCGCGCTTCTCGGTGTCGTAGTTGCGCTATCTGCTTCAGCACTTACCGGTACTACACCTGGCGTAGTCTTAAGGGCGCTTGAAGTGGTTGGGCTTTCTGATACAGGTCCGCTCGCATTGGCGCTGGCGCTTGCTGTGGTGGCGGCAATTCTTCTCGTCACAAAAAGCATTATTAGTTTTCTGCTGACAAGGCGTACCTTGCGATTTTTGGCAAACCGCCAAGCAATGGTTTCAGGGAAAATGGCAGCCGACCTCCTCGCACGACCGTTACTGTTTATTCAACGCAGGTCGAGCCAAGAGACGGCCTACGCCTTGACCTCCGGCGTCAACGCGACGATTCTGGGTGTTATTGGAAACGCTGTAATGATTGCAACCGAGCTAGCACTAGTCGTCGTACTTATTGCGGGTCTAGCTATGGTTGATCTTCTTGTGACTCTATTCACTATCATCTTCTTCGCACTCGTTGGATTGCTACTGCACAAAGTCCTTGCCAATTGGGCAGGGAGGTTGGGTACTCAGGTTTCCCAAGTTGAAGTGGCTAGTTACTCCTCGGTGCAAGAGGTACTTCGCACCTACCGCGAGGTTAGTGTCGTTGGTCGTCGGAGTATGTATGTTGATCGTTTTCGGGCCCTTCGTTGGCAAGCAGCCTTGGTCCAGGCCGATTTGCAGATTATGGGTCAGGTATCAAAATATGTATTCGAGATTGCGTTGGTGTTCGGCGGTGGCCTTCTTGCTATCTCGCAACTTCTGACTCGCGATGCAACAGCGGCATTGTCGGTCATCGTGGTGTTTCTTGCAGCTGCCTCAAGGATGATGCCCTCGCTTCTACGCATGCAGTCAGCCTCCCTCAATATCCGGTCGTCCGCTGGAACAGCAGCATTGACACTCTCACTCGCCAGGGAACTTAAAGAGGAACAGGGTGCGAGAGGAACGACCCTCACCCTTGATCCTGAGACTCGGCAACGAGTTGAATCTGGGTTAAGAAATGGTCACGGGAATTTTGTTGCGCACGTTCAGTTAAAAGAAGTTGAATTGACTTATCCGAATGCTCCTACACCCGCGATTTCTGATATTACACTCAACATTAATTCGGGAACATCACTTGCCCTAGTTGGCTCTACCGGCGCTGGAAAATCAACTTTAGCTGACCTCATTCTCGGCATTCTTGACCCAGACACTGGCACGGTCACGATCAGTGGCGACGAGCCGTCAGTGGCGATCACCCAGTCGCCTGGTGCAATTACCTATGTACCCCAGGACATTGCATTGGTAAACGGCACGATCCGCGATAATGTTGCCCTCGGTCTGCCACCGGATCTTGTCCTTGACGACCGGATTTGGGAGGCACTGGATCGAGCCCAACTAGCAGCTTTCCTTAGCGAGCAACGGGACGGGCTAGACACGATAGTTGGCGAGCACGGTATGCGACTAAGTGGTGGTCAGCGCCAGCGGCTTGGCCTAGCACGTGCTTTCTATACCCGACCTAAACTCATTGTTCTGGACGAGGCAACTAGCGCCTTGGACGCCGAGACGGAACAGGCGGTTTCCCAAACACTAATTGACCTTGAAGGAGATGTGACTCTTGTAATCATTGCGCACCGATTAGCCACAATTAGGCATTGTGATCAAGTTGCCTATCTTGAACAAGGGCGACTAGTCGCATTAGGAACCTTCGAAAGTGTGCGCGAACACGCACCGAACTTTGACCGTCAGGCGCTCTTGTTGGGCTTATAAGCAACTCGAAAATAGCTCTTTTCTGACAGGATTTGGGCAGCAAGCTATTCCCTATTAAATGTGCATATGTGGACTCTTGCGATGTAATGCCCAACAGGCTTTCTTAAGCAAACAACAGGGCGGGGATCCGGCACTCGACTTTCCCCAACGAATTGATGGAGTGCAATGTGGATGCTCGGTGAACTCCATCTACAACCGTTAGCCGTCCTGTGTCAAGACTCGGTAAAACAGAAATTACAGGTTTAAAAACGTTTTTCTTGATATCTGCAATTAACTTATTAAATCGATTAAATTCTGCCGCTATAATTTTGTCAGCCTCGTGAGAAAAGCCATGTTGACGCCTCCAGTAGTCTTCCATCGACCCTGTGTTAGTAGCGTCCCTGGCATATTCAACATGTGGCATGTTGTAGATCGGAACTTCACTCCTCGACGGTGTACGTGCATGCAGTAGAGAAGTGGGTGCAGCAAACCTCAAGTAAGAGACTTCAAACTTTGGATACTTGTTCCTTTGTATGCTGAGAGATAGCTCCGGTCGAAGTCCAAGGGACTTCAGGGCAGTTATGTGTCTTGCCGCTTTGTGAAATTCTACATTCGCCCCCATTACGTTTACCCTCCGTTAAGCGTAATCATTGTCTATGGTCCTAACACAAAACCAATTTTGATATGACCACCATAAAAGTCTTTGGAACACCCGGAATTTTCACTTTCCACTAGAAGCGCTAGCGACCCACGAATCAATGAGTGGATTGGATTTCAAAAATTTTTGACTTAAATTCTCATAGTCGATCCCATCGAGCGATTGAAAATCCTGAAAGGCACTAACTCGTGTTCTCGCAATGAGAGAGTGTTCGGTGGTCTGGAGATGTTCATTAGTTGAAACCAGAACCTCTTCCAATTTTTCGCCAGTACGTAAGCTGGAGTAGGTTATGGGGATTTCCCTTCCAGACCGCTGAACCATGTAGCGGGCAATATCTGCAATTTTAACAGGCTCCCCCATGTCAAGAATAAGAGTTTCTCCATTCTTACCGAGGACAGCGGCCTGCAAAACGAGATGGACCGCCTCACGAATTGTCATGAAGTAACGGGTTACATCGGGATCAGTCACTGTCAATGGGCCGCCCTTGGCAATTTGATAACGGAAAGTATTGAGGACAGATCCCCTAGAACCCAGGACGTTGCCAAATCTAACCGACACCCACGAGCCACCTGAGACGTCTTGTGCAGAAATAATTTGTTCGGTTATCAACTTGCTCCGACCGAGAACACTGGAAGGATCCGCTGCTTTGTCAGTCGAAATGTTTACAAAGTGCGCAACATTTGTGGCGACCGCCGCCTCAACAACATTGAAGGTACCCAACACGTTTGTTTTCCAAGCCTCACTTGGTGCTCGCTCCAAGAACGCTAAGTGCTTGAGGGCCGCGGCGTGAAAGACTACGTCTGGTTTGATCACACTAAACAAAGAATGTACGCGCTCTTTGTCTCGGATATCGCACAAGACTAATTCCTCTGATAACAGAAGCCCGCTTCCATCAATGGAAAGTTGCACCTCTTGGAGAGCGGACTCATCTCGGTCAAGGAGGAAAACACGCTTCGGGGAATATCTGTGCACCTGGCGCGCTATCTCTGATCCAATTGATCCGCCAGCACCCGTGATGAGGATTATTTTCTCTCGAAGGAAAGCAGCGATTTGGTTTTCATCGGTTTGGATAGCCTGCCGACCCATGATGTCCTCTTCAGACAAGTCTGATACGTCACCGAGTCGGATGGCTCCACCTACAAGCTCCACTGCTGTCGGAATAACTTGGACGCGAACCCCGCGTGCGCTGCAGATACGGTCGATTTCCTGCAAGCGCTTACTCGATACGCCTGCAATGGCGATTACAAGCGTCTCAACTGAGTGAGCGTCTATGAGTTCACTAAGGTTGATGCCGGTTCCTAATACTCGAAGATTTGACCGCCTCAAATGACGCTTCCCTTTATCGTCGTCTAAAAATCCGATGGGGATAAAGGTCGCTGATCGGTCACTTTGCATGAGATTTGCGAGTTGTGAACCTGCCTCACCTGCTCCATAGATGAGCGTCCGATTCCCGTCTCGGCCGAGTGCGCGTAGCGTGCGAGTGCGACGAAGGAGGAACCGGACTCCAAGCATAATTAGTCCGGATAATCCGCCCGCAATAATGAATGTGGCGCGTGGAAGGTTCACAACATTTGTGAGGAGTAGAAGTGTTCCTAGAGCACTCACAAAGCCCGTAAGTATTACAATTCCCAAAACTTCGTCAAATGTGCCCGTCACATATCGACCCGAATACATTCTAAATAGGACTGCGAGCACAAACGAAAGAGAACTAGCACCGATACCACATGCAATCGCTGATTCAGCGAGGTTTGAGGGCAGAACAAAGTCGAAACGAAGCACGACGGCAATTGGAACCGCGATCATCCAAGCCGTGGCATCCATCAATGCAATTTGCCACGAAAAAACTTGTGATTCTTGTCTTGCTTTCACAATCTCCTTTCATGCCATAGTCGACTCGTCGTGTATGAAAGCGTAGTGGAAAGGACCTACCTAATGTACGACCACCACCATGGAATGGTGTCAGGAAATTACTTTGATCTGTATTGTCCGAAGGATAGAGGCTCCATCAGGTTTTGGTCCTGGAGCCCCTCCTATCCGTTCTCGGCACAGTTCCAAGGATTTACTTAGTTTTCAACGAAATACCGAATCCTCACATGACGAACCACGCGTTTCAGAGGTAAAAAAGTTTGTTGGAAAGGAACACGCTGAACAAAGATGGGTGTAAATCACATGGGAGCTCCACAACTACTAGGAACACATGGTTGGCTGTAGCTATGACAGCAGAGATTCAGTCGGCACTCGTCGCCTTCTTGGTTACATCAACTGCCTTACCCGTCATTATATTTTTTCTGCGGAAATGGGGGATTCTGGACAATCCAAGTGGGCGTTCCTCCCACCACTCTCCTACAATTCGTGGAGCTGGCGCGGCTCAGATTTTGGGGATTTGTTCTTCCTGGGGAAGTTTGGGATGGATTCCTAGTTGGGGTGTTTTGGGCCCGATCACGTTCGGAGTACTCGGTCTTGTCGACGACATTAAGGCACAACGACCGCTCGTTCGGTTGATGGCGCAACTAACGATCGGCATTGCGACTGTGTCCGTTTTTGTCTCGGAACTTCGTTACACGATATCTTTTTTAATCCTTGTTGTTGTGGGACCAATCTTTGTGGTGTTCGTTGTAAATGCTACAAACTTCATGGATGGTATCAATGGGATTTCCGCTCTGCACGGCGTGCTGCTCGGTACAACATATTGGATTCTGTTAACGGAAGCCTCACCCGTGTGGGCGGCGATCGCCGCCGCTGTAGTGGGAGTCTCGCTCGCGTTTCTTCCATGGAATTGGGGTAGTAGGGCGAGGGCATTTCTCGGCGATTCCGGCAGCTATCTTTTAGGAGCTCTATACGCAGTGCTGGTTATCGCCGCATGGAAAGTTGGAATCAGCCCATTGATTGCCGTCGCTCCGTTAGCGATTTACCTCATTGATGTTAGCCGAACAATTTCGTTGCGAATCGTGGGACGCAGGCCACTTTTCGTTGCCCATCGTGAGCACGTATATCAGGAATTGGCGGATCGTGGACTCTCACACTCAAGTGTGTCACTAATTGTGGGTTTCTTCACAATCATGGCTTCGGGACTCGCAATTGCTGCAGATCGTGAATTGGTGCAATTGCCTTTTATGATTTTTTTACTCTGTATTTTGTCATTGATTTACCTTTCGCTACCACGAATGCTGGGTACTCGAAGCGCGACCCGTTAATTTAGAAACGTGGAACTCGAGAGACAATAAATTCTTCATCTTACGTTTTTTGCGCCGTTTTCAAGTATCGATCATGAGTGCGCTACCATTTTTAGCTGACCTTGCCCACGCCCTTTCTGTCGTTCTACAATGAGATAGGTTTCGCACCAACGCGTCAGAAAATGTCTTCGGCCAACACACTGTCAGACCGTCGTTCTTTCCTTTACCGGACCCTTGGGATTCCCAACATCGCCGTGCGAAACTCAGATATATTTGAGTTTGGTCCCGGGAGTGGCGAGAATTCAGGCACTCTTATTTCTTTGGCGCCGCGAAGTTATAAGTTCGTGGATGGCTCTGAGGTTGTATTAACGAACCTTCAAGACAGGCTCACCACCACGGCCTCCAGCAGCACCGTAGCTCCCCAGTTCACGTTTAGCACTTCGCACATTCTTGACTACAAAGATGACTCGCTGTACGACCTGGTTATATGCGAGGGCGTTCTGCCAATGCAGATGAATCCGAGGGAAATGGCCACACACGTCTTAAGTTTCGTTCGGCCCGGTGGGGCAGTCATTCTTAGTTGTTTTGACTCGGTTTCCGCTTTCTCGGAAATCGCTCGTCGCTACCTTGCTAGCTCGATTTTTGAAGACTTGAATTACTCAGAGAGACTTATTCACCAACTAGTTGGCTTTTTCGAGCCCGATTTCACACAATTACCCGGGATGTCCCGAAGACCTGAAGACTGGGTGCTCGACTCAATTATTAACCCTTGACTGGGAAACTTCTTCTCTCTTCAGGACGCGCTTGAGGTAGCAACGGATGGGCACGCGCTTCTGGGAACGTCTCCCAGGTTTCTTCAAGATTGGCGTTGGTTCAAAGATCCCACAGCTCTTGATGAAAACGCCACTCTGACCTCTGCGGTTTCAAGCTACCGGATGAACATTCACTCCTTACTGGACGCCCGGTTCACAAGTCAAGCACGTTTGGATGATGAAGCCAATTCGAGCCTGATAGAAGTCACATCCCGCATCGCGACTCGCGTGCGTGGTCACATCAGCGGCAACGTCCCCTACGAGTCGGAGGAGTTCGGAGGGGACGTAATGTACATGATTAAGACGATTGAAGACCTGCACCCCCAGACCGTGCAAAGACTACAGGGGCTCGTGGATTGGTCCGTATCACGCGACCCATCTGACCTGGAGCAGTTCAGGAGTCTCTGGGGACGTGGCCAGCAGTACATCAGTCTCGCGCGTCTGAATTAGGAGCCTCCTCTACCCCAAGCCGTCGCCTTAGTGATTCAATGAGCCAGTGAATCCGGCGCTGAGAGTAGTACTATTGGGCTACGGTATGGCCGGTCGAATACTTCATGCGCCCTTGATTGAGGCCGCTAAGGGGTTCGAGTTGCGGGGCGTTGTAACGAGCGACCAAGAACGAAGTTTGCAGGCCCAAAGTGATCTACCGCTGGCTAAGGTGTTCGAAAGTAGTGACGCGGCATGGTCACTAGCCGGCGAGTTTGACATCGCTGTGATTGCGACTGCGACTGCTTCACATCTGCCACTCGCCCTCATGGCGTTGCAGTGTGGGATGCATGTCGTGATCGAAAAGCCAGTGGCAGGCAGCAGTGAAGATGTATCTACTCTCACAGAGGCTGCCCATGCCGCAGGGAGGCAGGTGCATGTTTTTCAGAATCGACGGTGGGACTCAGATTTCCTCACACTTCGCGGTCTGATCGACTCCGGTTCCCTTGGAAAGTTGCACCGTTTAGAGTCGCGTATGGAGTCTCTTCGCGAACGCGCTAAGAGCTCGTGGCGAGACTCTCCTCACCCGGAGGACCTCGGAGGCGTCGTTCTTGACCTCGGTTCCCATCTCGTGGATCAAGCGCTCGAGGTCATGGGACCAGTTCTTTGTGTGTCTGCGCATGCGAGGTCAATTCGAAACGTCGAAATCGCCGACGACGACATGCAGATGGTTCTCACTCACGAAAGTGGAGCGATCAGTACTCTGATTGCCAGCAAAGCTGCAGCTTTTTCTGGTCCGAGATTCACGGTACTTGGGACGCATGGTGCCGTGCGGATCGACCCGCTGGATTCGCAGGAATCGGAGCTAAGGGCGGGCAAGATGCCGGGTTCAGATAACTGGGGGGTCGAGCCCCCGTCAGCATTTGCAACATTGCGAACTATCCGGGAAAGTAAAGTGGTGGGTGAAGAGACGATCCCACTAAAAAGGGGTCGTTGGGATAACTACTATCCAGCGGTTCGCGATGCCATCATGCACGGGGATCCAGCTCCAGTGCCACTCACTGATGTTGTTGCCAACATGCGGGTTATTGATTCGGCACGCCTCGCGTCAGTCTCTGGTGTGGTCGTCAACCTGAACCCTAGTGCTAGCCATGGTAATTAGCCGGAAAGTCCACCGCCTTTAAATTGGTCTCCCCATGCCTTAAGCAAGCGTCTGCTCGGTGGTAAAACTGACGCATGTGTCGCATCGCGAAGCAGTTCAGATACCTCCAGCAGTGCATCTTCATTCTCCCCGTTCACCCCAAGGAGTGCAAAGACTTCTGACTCGCGCATTCGAGGTGACGCCTCTGCTGTCGAAAGTATCGGTATGCCCGACGAAGGCATGAATCTATTCTGCTTCTGCGGTTGGTCATCAATTGCGAAAGAAACAAGAGACGCTAGCCCCATAATGTTGATGAAGTTCGAAGATCGAGATCCAACGCCGTAAAGGACGACTTGTCCGGCATCGGAGTGCATCTCGATTTCGTCCTGTACGCGCGTTCTGAACCCCTCGTATTGATCCGCCCAGGAATGGAAGCTATCTGTCTGAGTCCTCAGCTGCTCAGCAGGAAGGCTGGCCTTTTCTGTCGCATCCAGATTCAATTCGGCCACTTTACGGGCGATGACAGTCAGGCAGACTCCGGAGAAAAGCGATACATATGAATCAATGGGTTCGAAGCCGTGTGCGTGAAGAAACGCTCCAAGCGTCTCGGGGGTGAAGTAGTTGACGTGCTCTTCCCAAAGGGCGTAGTCATTTCCGACCATGTTGGTTCGCGAGTCGGGAACCTCGATCACGAGGATCCCGTTCATATCTAGGAGCAGATTCAGGGATTGCCCGAAGTCTTGAAGGTCACTGATGTGTTCAAGAACCTGCCGGAGCGAGACACAGTCCCATCGCCCCGTATCTTGAGTTAGTTGGCGCGCAACCTCAAAGTTAAGACTCTGTTGGTAAACCGTAAATCCTTGACGAATAGCTTCCTCTGACGTATTGCGCGTCGGCTCCAAGCCAACAATATTCTGCCACCCATGGGCGAGGAGATGCCGAAGAAATCGCCCGTCGTTGCACCCAACATCAAGTATTCGGCACTCGCGGTCAAGTAGTGACCTAAGTGTGGCGACAAGCCTGTCGACGTGTGGCTCACGTTTCCACGAAGTGGGGGTTGCATAGTCAGTGTAGAAAAGTTGTGGATCAATCGGTTCGGTGAGTTGCACAAGGCCACAGCGCAAGCACCCACCCACTTTCATGGGGTATACCTTGACGAGCGCATTCGGCGCTTCTGTCAATTGATTCGCAATCGGATGGTCACCCAGATCGAGGAGATCTTTGAGTTGCGCATCACAGGAATTACAGGTGTTCATCTGTTTTCCGTTTCTGTATTTCCTTCAGTTGTCTTTTAACCATCAAGGCGGGCCAAGGTGAACTACATGCGCATGCGGCAGCGGGACGATTACATTTCCCGTAAACCCTACGCTGCGCATCCTATCCAACAGGACTCTACTGTGTTGCCAAGCGAGCAGAATGGCACTCCGTGATTGTCCCCGTACAAGGTCTTTGAGTGGACTGACCTGAATTCCAAATCCGGGCGAGAACCTTCCGATCTTGTTCGCATCGTCATCAAATAAACGCGTGACGCGTGACCCGATCCCGAACTGGTGGAGCAGGTGCGTGGTGCTTATGGAGGCACCTACTCCAGCAACGACCGAGTCAGGCAGTGTGTTAAGGAGTTGATGTACCTCGCGAGACGCCGCCTCTATTCGGGCGGAAAGGTCTGCGTAGGTGGTAAGAGTGCCGCTACCCAGCCACCCCTCACGTTGGAGCAGTTTGACAATTGACTCGTCTGGTATGACCTCCGATTCAGCTGCACGAAAGAGCAAATGGATGGATCCACCCTTGTGCTCGACTCGCTCAGCACCCGTGAGCTGCAGACCGGAGGCTTCAGCTAGTTTGACGGCTGAGGTAACCGAAAAATATGATACATGATCATGATTAATATAGTCGAACATATTTACCGCAAACTGATCCGGGTGATAACCGGTAACCACCGATATGACACCTCCTGGCGCCAAAATTGCCCGCATGCTCTGAAAAAAGGCAACAGGATCCGGCACGTTCGCCGCGACATAGTTTGCGCACACCAATTTAGCAGCGCCATGCTGTGCTAGAACTTCGTTCACAGAGCTCGGGTCTAGAAACGAATTTATTGTGGGTATCCCCGCATCCGTCGAGACTAATGCAGGTCCCCTTGAGGGCTCAATTCCCAGAACGCGCGTACCAGCATCGCGGTAAGGCCTTAAACCGGTCCCATCATTGCTTCCAACGTCGACAACCAAGTCAGATGTTCGTAACTCGAGTTCCAAAATGAGCGAATTTGTGAGTCTTCGATAATACTCTCCAAGCCCGACTGTGACCGAGGACTGGTAAAGGTAGTCAAGGTAGATCACTTCGACATCTACCTCTTGCGCTATCTGTAGGAGCTCACATTCCTGACAGAGTACGAGGGTCAATCCGAGCGAAGGAAGTTTCTGCGCCGACTCCCTTGATTCACAGTAGAGGTCACCATAAGGGGCCGGCGCCAAGTCCCACGCAATTTCCAAGGCAAATGAACCGCAGATGCGACAAGAAGGATCACTCATGGTTTTTCCTTGGTCTTGATGAGGGCCCATGGGGCAAATTCGGTTGTGGATGAATCGAATGGTCCCTTCAGGATCTCCAAGAAAACAAACCAGTCACTCTCCACCAAAAGTGAGTGATATTCACTACTGGCCGTGTGGACATAAATGGAGTCGTCTCCCCCTAAACCCACACTTCGGGTGAGGTCGCCGTTCGGTGAGTAATATCGCAGCTTTGCCTGCCCTTCAACGGCAACCTTCGTGTCAAATCCAAGAGTCCTCCGCTGCGGCAATTCGACCGCCGACCGAGCCATAACGATCAGCATCTCCTGATGCACGTCAATAGGTTTCGGATGCAGGCATAGCCTAGCTCGACTGTGATCGCTGCTCAAGGCCACTTCTTTAAGCTCTTCGATGATCCCGTGGCCCCAAGAGACGCCCCATTCGTTCGCGTGAAATACCTCAGTCGACGTTCGGCACGCAATGGCATCGAGGCGAGGAGTCCCCTGTGGCATCCGCCGAACTGAAAGGCTCATGAATTCATGTCAATGACTGCTCGCCCAGGCATACCACTGCGAACGAGGTCTATCGCAGCATTGACTTCGCTCAGTGGAAACAGGGTGACGGGCAACGCATCCAACCGGAAAAGATTCTCTTCGGCAAGGGATGCAAGCCGCGGGATATCTATTTCAGGCCTGGTGCCACCACCCTTTGAACCCGTCATCACGGTGTTAAAGTGGAGCGGAAGAGTGTCAAAAGTTGCTGGTTCATCGTGACGGGGAACCCCAACGAGGATCGCGCGACCCGCGGTAGATACCAGTCGGTATGCCAATTCGATCATGTCCTTTGCCCCAGTTGTTTCGACCACCACATCGGGTGGGGTACCACCAAGGACACTCAGGATGTCATCAAAGACGTCAGCATTTTCCACAAGAATAGTGCTCCGAGCGCCCATTTGGCGTGCATGCTCAAGACGGCCCTCAACCTTGTCCACTCCAATAATCGGGTAGCCGCCGGACGCACGTGCCGCCTCCACTGTAAGAAGACCAACACCGCCTGTTCCCAGCACAACGACCGACTCGCCCAAGCGCAGCCCAGCATCCCGGCCAATCACACCCGCTGCCGTCGTGGCAGCGCAGCCAAGAAGTGGGAGGTGCTCCGGTGCCAATGTTGATTCGATCTTGGTGCAACGGTTTCCTGAAACGACCGTGAG
>Ga0129324_10001845_pt1 | contig 13321 bp, 11 predicted proteins | sample CPBDNA_7_FD_96879 | JGI IMG/M metagenome (GOLD analysis project Ga0129324, IMG submission 96879) | Freshwater to marine salinity gradient microbial communities from Chesapeake Bay, USA - CPBay_Spr_15_0.2_DNA | ecosystem: Environmental > Aquatic > Marine > Coastal | place: USA: Chesapeake Bay... | reverse complement strand
CCGCGGGTATTTGGGTGTTGTGGTCAATTCCAACTATTCGCGTGGACTTGGAGTAGTTAATGCGGACTCGAGCCAGAGTGATTCGATTGCGACCTACCTTTCCTACCCGCAACTTGCCGCAACACTTGTCAGCAAAGTGAAGTCGACGTGGAGTCTGAAGATTAGTCGTAAAAAGGGTTAAACTGCTGAGGACCAAGTGATCGACAACGTGTTTCGCATCCCCCGGCTACGGGCCCACAAAGTCAGTACACATGCGTTCGTTTATGGACTGCCACTACAAATTTGGTGAATAGTCTTGTCTCAGGACCATTAGCGTTCAGGGGTCTGCCGCTTGACAGTTGACTGCTGCGACACCGAATTAACCTGGCAGCCTTTCCTTGTGCGTGCAATCACAAACTGACGGTCCAATCTCGATCGCCTTGATGGGTGATAGTTATGCCGAGCAACTATTTCCTGGGATCAAGAAAGCATTTCCAGACGCAAATTCGTGTCCACGTATTTGCCCGGTTGGCCCTACGAAACCTCTGAAAATTCGAAACTCACAGTGTCCAGCATGCAGATTGGGAAAAAAAATCATGTATTCCGATCGAAGACATCGAAATGTGGACGGCTCAAATTTTTTATTCACACGACTGAAAGAACACCACCCTGAATTCTTTGACCGTGTCAGGTCAGTTGACGGCGCTTTCGACGACTGATAAGCGTGGAAAAATTCTTGACGACCTGCGGTGAATCTTTCACTTGGGTGCGTCCAATTGTGAATTCACCTTCGTTTCCTGGAGTTACATGCGAGTAGTTGAAGCCTCGTCTTTTCATCATGAGTCCATAGGAAACAGAGCCGCTCCAAATCCCAGGGGTGGGAGTTTTGATAACCGCCCTGAGTTCGGGTTCACTTATTACTTGGGTGGCGCAGCCAAGTGAGTTGTATGCGCTGGGTCCCATGACAACCACAGGCCTTCTGGCGAAGGAGGCTTCAACGCCACTAGTGGATCCGTAGGTGATTACAAGATCCGCGGCCCGCATGAGTTCGTAAGAGTCCACCTCAGAATGGGGGTCCAAATGTAAGTCAGGCGTGGCCGATTCAACAGCAGCCATCCACTCTTGAACATCGTGCTTGGGTTTCACTCGTTTATGTGGGTGTGAGCGGACTATGAAATACGTATCGGGGTCTTCTGCGCAAATTTCGGCTATGAGTGATAGTGCATTTTCCTGCCCACCAAAATAGGAGTCCCAATCTAGATCCAGTTCAATAATTTCATCTCCTGATGAGCTGAAGTACACAACGATTTTTTTGTCTTTAGGTAACTCCACCATAGATCCAATTTTTTGTGCTTCAACAAAAAGCGAGTTCATCTTGTCGCGGTGTTGGGTTCGGTCGAGAAACCACTCACTACCGAGTTGATCGCGTTCTTTCGGGTCCCATCCGTCGTACATGCTGAGCATTCGCGCTTGGAGGGCTTCCCAATCGTGAGTGTCATCGATCGTGAGGTCGAAATCGGTATCCAGTCCACCAAGGTCGTAACTCACCACAGGGATTCCCAGTGATTGTGCAGCCAGTGATGCGGCACGGTCATGTAAAAAGCGGCCGTTGTACACGGCCAACATCGTGATGTTTTGCTGAATGATGGTTGCGTGGGTCTGGTCGTAGACGTAGGCAAAAGATTTGGCAGCGGCCTCTACCCAGCCACGTGGCCACAGATACTGGTCCGTAATAGGTGTATTGCGGTCAGGGTGTACCTGGAGAATTGCTCGACCACAGTCACCACCCCGGTAGGTGAGCGCACGGATATTTGTCCGGTTGAGCACTGCTGGAATTCGTAGAGGCTCATGTGGACGCCAACCTCGAATCGGAGGCTTGAGAAAATGTGAGCGGGGAATCCCCGCATTGACGAGGGCTTTATGCAATTGCGCTTCTCTGGTTGGCTTGCCAAGAATTGAGCCAATGAATCGGGACGCTTCCCACGAAACATCCAGCATGGGTGTCTTGTCTGCCCAAAAGGCGATAAGCGGCTCTGAACCGCGTTCAAGTAGCGTGAGAGCGGTCTCTGCAAGCGCTCCTTGAGCGAATGACCAGTGATTGAAATTGGTCAGCAGTGGGCGCTGTAGTTGTTCCCGCGTCAGGACTGACTCGAGGTATTCCTTTAGTGAATCGTGCTCAGCTCGCAGCGTCATAGTGTGTTCAGGTTACCTGTTCAGTTCGCGTTCAAACTTGATTGGTAAACCGCCGCAGTCTCTGCCGCGCATTTTGCCCAAGAGAATCCTTTTGCTTGAATGATTCCCGCGTTCGCCAATTGAGAACGTAAGTCACCATTTGTTGCCAGCCTGAGCATCTTCTCCGCTAGGCCTGCAACGTTGCCACTTTCAAAATAGAGGGCAGCGTCTCCGCCGACCTCGGGTAGTGAAGTCGCATTCGCCAAAATAGTTGCGGTGCCACTGGCCATTGACTCCAACGCAGGTAAACCAAATCCTTCAAATCGTGATGGAAATACGGTGAACAGCGCGTTGCAGTAGGCAGAACTCATTTCCGCGTCCGGCAAAGATCTCTGCGAGACTTGTCGGGTGATTCCTAGAGTCTGCATGAGTTTGCTTTCCTTAGCAGTGAATTCACCCCCGCCCACAAATAACAACGTTGTGTCGTTAAATTCCTTTGAAAAGATAGCGAAAGCCTTCAACAAAATGTCTGCGTCCTTGTACTGATCTCGGTTGCCCACGAACAAGATGTACTGTTCCGGAAGGTCGGACCACTTGGGAACATTTGGAGTGAACACCGGGTCCACGCCGTGGTGAACCACGGAAATCGGAGCTGTGATTTCCGGGTAAAGTCGAACCAAGTCACCACGTGTTGCCGCGGAGACACAAATAATGTGGTCAGCTTGGTGAACGTAGCGGCGCTTCATGGTGAGTAGATCAAGACGCCTTCGGGTCTTGGGCAGCAACTCAGGGATCATGTCGTGGATCGTGACTACCCGCTTGGCACCCTTACCACCGGTGAGCCCGTGCGGGAGATAGAAAGTGTTGTGCACGATCTGCGCGTCGCGCACATCTGTCCGGTGCGAAAAGTAGGTGGCGAGAGCTCGAATCGAATTCTTGGCGGGGTGTAGTTGAAGTGAGCTGGTCAGTTCAGGGTTGCCCAACACGTATTGGTTCACAATCGGAGCCGAAATGGGGAGTAATTTAACGCCGAGATCAGGCGTGGTGGTGAATTGCTTAGCCAGTTCGTAGAAAAGCCGGGAAATTCCACCATAGCGCTGGATCGCGAAAATCTGTTCGTCAATAGCAACCCGCACCATTGAAGTCTAGGGGTCGGGCTGGTTAACGGTCGGTATGCTGCAAGCGTTCCTTAGTTCAGTCACCGATTCTAGTGAGGTTTGCCGTGCAGCGTGTCCTCGTGGTCCCTCGCAATGGGTACATCAACAGGTTGCAAGCAACCGCCAGTGCATCGATACTCGCCTCTCGAATTGGTGCTGAGCTGACTGTGTGTTGGTTGCCACAGGAAGTTGCACCCGACGCTCGTGAAAGTGTTTTTGGTCCTGATAATTCACTGAAATTCATGACCGAGTCTGAGCTGACTGAGATTCTGGGATTTGACCTAGGTTCATTCCCCCATTATGTGAATTCACACGTTGTTTCTGGAATTGGCCGTGTAGTCACTTTCGCTGGCCACGAGCGTGGTGAACAACCGCTTATGGCCCAGTTAACGCAGGAGTTGCAATCGAGTGATTGGGATGTGCTCGTCATTGTGGCCGGTGGCAGGTTCTCCATCGGGGTGGGCAGTGAGTCCATTAAGTGGGATTCAGAGAAGTTTCGCATAGCTCGTAAGTCTTGGTATCAGGCACTTAAACTCGCCCCAGAGATTGAGAACTCCGTCAAGTCGATGCCGAGTGAGCCGTTTGTTGGCGTGCACCTGAGGTATTCCGATCGCTCGCATCAGGCGCCCTCTCGGTCAGAAATCCAGCGGGCTGTTGTGAGCAAGTGCGGGCAGCTTGGTGTGAGTCGTATCTTTTTGGCAAGTGATTCACTCGAACAGAGGGAGTATTGGCAGAAACTGCTTCCCACGCTTGGAATTACCCCCTGGGTTCTAGAAACTGAGAATTTCAGCGAACTTGCCGGTGCTCAGTTGGCTCTCGTGGACTGGAGAGTGCTCGGTCGATCGCAGGCACTTGTCTACTTTGCGGAATCTTCTTTTGGGTACGAAGCTGCAGTTGCCAGCGGCAGTTTCGCCGAAAGCATTGCAATGGATCCCAATAAGTTCGTATCTGCCGGAGTGCAGGCCAAGTCACTGATAGCCAATATTTTGTCAGCTCCGAAGCGACGAGGTTGGTTCTAACCGAATGTGGACTAATTAAGGAAGAAATCCCTCTTGCAGGTTTTCCCCACGTAATGAGAGAGAAGGAATCACCATCGGGCTGCAGAGAGGGTAGTTGTCCCAGCATTGGTCAGATTTCGTAGGTGAAGTGACAACTAAGCCTGAGGTTAGTTCCTGCTCCACTATTGGCATTGGGGTTATTAGGGAGAGCTTGTAGTCAATAGATATTGGTCCCACCGACCAGGTGTTGTTTTCGGTGATCGTGTCGAATTGAAACCTAGTCGCGAGGTTGAATCCAACGAAGGCAATCAACATGAAAGCTAAAGCAGGCATCGGAGTTTGCGTTAGCTTTAATGCGCCCTTCTCCACGATTACCTTGAGTGGGAAGGCGATCAAAGCGAAGAAAAAGGAGAACACAACGCCCCAACCAAATCGGAACGTGGGTGGCGAGAAGAAAAACCACGTGATAATTCCAGCAGTTACTGGCAGAAGTGAGAGCAAGATTGTTCTCCACCGGAGTGGCTTTCCAAATTTCGAGTTCAGGAGCAATAATGCAATCGCCAGCGCGGTAAGTCCGGCAACGAAAAAAGTTTCCCACTGACTCGGCAAGCGGGACAAATAAGGACCAACCCAAGCAAAGCCATCGATCGAACCCCAAATGTCGGCTGGATTTCTTGCGTTTCCTAATGTCGCGTCACGATTTCCAATTGGATCTGAGGCAAGCCATGGAACGTTGAAGGAAATAAGCGAGAGTGGGTACTGCAACCAACCACTTAACAGATAGTCCCGTGCGCTTTGAATTATCAGCAAAATTACTCCAAGCGAAGCTGGAATTAGCAGATAAATCCGGCGTATTGATTTGACTTGAATGACTCGGTAGAGCAAAACAAGACTTAGTACGATCAAAAACACAACCATGGTTGGACGCAACGAGAATGCGATAACAGCTGCCGTGAAGGACACCGACGCATTCGCAACCAAGTCGTGACGCATGGTCAAGGTATCGAGCAGGTACGCGACAGAAATGAGTGTGATTACCAAAACCGCTGCATCGCTAGAAGGGCTAGTTACCCAATAATCTGAAAGCGATACGAGTGGAACCAGGGTGAGTGGGGTCGCGATCAAGAGGAAATAAGTTCCAGTCGACAGTTTGCCTTTGGCTTTTCTCGTCTGCGCCAAGCGCAGAACTAAGTCGACGACCAGCAACAATATGAGTAACCCGTTGAATAACCTGAAACCGTTGCCATTCCAAGGCCCGTTTCCCAAAAATGCACCTACTGGGTAAAGACTTGTGTTGTATCCGAGTGGGAAGTAAAGGTTGGCAAGTCCAGGAATAGTTGCGTAGTCACCCGCGTATTTGATTGCGCCAAGGTGGTACAGCCCTGAGTCGTAGTTGGTGACGGGGCCAAGAGCCGCAAGGGCGAGATAGGCCACAGCAACGGCGAGTCCTGCAATCAAAAACCAATCGATTTTGTTGATATGTATTGTGAAATTTCTGTCATGGTGATTTGCTCTCATTAGATAAATCGTTGCGATAGCTCCTATAACGACCAAGATTCCAAACGCGACCAGTGCTGTTGGGCTGCGAAGAGGCATGAAAATCCCAATAGTGAGAATCGCAATGATTGACACTAAAGTTCCCAACCATAGGGAACTTCTTACCGTGGAAGTTTCATTCCTTTTGCGGTTGAGTAAGTGTGCGATTGGGTAACCAAGGAGAACCACAGCGGTGAGAAAGAACAACCAACTGAGTACTACCAGGACAACCCCGATGATCATGAAAGAACGTGTTCCTTAAAGTGCGCGATCGTGGTGTCAAGGCCCTCACTTAACGCGATTGTTGGTTCCCAACCAAGTGATGCTTTCGCGCGAGTGATGTCTGGCTGGCGGCGAATTGGGTCATCAACCGGAAGTGGTAGGTAGTCAATCTGGGAGTTGCTGTTTGTTTTCTCGATCACAATGTTGGCCAGCTCGCCGATTGTGAACTCGCCAGGGTTTCCAAGATTGATTGGGCCGGTGACGTCTCTTCCCGTTTTCATCATGGCGATTAGTCCGTCAATCAGGTCGCTGACGTAACAGAAGGATCGTGTTTGTTCTCCTTCGCCGTACACGGTAAGGGGCTCTCCGGTGAGAGCGGACATAATAAAATTGGAAACCACTCGCCCGTCTTGAGGGTGCATGCGAGGACCGTAAGTGTTAAACAATCGAACGACTTTAATGTTGAGGTTGTGCTGGCGGTGGTAGTCAAAGAACAGGGTCTCGGCGGCCCGCTTGCCCTCGTCGTAGCACGCGCGTGGACCGATCGGGTTGACGTTGCCCCAGTAGTCCTCAGTTTGGGGGTGGACGAGCGGGTCGCCATAGACCTCAGAAGTTGAGGTTAAAAGGATTCGAGCTCCCGTGCGCTTTGCCAAACCGAGCATGTTGATTGACCCATGGACAGCGGTCTTTGTTGTTTGGACGGGGTCGCGCTGGTAGTGAACGGGGCTTGCAGGGCAAGCCAAGTGGAATATTTGATCGACTTCTACGTAAAGGGGGAAGGTCACATCGTGGCGAATTACTTCAAAGCGTGGGTTGTCAAGTAAATGAGCAATATTGTCCTTTGTAGACGAGTAATAGTTGTCCACACACAAAACGTCGTAGCCGTCACCCAGTAGCCGTTCACACAGGTGTGAACCGATGAATCCTGCTCCACCGGTGACCAGAACGCGTCCTTTGGAAATGCTCATGTGATGTCCTTTGCTTTGGTTACGGCTCGTCGTCTTTTGAGAAATCTATCGCCCTGATCCAGCATCCCGCGCCACGTGGCGTGGAAGTGGTTTTTGCGCGTCCAAGCGTCCGCCTTTTTGTCGAGGCGAACTGATTGAGGCTTGGTCGGTAGTACGACCGGGATAATTGGTTGTAGTTCGTCTCGATCCACGAGGGTGTGGGTTGCTTGGTCGTTGAATCCAATGTTGTCGATCAAGTTTGTGTTGCTTGTGGCCGTGAGCACTCCGCTTTTCATGCACATGTACACCAGTTGACCATCCCATGTGTCCACTTCTTTGCGCGCAAGCAACTCAAAGGTTCCCGCCCAATAGACGGCTGCCGGGATTGAGTAGCCGGACTTGGCCCAAAGTTTGGTGGTGGGTAAATCTTTGCGCCAACCGGCAATGTCAAGGTTGTATTGCTCCCACCGATTGCGCCAGGTTGCCCAACCCCAAATATGTGGGACTTGACTAAACCTGTACGACCCACGGGTATCGATCTCCTCTGGCGGAACAAAGTTGCATCCGGAAATTGCAAACACGTTTTCGTCAGGCCCATGTCGCTCGAGAAGTTCGGTGCAAAACGGGAAGAACGATTGGTTGGGAATGATGTCGTCTTCCAAAATTATTCCTCGTTCAACGTACTCAAAAAACCATGTGATCGCGGTACTTACTCCCAGACCGCAGCCAAGGTTTGAATCTTGAAAGTTGGTTGTGACTTCACAATTCCAATCGATTGTCTCGACGAGATCTTGGCAAGCTTGAACTTTTCCCGCCTCGCCTGGTATATCTGCGCGCGGCCCGTCAACGGCAAAAAAGAGCCGAGTTGGCTCAACCTCGCGTAAACGGTTAATCAGTACGCTCAAGTGATCGGGCCGATTAAAGGCGATCACCAGGATTGGTTCAGTTACCGTCACGCTCGGTCCGGTCTTGACTAATCTCGTCGCGCAACAAAGCCACTTCTTCGGCTAAACGCCTAATTCGCATTTCGTGCCGGCTGAGTTCATAACTCAATTGCACGCTCACGAGAACAAGAAGAACAACAGTCACAAAAAACAACAGATTCACTGGCTCGGCAACACCAAGGACGTTGCTCAACCAGTCAAGGGCACCAGGGAAGACGGCAAAGAACAAAGCGGCACCGGAGAAAAACAGCCAGAGAACAGCGTACTTCTCACGCAATGCTCCGCGGCGAAGGAGGAAGAAAACAAACGCGAATGTAATGAGTGCTGCCCCTGCAGCGAGAATGTTTGGAGTCATGCGGTGTCCCCTCGTGGAGTCCGGTTCGACTTAAGGCCGGTAGCTAGAATCGCTAAGGAGGCTCGGCCCAAATACAAAGCAGACCACAACGCATTCTTGCTTGGTCGCCCCACTTGACGGAAATACATGGTGACGGGTGCTTCGTGGATCATGAGTCCTTGTCGAATCGCAATAGAGAGCGAACCAACCGTGTCGCCCAAGTAGTCGGCTGGATACTCAATGGCGAAGAGTTCGATCGCTCTTGGCCCAGCTGAGCGAAAGCCCGAGGTGGGGTCGGAGATTGTTCCCTTGTTCATCCAACTCAAAGACTTGGAGAGCAACACCATGGCCCAGCGTCTGGGACCGCCCACGAAATACATGGATTCCGGGTGGAAACGGGTTCCCACAACAATGTCTGAGCCAGAAAGGCCTTCGATTAGGCGATCGAGGTCGGCTGGGTCATGCTGGCCGTCAGCATCTACCTGAACGAGAGCTGTATAACCCTCACGCTGGGCATAGAGAAATGCTGTTCGCATGGCCCCTCCAACTCCTACATTGAAGGGGAGGGAAACCACTCGAGCGCCTGCTTCTTCGGCTTCTCGGGCAGTGTGGTCAGTTGATCCGTCGTTGACCACCAAAATATCTGCATCGGGGCGGTGCTCTTGCACGGAAGCTACAACCGAGGCAATAGACCCTGATTCATTCCACGCGGGGATCGCGATCAGAATCTTTTTGGTGTACACGTGGACCAACGGTAGTGCATTAGGCCGATTAAATTCGTGCCACCCGCAGCGAAACTAATGGACACTGGTCATTTCGGATTTGGTCGGGTACGGATGGATTTCATTTATCACCGCGGGGTGACAGAGAGTTTTTTGATTGTGCATTAATCGACTACTCGTGACAATATTAATTTACTGCATAGCGACGAACGGAACGCCCATTTATCGCCGCACAGTGCCATTGAGGTTCTCTTGACACCAGGATTGTCCTAAAACGTTCGTCGATGCTCAATATGGCAGAGCTGGACCCTCTCAATCTTTCATTTTTGAATTTAGTGGTCGCCTGTTAAAAATGGAAACCGTTGAATCCAAAATGCGTGTTCAAGACTTAAGTGTTGTTCTGCTTGGAAAAGATCGTCGGAGCAATATCGCTAGCCGAGGTGGGAAAAGTGCTGTAGATCTAGTGGATAGGGACTGCACCTATGGTCGAATAGTATGTTATGAGTACCACGCCAATGGACAGGTAGGCGTGAGGTTGTCGAAGTATGCGAGGGGATACTTTGACAAGCTAAACCTAGATCGCAAGACGTGTCTCTGGAACTTAAGCTTTGAGGCGGAAGCTCAGGCAGTGATTACGATTATTTCCTCACAACCGGTACAGGAGTGGAAACTTTTTCGACATTGCTATTTAAGTACATTGACGGTACGGAATACGTGACCTTGGGTTGAGCCAGTAGGTATAGCTAGAGCTGCTTGCCCCCTCCAAATTAGATTGGAACGAACTTGCGTTCGCTGTTATTCCTTTGAAGAAGTAAGCCAACGGTCATTGCTGCGCTGATCATTAGAATTGGATAGATCTCAACGAGGAACCTCTGGTTCTCTCCAAATTCAAGTAAACTTGCAACCAGTAGGCCGTATGCACTCACCGCCATGGCCACAAAAAAAATTCGTTTTGAAAACTCATCACGGAATCGGCCCTGCAAGAGAGCTAGTAATCCAAGGAGCATAAGAACTAGACTTCCCACTGGAAACATGACACCTATTGGACGCATTATCGACATAACCGGGCTGCCGGCCACTAGGTTCTCCTGCAGAATCGGATGTATGAAACTCGGCTCCATCATGCGTTCAAATGAGGATGGGCCTCCCCCAACACCAAAAAACATTTTCGGAAGTAAAAGGGGATCTTGTTGCATAACTCGGAGCGCCAGTTCGTTCCATGCCTGAGATAATTCAAGCCGCTTGAGAGAATTGTGCTGAAAGTTAATTGCATCAAGTTTGGTCTCCTTACGAAGTGCTATAGCCTCACTCTCCATGCCTGCCCTGGAACCAAAACATTGAACATCGACGTTTGACAGATCACCCCAGAACTCTGGATCAATTGCCAAACTCACAAGGCAGGGATCCTCGTTCGCAGCCTCTACGAGATCTGCTTCTGTGACTACCCCAGAAAAGACAAGTCCTTTCACAATGTTCTGTCCACTCCAAGAAGTAGTGGTCACGGTGCCAAACTGAATCGAATGGTGACCTTGGACGACAACTATCACTAAAAAGCCAAAAGATGCGATGGCAATGAGTGATGCTTGTCGCCATTGTTTAATCAGGAATATCGGAACAATGAGCAAGATCAGTACGACAATCCAAACAAAAGATGGCCTAACGAGGAATAGTCCAATAAGGGAAGTAGTCCATATCACTGCGCCAAGAGATGGCCTATGACGCATGAGGCTAAGACCAAAGAAGCCCAATGCGCTCAGAAAAGCCACCATTGAGGTGTTGTAGGGCCACATGACATAAAGGACGGTGGAGGGAAGGAGGGCATACAGCACTCCAGCTGTACCGGCAACAAGTTGGCTCTGGCCGATGTTCCTCAACGTGGCCACGATGAGAAACACTGTGAGTGCCCCTGCGATAGCGAACACAGTTTGTAAAGTTGCCGAACTGTTAAACGGGCCATTCAACACCAGCGCGTAAACAGCATTCAGCCCAATTGGCTGAATATGGCTCGTAAGGAGACTTTGGATTGGTTCCTTGGTGAGTGCCTCAGACCCAAGGCTTTGATAAAGATATTCCACCGCCGCATAATCGAAGGAACCGCGTAAAGCCACCCATCCATAGATAAATAGATAGACAAACAGCGAAAGAGAATAAGGAAGAGCGCGGTAGATAATTCCTTTCAATCTGTTCCCTCAATCAGCCGGTAGATACTCGAGACCCCTGCGACCGCAGTAAGCGAGTAACCAAGGTCGCTCAAAAAATGGAACGCTTCAGTTCTGATCCCTAATGGAGGTTCCCACTCTTCGACAATAATGAAAGTTGGGCGAAAGGATTTCCAGTCATTTCCACGTAGGACATCCATTTCCCCACCTTCAACATCAAGACTCAGTACCGAAATAGATTTTGGAGTGAAGTCGCATAGAACTTCACGCAGTGATCGCATTTCCACCGGGTAACTGGCTCGCAGTGAGTGGCCCATGGCCTCGAGTTCAGAAACGCGTTCACGTGAGGTTGTGGAATATTCGTAAACGTCAAACTCGAAGAAATCAATTGCTGATCCCCCCTCACGACCTATGGCTGCCTGGATACATATGTCTCCGGGTCGGAGCCGCTTAGACAATTCCACATTTGTCCTTATCGGATCGATCAGGATGCCGCGCCACCCAAGTTCGTACAATGCGTAGGTATTGGAACCTGCAACAGGATGTCCGGATCCGATGTCGACGTAAGTGCCGACCTTGATCGGAAGCATTGCCTGCAAAATCGCATCTTCCCCAAACTGTGAGAAAAAGCGGCGAGGATATTTTGCAAACAAGAGTCGATCATTCTTGCGTTGTGAGAGCCACGCATTTGGCTTGGTGCGAATTGGAGAAGTCGGGGCTATTCCGAATGAATTGAGAATCCTTGATACGCCATCCATATAGCCCACGGCATGAAGGTATCAGTGAATCGTACTTCTAGTGATGTCGTGGCTGTGGTTTTTCGGGTTTGTTGGAGACCATGATGCATCAGGCGAAGGTCACCATTCTCACTTTTTTAGGATCCACCCAAGTTCACTGGTGTCGAATTTGGTCAACATGGCTTGAAGGACTCCGATTAGTCGATCCGCATTGATGGGGCGCTAAAAAGTGATCGTTGTTTGTGACAGTTGTGGAAGGCTGATCTGAAATAAGGTCGTCATGCCATGTCAATATCCGACTGATTTCTAGGATGAAAAAGTTTGCGGGATGCTTCCTCGTGAATCAGTTTCACCGTTGAAAATACCAAGCTATCACGGGTTACTTCCAGCAAATGCAGTCGGCAAAGTCCATGGTCAATTGAGCAGATCGTATGGTAATTGCAGAGTCACGGCAACGCTCCGGTAATCGGCACGGTTAGTTGAAGTTCATGATTTTCAACCCGGGATACACGGCAGTTCAAGCAACTCCTTGAACGGGGGAAGGATTTTTTGAGATTTCGTTGCAACAGCAGGCCAGAGGGACTTGTCCGCATTCACTGAAATTGATGAATGGCCAGAAGTCGATCGTCGGATTCTTTGTTCGGAGAGTAGACCTAAGCGCATGGAATGGTTGGTTTTAACTCCTAAATAATTTGAATTGGCATTTACATTTTTCCTATTACGGCTGAAACCCACTGATCCACTTCAGTCTCGTATCGGGCTTTGTCGCCGGCAATCCACTCCGCAAATTTTGATTGATCTCTTAGTGCTGCAGCCGGATCACTCAGAGTTTTCGTGATCGCGGTGACCATCTGGTTTTCCCAGTTATCAACAAAGGGAATGCGGTACTCGGCAGGGAGGGGGAAATCATCCCAGCAGTATGCGGATCCACGGCACAGGAGTGCGACGGGTGTGCCAAAGTGGACGGACTCGCGTGGCAATCGGTCTCGGCCAGGGGGAACACCAAGTTCTACGTACATTGTGGCGCTCGCTAGCGCTTCACAGACTTGTTGGAAACTCATTCCTTCAATTGGTTTGAATTCGACATTGGGCATTAGCTCCTTGAGCCGGACTACCATGCTGTAACCCTTGGCGCCGTTGTAGAGCACTACGTTGCCTGGCCCCTTGACCACATTCACGTCGGGCCGCCGAAGGTAATCGGTGACAGGTAGAGCGGGTTTCCCCAAAACACTTTGGCAAAACCCTTGTCCATAGACGGACTGGGAAATGAAGCTAATGTCACTTTCAATTTTCGAGCGGTTGTAAAGCAGACTTGCGAATTCGACTCCAAACGCCTTGAATGACCCAGGGTTAGCACCTCCCGGACCTTTTCTCTCCCAGGATTCCTTCAGTAGAGGGAGGGTGTTTGCACTGG